>ERZ827452.2014-NODE-2014-length-16633-cov-5.124683_pt1 | contig 16633 bp, 7 predicted proteins | sample MGYA00519866_ERZ827452 | MGnify/ENA primary metagenome ERZ827452 (study PRJEB31778, sample SAMEA3449307) | human gut metagenome | biome: human gut; feature: human-associated habitat; material: faeces | place: United Kingdom | collected 2010/2012 ... | reverse complement strand
CCCGATATGCGTTTTTGCTTGTTACAATAGTAGCGCACTTATTTTCATTATATAGAGAACTGAGATTCACTGACAACACATTTCCTTCCAAAGGTGTATGATTCACCATTTCCCATATACCCCGGAAAATCTTACGCTCTTCATTGTACATATGAAAATTTGCAGAAAGTTCCCGACACATCACCAAGTTGATATCGCTGGTCACTCCATCGTCTTTGGTATCGGCAATCAGTAATCCATCCGCAAATGTAGGATTCACAAAAACTGAATAAGTTTCGATTCTGTATATACCGGTCGTCTTGTCCGTAACCGTCAGACGCAACTGATAGTTATCTGGTGGAGTCGTTATCTGAGCACAAAAATACATTGTTGTATCCAACAACTGGGGCACAATTGTACCATGCTTCATCAACACCCATTCAAAACTCAACTGGGTATCCGGAACCCCTTCGCAATAAATTAACGGCTCAACCCGCAAGGTATCCATTTGATTGACATACAAATCCGTATTATCCAAGTCTATCACAATCGGATTCAATTCCCGAATATCGGTATTACTGTCGTCATCAAAACAACTGACCGACAGCACCGATAATACGCACATCAATATATAGCCTATTCTTTTCATATTCACTCCATTTAGTTTAATTAATCGGCATTTCCACCGGTTTGCCCTTACTCGGTCCATCATCATGTACAAGCGGTCCCTCCGGCGATTCATTGTATTTCTTCAATTCACGCCGTATAACCGTCCTCCAAACTGCAAGCTCTGAATATCCCATCGTCCAGTAATCCTTATCCGGATTAACTCCTCCCCAATAACGCAAAGGATTACCATTCGTAACATTCAACACAAAACGCCACCATGCCGAAGAAAAGGTACCTAAGTTTAAATATCCCCAATTAGCTGGCTGTATCAATTTATCGGTAAAGGTTATCTCCATATCAAAACGGTTCAAACGTATCTCCGGGAAATCCGGTGTTTTCTGTATCGCCAAATGCAAAGTATATACGGAATCCAGTAACCGCTCGTCTTTATACAATTCAAGTTCCACATAACCCGTCTCTTCACCTGCCTCCACATAGCCCTGCCCGATTTTATACTGATCCTCTTCGGCAGTCGTCCAAGGATTGAAATCGGGAAGCGTCACCTTAAACTCCCGCCGATAATCCACCGGACTGCCGGTAATATCCACCGGCAAACGCAAGCGTGCCGTATCGACACCCGGATTTTCAGTAAACGAGTATGCCATCGAACGGGTCGAGAAATAAACTCCGGCCCGTTGCTGATACATCATTATTTCCTCTTTCTGGCAACTGCCTAACATCAACGTCAAGCCCAATAGAAAAATATATTTAATCTCTTTCATAATCTCACACTATTAGATTAGTCCCTCTCTATCAAATCTGTTCGTCCTCCGAAATCAACCTCTTTTTCCGGCAAAGGCAATACGTATAATTCATCATTACCTTCCACTGAGGTATACGGTATCGACTCACTACCGATGCGTTTGTAGAAGAAAAACAGCTGACCGTCTCCCACAAACTCTTTGCGCCACTCCTTAATCAACTCTTCCCACACCTCGTCAGATGACAATGATTCAGCTAAAGGTGATGCAGAAAGTCCCCTGTTTTTCCTCACTTCATTCAACACCTCCACCGCTTTTCTCACATTTCCGGCTCCTCCCTCCCGAAGCAAGCACTCCGCTTCCGCATAATAGATTTCCGGAGTCCTCAGCAAGGGAATATTGTTGCTATACACCATTCCTTCCTCCTCATAGAATTTTTCAAAGGCATAAGTCTCTTCTGATTTTTCCCACCAATAAATACAACGCCAATCCGCAACGGAAAGCCCTTTATCTCTTTCATAAATCTCATTGGCCCTCGTGTTCAGCAAAGATAACAACTGGGGATTTTTATTTATTTCATTTCCTATATAACGTCTGAAAAGTGGTTCAATTACCGATTCATAACGTTTGAAGCCCTCCAGACCGAACAGCATCTCTTTGGAAAAAGCCAAATCCTGCTCTTTTTTCGCTTTCAACAAATCGGATTCGGCAATCCAGGTCAGTTGATAATTATCCTTCAAAGTCTGCACATCCTTATTGGCGGCCGCATAATTTCCTTCCCACATATTCAACCGCATACGCGTAGCTAACGCTGCCCGCAAATTCATCCGGTACACGATAAGCTTGCTATCGAAAAATGTATCTTCAGCAGGTATCTCTGTATAGTCTTCCGGACGTTTTCCCTGTTTGCTCTCCGGAGAGTAATTCAGGAACAACTCTATCGCGGTATCCAAATCTTCATGAAGATATTGCAATATATTTTCTAAGGTCTCTTGGGGAACAATGTATTTGTCATACACTTTAGCGTATGGAATGGCCACTCCGGCGAGCTTTTCCGCGCGGTCTGAACGGTCTGCCAAATTACCCCAAGTAAACAGACGAACCAAATCCAAATAAAGATAGGCCCGCAAGGAATATGCCTCGGCCTTCACCAAAGAACGCACCGTCGGAGTCATCACGTCTCCGTGCTCCTCCACCGCCTCTATGATAGAATTGACATTGGCAAGCACATTGTACATCTTCGACCAAATATTATCTATAAAACCGGTTACCTGGCTGCTATTGTATTGATACATAAAAACACTATTATACGAACTGGTATTCGTATAATAATACTGTTGAGCCAGCGCGTCCAAGAACAGACAGGTCATTTCCCCACCGTAAAGACTACGCTCTGACAACGTACAATAACATCCCAATAAAGCATCCTTGAATCCCTGCTCCGTTTCAAAAAATACATCCCATTTGATTTCTGCCTTCGGTTTCACATCCAACCAGTTCTCACAGGAGACAAAAGCCAGGGACCATATCAGGCACAAAGCCATTATTACTTTTTTCATAACCGTTCAAATTAAAAAGTTACAGACAATGAGAAATTAAAACTGCGCGCAAACGGATAGGATGTTCCCCGTTCTATCTCGATAGAAGAAATCGTGAACAAATTGTTAGCATATGCAGAGACCCTCAAACGCTCCATACCACACCGTTTCAAAAATTCATACCGGTAAAAATCATAGTACAAACTCAAATTGGTCAATGCAAATTCATTCCTGTCCTGTACAAATCTCGACGTCGGCTTGGTCTCCGGAGTGACCCAATTACCGGTCGACGGATCCCGGTACCTCGGTGCGCGGTACGGTTTCACACCTCCCTCTCCCGGACGCCATACGCCGTCAAACAAACGGGCATCCACATTATCACTCAAATTGGCATTTTCCACTTTCTGTACCAATGTGGTGTTGTACATCTGTGCTCCATACTGAAAGGTAAAGGAAGCGTTTCCGCCAATCCCTTTCCATTCGAAACTGATACCTCCTGTTCCTTGAAACTTAGGCATTTCATCCCCCAACACGACCTGATCGGCGGCACTCCAATTGTAGGTCGGCAAACCTCTGCTAGAAAGGTAAATTTCACGTCCGTTATGCGGATCGATTCCCAAAGAACGAACCGCCCAAATGGCATTCATAGATACACCGTCATAATACAACTGAGCCGGGGCTGTACCGGATACAGAAGCGTTTTGACTTTCGTTATAAACGTTCATGGCATCCGAAAGTTTGGCCAACTTGTTCTTGTTCCGGGAAATATTCAAGTTCACCGTTAAAAAAGAACGTTCCTTGACGTTTTGTAGTATCGTATAGGAAGTTCGAATATCAAACCCCCGGTTAATCACCTCTCCGGCATTCTCTCGAAGCGTAGTGAAACCGTTGGATGGTGGCAATGTCAGATCGATCAAAGTGTTATCTGTAATGGATCTGTATGCGTCAAAGGTCAATGAAAAACGTCTTTTTATATTCATATCGAATCCCACATTATAATCCATTTTCCGCTGCCATTTCAAATCATCATTTTTCATTCCTTGCAACTGTGAACTCAATAACCCCGTATAGGTTCTGTCCAACGTGTACACATACGTCGGAATGGATGCATACGCATCCTGACTTTGGCTACCGGTATATCCCAATGAACCACGAATCTTGAAGTTTTCGAATATCTCTGAATTCATGAAAGCCTCCTTGTGCATATTCCAACCGACACCGATACTCCAGAAACTTCCCCAACGGTTGTTTGCGCCAAACTGAGAAGAGGCATTGGCTCTATACGAAGCGTCGAACAGATATTTATTGTCGTACGTATAGTTGAAAATTCCCAAAATACCGATATCCCGGATAGTCGACTCCTTGCCGCTCGGTTTTGTGTCTTTGACATACTGTTTGGCAAACATCAAGTCATTCATCCGGTCATTCGGAAATCCTTCCGCTTTGTGGACAATCTCTTCATAGGTTTCGTCAGACAGATTTAATCCCACGTTGGTAAACAAGTAATGTTTTTCCTTGACAACCGTAGAATAACGCACGTTCAAGTCTCCCGACAATTTTTTCATGTGACCGGTATTGGCCTGATAAGAACCTTTCCGGAACAAATCATCTCCCGTATAATTATAGAATTTCAAATGGTTAGCAGGATAAAACTCATCGGCACTAGTCCGCTTCTCCGTGATACCAAAACGCAAAGTCGCTTTCAACCCTTGTAATACGGACCATTCTACATAAAGATTGTCCGTTACGTCCAAATAACGGTTCTCTATTTTGGTATTCAACGTCGCATTGTAAAGCGGATTCGCCACAAACTCTGTAGTTTCCAATCCATCCACCGACAAAGCAGCATTTTTCACCAAAAAACCATTTTTATCGTATGGTGAGTAATAAGGGTTCATTGCCGCATATTCACTAAAAGTGCCATACGGAGAATCGTTTGCCACATTAGACGTAACATTCAATATGTTCCGGAAATTGAATTTTTTGTGACGATAGGAAACCTGCAAGGAACCATCGTAGGTGTCACGAGTAGAACCTTTCATGACACCAACGATGTGATTGTAGGAAAATGTCGTCATCACACGCAAATCACGACCACCCAATTCGATAGAAAGTGAATGCTTCTGACCTGTCCCCATATGCAAAGGCTTCGCCAACCAATCAGTATTCACCCCCGCATAAACTGCTTTATATTTAGACATGTACAATTCTTTTCCGCTAACATCTTCACCATTCATATCAGTTGGTTCATACAAACCAAACTCTTTTTCCAATTGAAGTTTCTGTGCCGCATTGGTCAGGTTATATGATGTCAGGTCCGGCACTTCAAGCGTAACGCTTCCTGTATAAGTCACACGCAAATCTCCGGATTCATTCTGTTTAGTCTCGATGACAATCACACCGTTGGCAGCTCGCGAACCGTAAATAGCCTTTGCCGAAGCATCCTTCAAAATGGTCAGGCTGGCGATACGATCCATATCTAAATCCATGATTTTCTGAACCGTCGCCTCGAAACCGTCCAAAATAAACAGAGGAGCGTTCGGATCATTGGCATACGTACCTTTGATGTCAAGGTCTTCAGTTCCCATATCAATGGATGATGCTCCACGCAAGGTCATCTTCGGATTCTTGTTCGGGTCGGAACCGAATTCCATATTATCAAAAATCATCAATGAAGGGTCCAAACTCTTCAAACTTTGGAAAACGTTTGCATTACCCACCCGCTTCAAATCTTCGTTTTTCATAGTCACGGTACTACCCGTAAAACTTTCCGCCTTACGCTCCACTATACCGGTCACCACGACCTCTTCCAGTTCGCTTTTTTCTTCCGTCAACGTTATCTTGAATTCCCGTTGTTTGCCGACTGGCACCTCTTTCGATTTCATACCGATCATAGAAAACACCAGCACCATGTTTTGGGTCTCCGGTAATTGCAGGGAAAACTTTCCTTCTATATTGGTAGAAGTTCCCAGGGTTGTGCCTTTCACCAACACCGTTACCCCCGGCAAAGCCGCTCCTGTCTGATCAACAACCGTACCTTTGAGCGTAATCTCACTGACTGTTTGAGGAACATCTTTTTGCCTGACAATCAGAATATAATCATCCATAAATTTATAGGACATCCTCTGATCTTTCAACACCTGTTTCAACACCTCTTCGAGTTCTACATCAATAAAATCTGCCCTTACTTTTCCATCGAATTTCAATAGGTCATCATTATATATGACCGTTTTACTGGTTTGCCGGCTGATCTCTTTAAACACCGCCTTTAATCCGGTCTCGCCCAATTGCATCGTAATCCGCTGTTGGGCCAAGGACCTCGCCGAAACAGATGTTGCAATACAGACACACATCAAAAAAATCAATTTCATAATCCGAAGTAATTTTTGCGGCTTGTTTTTTCGCATAACAAACCACCAATTCGCATTTTTTTTCATAAATTTGTAGATTAAATTACTAAAATTATTCTTCCTTTTCGGGAGAATCCCGGTGCGTGTTGGAAGCGCGCACCGACTTTTATTTTCTATTGACTATAACCGTACGATTATTTACAGCAAACTGCACATCTGTAAGCTCCTCTATGATATTCAAAACATAATGCAGGTCATTATACTTCTTAAATGCCCCGGAAAATTTCAATTGTTTCAATTGTTCGGATGTGAAAAAGAATTCCACATCATACCAACGGCTCAATTTGCGTGCTAACTCATCCAAAGGCATTTTATCAAAATTCAGGATTCCTTCTTTCCAACTGATATATTGAGTGACATCGACTTTCCGGACGGTTCCCCGATGGGTTTCCGATTGATAAACATATTGTTCGTCGGGCTGCAATACCAATTGTTGCCGGTCGGTCTGTATACCGACCTTTCCATGTACCAAGGTCACAGCAGATTCCGCATCGCCGGGATAAGCCATGACATTGAATCCGGTACCCAATACCTTGATCTTTACTCCCGCAGTTTCTACTATAAACGGATGTGCCGCATCTTCAGCCACTTCAAAATAGGCTTCGCCGCTAACCCGGACAGTGCGGGTATCGCCTGTAAACAATACAGGATATTTCAGTTCCGATTCGGAATTCAGATTCACGACAGTTCCATCGCTCAAAGCCAACGTGTATTCCCCCCCCCGGGGAACTACCAACACATTGTACTTTACCTCCTCCTCCAGCTCTCCGGCCTTGTTTTCATATTGCAGTTTTCCTCCGGAAGCCACTACATTCACCTGTCCTTCATTCAATAGACAATCGTTCTCTCCCAAATCACATTTCGTCCCATTGCTCAGGAACAATTGTGCTTTTATTTTTCCATGCGCGATCTGTTCTTCGGCAGGTAAGTTTACCGTCTCATTGATCCTGAAGGTTTGCCGGGCTGCCCATCCCAGCAAGAAAGCAAACGGTAAAAGGACCGCCGCATATTTTATTACGCGACGTATACGGATGCGCTTCCGGTTCCTTAAAAACTCACGAAAAGCCCCTTCTGCATCCACAGCATGCAGCTCCGACAAAGTATTTTCAAAATATCCTTGCTGACGAAACCTTTCCCAAAGTAAACGATGGTCCTCACTTTCTTGTAACCATGCCTCGAAACAGCGTTTCCTCTCCTCCGGCAACTCTCCTAATAAAGCTTGTGTCAACAATTCTATAGGTGTATCCATATTCAGCGTATTTATTCACTTACACTATATAGTCACCTAATTCTTTGCTAAGGGGTAAAGAAATATAAAAAAAATTATTTTTTTTCAAGATTCACCATGAGGGAAGTCGTTCAATCGAGTTCAAACATATAAAAATCAGTCCAATAAGCAAAGCGATGGTTTCTCCCGGAAAAGAAAGAAAAGCAACCACAAATCTCCGATTTTTTCCTTGATGATTCTCCGGGCTATCTGTTTCTGTTTTTTAACGGTCTCTTCGGATATACCCAGTTGCTCGGCAATCTCCCGTTGTGATAAACCGTCCATATGTTTTACAAAGATCTCTCTGCATTTAGGGGCCAGCCGCGAAACCACCTCATTAACACGGCGTACAACCTCCTGTTCGAAATAGAGCATTTCAAAGTTCGTATCTCCCGGCCGGTCAATGTGGTCTTCTATAAGCCGATGCCTTTTCCGGTTGCGTAATTCATTCAGACAACGGTACTTGACAGCCTGGTACAGATAAGTCACGATATTTTCCGCTTCACGGATTTCCCGGTTGGCTTCCCAGGTGCGGATAAAAACATCCTGCACCAAATCCTCTGCCCATCCTTCCTCCTCTTTCAATATTCTACGGGCATACAATATCAATGAGGGATAATAATCCAGATACAAACGATGAAAATTACTTTCAGTCAGTTGAAAATCGGATATATACTCAGGACAATTCACCATATATTACCTATCATTCACAACGCAATCATTTATCTTCCTATCTGCTCACGTCACGTGCATTCGCTAGTTTTTGTTACAAAAATAAGATATTTTCCCCAATAATCAATTATCCATGAATCAACATTCGCTTCATAGAAATCAAACAAAATCCGATGCAGTATTCAAATAAATTTGATACCGCATCGGATTATATTACAAAAGCAACCGATCGTTTTGTTCTTACTCCAGTTACTTGTTACCCTGCATTTTCTCCATTTCCTCTTTCGATCCAACGACCAATCCCCGGAGTTCTTTCATACCGGTACCCACCGGAATCAAGTGACCGCAGATCACGTTTTCTTTCAAGCCTTCCAACGGATCCACCTTACCGTAAATGGCAGCTTCGTTCAACACTTTTGTCGTTTCCTGGAAAGAAGCGGCAGAGATAAAACTGGAGGTCTGCAAAGCAGCGCGGGTGATTCCTTGCAATACCTGAGCCGAAGTTGCAGGTACAGCATCGCGGGCTTCGACAACTCTTAAATCCCGGCGTTTCAACTGAGAATTGATATCACGGAGTGTACGGGCAGAAATAATCTGGCCGGCTTTCACGCGGTCGGAATCTCCGGGTTCCATCACCACCTTCTTACCGAACATCTCGTCATTTTCCTCCATAAACTCGCTCTTATCCACGATCTGATTCTCCAGGAAACGAGTATCTCCGGAATCCTGAATCAATACCTTACGCATCATCTGGTGTACAATGATCTCGAAATGTTTATCGTTGATCTTCACACCCTGCATCCGGTATACATCCTGAACTTCATTCACAATATATTCCTGAACGGCAATCGGTCCCTGAATATTCAGAATATCGGTCGGAGTGATCGCTCCGTCGGACAACGGCGTACCGGCACGTACATAGTCGTTTTCCTGTACCAGGATCTGTTTTGACAGAGAAACCAGGTATTTCTTCACCTCGCCGGCTTTAGAAGTCACGATAATTTCGCGATTACCCCGTTTGATCTTACCGTAAGTCACCTCACCGTCGATTTCAGAGACTACTGCCGGATTCGACGGGTTACGAGCCTCGAACAATTCGGTTACACGAGGAAGACCTCCCGTGATATCGCCTGCCTTACCGACAGCTCTCGGGATCTTCACGATCGTACTACCGGCTGTTACTTCGTCTCCTTCTTTCACTACGATATGAGCCCCTACCGGTAAGTTATAACTCTTGACGATATTTCCGTTTTTGTCTTCAACAGTCAAAGCAGGTGCTTTGGTCTTATCACGGAACTCGGTGATCACTTTTTCACGGAAACCGGTCGTTTCATCCGATTCTTCTTTGTAAGTCTCTCCTTCGATCAGATTTTCAGAACCGATCCTACCACTGAATTCAGTAATGATCAACGCATTGAACGGGTCCCATTCGCAAAGCAAATCGTTCTTCTTGATTTCCTGCCCGTCTTTCACAAACAGTTTCGCACCGTAAGGAATATTATGCGTAATCAGGATAATATTGGTATTCTTATCGATAATCCTCAATTCAGTCAAACGGCCGACAACGACATCACATTTCTGACCGTTATCCTGTGTATATTCTACAGAACGCAATTCCTCGAATTCTATGATACCGTCGTATTTCGCTTTCAGAGAGTTCTCGGTCGAGATGTTACCTGCCGTACCACCCACGTGGAATGTACGCAAGGTCAGCTGTGTACCCGGTTCACCGATAGACTGTGCAGCAATGGTACCGACAGCTTCACCCATCTGTACCAGCTTACCGGTAGCCAGGTTACGTCCGTAGCATTTCGAACATACCCCTTTCTTCGCTTCGCAAGTCAGTACAGAACGTACTTCTACACGTTCGATCGGTGATTTCTCGATGGCTTCGGCAATCTCTTCAGTGATTTCATCTCCTGATTTCACCAATAACTCACCGGTGTGAGGATGGTAAATATCGTGTACAGACACACGTCCCAGGATTCTTTCATACAGCGAAGCGACTACTTCTTCGTTATTTTTGATAGCAGCGATAGTAACCCCTCTCAACGTACCACAATCCTCTTCTGTGATTGTAATATCGTTAGCCACATCCACCAAACGACGGGTCAGGTAACCGGCATCTGCCGTTTTCAGAGCCGTATCGGCCAAACCTTTACGGGCACCGTGAGTAGAGATAAAGTACTCCAACACGGACAATCCCTCTTTGAAATTCGCCAAAATCGGATTCTCGATAATCTGACCACCGGTAGCACCCGATTTCTGCGGTTTTGCCATCAATCCACGCATACCTCCCAACTGACGAATCTGCTCACGAGATCCACGGGCTCCGGAATCCAACATCATATAGATAGAATTGAATCCTTGGTCGTCCGCTGCCAATTGTTTCATCAACGTGGCGGTCAGGTTCGCATTCACGTGTGTCCAAATATCAATAATCTGGTTATATCTTTCATTATTGGTAATGAATCCCATGTTATAGTTCGCCATTACCTCTTCAACCTGATCGTATCCTTCTTGTAACAAATCTTGTTTGTTCTCCGGAACAATAACGTCTCCCAAGTTGAAAGACAGACCTCCCTCAAATGCCTTACGATACCCCAAATCCTTAATATCATCCAAGAATTTAGCCGTCACGTCCACACCGCAACGTTTGAACACGTCACCGATAATGTCACGCAACGCTTTTTTCGTAATCAACGTATTGATATAAGGATAGTTTTTCGGGGTGAACTGGTTCAAAATCACACGACCAACCGTCGTTTTGATCATATGTCTGATCGGTTGACCGTCCTTGTCCACGTTATCAATCTTCACCTCGATTTCAGCATGCAAGTCTACAGCTCTCTCGTTGAAAGCGATAATCACTTCCTCCGGAGAATAGAACTTCAATCCTTCACCCTTCACGCCCTTTCTCGGTTTCGTGATATAGTATAAACCGAGTACCATATCCTGAGAAGGCACCGTAATAGGCGCACCATTAGCCGGATTCAAAATGTTATGAGAACACAACATTAAAATCTGAGCTTCCAGCACGGCCTCATTACCTAATGGTAAGTGTACAGCCATCTGGTCACCGTCGAAGTCGGCGTTGAATCCGGTACAAGCCAATGGGTGCAAACGGATTGCTTTACCCTCGATCAATTTCGGTTGGAATGCCTGAATACCCAATCGGTGCAGGGTCGGGGCTCGGTTTAACAATACCGGATGACCTTTCAACACGTTTTCAAGAATATCCCAAACGATCGGATCACGACGATCCACGATCTTCTTGGCACTCTTCACCGTCTTCACGATACCACGCTCGATCAGCTTACGGATAATAAACGGCATATACAATTCAGCCGCCATATCTTTCGGAAGACCACACTCGTGCATCTTCAAGTCCGGACCTACAACGATTACCGAACGAGCAGAGTAGTCAACACGCTTACCCAACAAGTTCTGACGGAAACGACCTTGTTTACCTTTCAAACTGTCGGACAAGGACTTCAACGGACGATTGGCGTCTGTCTTAACAGCGCTCGATTTACGAGAGTTGTCAAACAAAGAGTCCACGGCCTCCTGAAGCATACGTTTCTCATTACGTAAGATCACTTCCGGAGCCTTAATATCGATCAATCGTTTCAAACGGTTATTACGGATAATAACACGACGATATAAATCATTCAAGTCAGAAGTAGCGAAACGGCCACCGTCCAACGGAACCAACGGACGCAGTTCGGGAGGGATCACCGGGATCACCTTCATGATCATCCATTCCGGTTTGTTACGACCTCTGGACGCACGAAAAGACTCAACCACCTGAAGGCGTTTCAAGGCCTCGTTCTTTCTCTGTTGAGATGTGTCCGTGTTCGCACGGTGACGCAACTCATAAGAAAGAGAATCCAAGTCCAAGCGAGCCAACAGATCATAAACAGCCTCAGCGCCGATCTTAGCGATGAACTTATTCGGATCCGTATCCTCTAGCAATTGATTTTCTCTTGGAAGGCTATCCAAAATATCCAGATATTCCTCCTCAGATAATAGGTCTAACTCACCGACCGTGTCTACGCAACCCGGCTGGATCACGACGTAGCGTTCGTAATAGATGATGGAATCCAGTTTCTTGGTAGGAAGACCTAGCAAGTAACCGATTTTATTAGGCAAAGAACGGAAATACCAAATATGGGCAACAGGAACCACCAAATGGATGTGTCCCATACGTTCACGACGAACTTTCTTTTCCGTAACTTCCACTCCACAACGATCGCAGACAATACCTTTGTAACGGATACGCTTGTACTTACCGCAATGGCACTCATAGTCCTTGATCGGACCAAAGATACGCTCACAGAACAAACCGTCACGCTCAGGCTTATACGTACGATAGTTAATTGTTTCCGGTTTCAAAACCTCACCGCTGGAGTTCTCTAGGATCTCCTCAGGGGATGCCAGACCGATGGTTATTTTTGAAAAGTTACTCTTTATCTTGTTTTCTTTTCTAAAGGCCATATTATTTATTTATAAAGAGTTATCAATAGATAAAGTAGACGGGCCGTAGCCCACCTACTTCTTTATTGTTATTGAATTAATCCAGAGTGAAACTCAAACCAAGTCCTCTCAACTCGTGCAATAATACATTCAGAGATTCAGGGATACCCGGCTGTGGCATCGGATCACCCTTCACGATCGCCTCATAAGCCTTGGAACGTCCTACAACGTCATCAGACTTAATCGTAAGAATTTCCTGAAGAACATGAGCGGCACCGAAGGCTTCCAGTGCCCAAACCTCCATCTCTCCGAAACGCTGACCACCGAACTGTGCCTTACCACCTAACGGCTGTTGCGTAATCAAAGAGTACGGACCGATTGAACGAGCATGCATCTTATCGTCAACCATGTGGCCCAACTTCAAGAAGTAAGTCACACCCACCGTAGCAGGTTGGTCGAAACGCTCACCAGTACCACCATCATACAAGTAAGACTTACCGTAGCGAGGAATACCAGCCTTGTCTGTCCATTCGTTCAAATCATCCAAAGTCGCGCCATCGAAGATCGGAGTAGCGAACTTAACGTCCAACTCACGTCCGGCCCAACCCAACACGGCCTCGAAAATCTGTCCCAAGTTCATACGAGAAGGCACACCCAGCGGGTTCAAGCAGATATCCACCGGAGTACCGTCTTCCAAGAACGGCATATCCTCCTGACGAACGATCTTTGATACGATACCCTTGTTACCGTGGCGACCGGCCATCTTATCACCTACCTGAATCTTACGTTTCTTGGCGATATAAACCTTAGCCATCTGTACGATACCTGTCGGCAGCTCATCACCGATCGTCAAGTCGAACTTCTTACGTCTCAACTCAGCGTCAAGCTCCTTGTACTTCTTCAAATAATTCAAGATAACCTGTTTGATCAACTCATTCTTCTGAGCGTCTGCCGTCCACTTGCTTACTTGGATGGAGTTATAATCCAATTCTTCCAGAGATTTGCGGGTAAACTTAGCACCCTTAGCGATAATCTCCGTATTCATATAGTCTTTAACACCTTGAGAAACCTTGCCGTTTGTAAGCACTAACAACTTATCAACTAACAAAGTCTTCAAGCTAGCCATCTTTTCTTCGTATTCCTCGTCCAACTTCGGCAAGATCGCCTTATCAGTCAATCTGGATTTACGTTTCTTGACAGCCTTCGAGAACAAAGCGGTCTCGATAACCACACCGCGCAAAGACGGAGTAGCCTTCAAGGAAGCATCCTTCACATCACCCGCCTTATCACCGAAGATAGCACGCAACAACTTTTCCTCCGGAGATGGATCAGACTCACCTTTCGGAGTGATCTTACCAATCAAGATATCACCCGGCTCGATGCGAGCACCTACACGAACGATACCTCTCTCATCCAAATCCTTGGTAGCCTCTTCGCTGACGTTAGGGATATCGGAAGTCAATTCCTCCATACCACGCTTTGTCTCACGTACCTCAAGGATGTATTCGTCAACGTGGACAGACGTAAAGAAGTCCTCACGAACCATACGCTCGTTCAACACGATAGCATCCTCATAGTTATAACCCTTCCAAGGCATGTAAGCCACCTTCACGTTACGTCCCAAAGCAAGCTCGCCTTTCTGGGTTGAGTAACCCTCGGTAAGGATATCGCCGGCTTTCACACGTTGTCCGCGATGACAGGTCGGTTTCAAATCGACTGTCGTACTTTGGTTGGTCTTACGCCATTTCGGGATATTATATGTCTTAACCGCATCCTCGAAGCTAACGAATTCCTCGTCCTCCGTGCGGTCATATTTAATCTTGATACAAGTAGCATCAACGAACACAACCTCGCCCTCACGCTCAGCCATAATCTGAGTACGGGAGTCACGGGCAACCTGCGCCTCAATACCGGTACCAACAATCGGAGCGTCCGTACGCAACAAAGGAACTGCCTGACGCATCATGTTAGATCCCATCAACGCACGGTTAGCGTCATCGTGTTCCAAGAATGGGATCAAAGAAGCTGCGATAGAAGCGATCTGCTGCGGAGCCACGTCCATCAAGTCAAGCTCAGAAGGAGGAACAACCGGAAAGTCAGCCTCGAAACGAGCCTTCACCTTATCACGAATAAACTTACCGTTATCATCCAATGGAGCGTTACCTTGAGCGATTGTCAACTCTTCCTCTTCCTCCGCCGTGTAGTATTGCAAGCCTTCCTCAGAGAAGTCGACCTTTCCATCTGCCACCTTACGGTACGGAGTCGAGATGAAACCAAGATCGTTGATCTTAGCGTATACACATAAAGAAGAGATCAAACCGATGTTCGGACCTTCCGGGGTCTCAATCGGACAAAGACGACCATAGTGCGTATAGTGAACATCACGAACCTCGAATCCGGCACGCTCTCTAGACAAACCTCCCGGACCTAGGGCTGATAAACGACGCTTGTGCGTGATCTCCGCCAACGGGTTCGTCTGGTCCATGAACTGAGACAAGGCATTCGTTCCGAAGAAAGAGTTAACCACGGAAGAAATCGTCTTCGCATTGATCAAATCAATCGGAGTAAACACCTCATTATCGCGAACGTTCATACGTTCACGAACTGTACGTGACATACGAGCCAAACCAATACCGAACTGGTTATACAATTGCTCGCCAACCGTACGTACACGACGGTTGCTTAAGTGGTCGATATCATCCACGATAGCCTTCGAGTTGATCAACTCGATCAGGTACTTGATGATCTCGATAATATCTTCTTTAGTCAAAACCTTAACATCAGCGCTTGTAGTAAGGCCTAACTTCTTGTTGATCCTGTAACGTCCCACCTCACCCAGATCATAACGTTTCTCTGAGAAGAACAGGTTCGTGATAACCTCGCGTGCGCTAGCCTCATCAGCCGGTTCCGCATTTCTCAACTGTCTGTAGATATACAACACAGCTTCCTTCTCGGAGTTACTCGGGTCTTTCTGGAGCGTATTATATATGATAGCATAGTCAGACAGATTCTGGTCCTCACGATGCAACAAGATATTTTGCGTGCCTGAATCCAAGATAGCCTCGATATTGTCGCTATCCAGTACAGACTCACGGTCGATGATAACATCGTTACGTTCAATAGAAACCACCTCACCGGTATCCTCATCTACGAAATCCTCCACCCAAGTCTTCAAAACACGAGCGGCCAGCTTACGTCCGATAAACTTCTTCAGGTTTGCTTTCGTTACCTTAACCTCTTCCGCAAGGTTGAAGATTTCAAGAATATCTCTATCGCTTTCAAAACCAATAGCTCTCAAAAGAGTAGTTACAGGCAATTTCTTTTTACGGTCGATGTAAGCGTACATCACATTGTTGATGTCCGTAGCGAACTCGATCCATGACCCCTTGAACGGGATAATACGTGCGGAGTACAACTTCGTTCCGTTTGCGTGCGTGCTTTGTCCGAAGAATACGCCCGGAGAACGGTGCAGCTGAGACACGACAACACGCTCGGCGCCGTTGATCACGAAAGTACCTCTGTCCGTCATATACGGAATCGGACCCAAGTATACATCTTGGATCACCGTATCGAAGTCCTCATGATCCGGGTCCGTACAGTACAGTTTTAACTTCGCTTTTAAAGGCACGCTATAGGTTAACCCGCGAGCGATACACTCATCGATACAGTAACGAGGCGGATCTATATAGTAATCTAAGAACTCCAACACAAAATTGTTACGGGTATCCGCAATCGGGAAATTCTCGGCAAATACCTTATACAATCCCTCCTTCTTTCTCTTTTCAGGAGGAGTGTCAAGTTGAAGAAAGTCTTGGAACGACTTCAATTGAACTTCGAGAAAGTCCGGATACGGGAACTGATTCTTTATCGAAGCAAAATTAACTCTTTGGTTTTCAGCTGTTGAAGACATCTAGTAAGGAA
>ERZ827452.2013-NODE-2013-length-16640-cov-8.491890_pt1 | contig 16640 bp, 7 predicted proteins | sample MGYA00519866_ERZ827452 | MGnify/ENA primary metagenome ERZ827452 (study PRJEB31778, sample SAMEA3449307) | human gut metagenome | biome: human gut; feature: human-associated habitat; material: faeces | place: United Kingdom | collected 2010/2012 ... | reverse complement strand
GGCGGCGGCGCGGTCTGGACGACAAGACCATCGTCCGGTTCGGGCTGGGCTATGCCCCCAACGATGGGCAGGCGCTGTACCAATACCTGCGGGATAAAGGCTACAACCAGCAGGAGCTGGATGCCAGCGGTCTGTTCAAGCGCAGCCAGTCCGGCCGCATTTACTGCCTGTTCTGGAAGCGTGTCATGACCCCCATCTTTGACCTGCGCGGCAACATCATTGCCTTTGGCGGGCGCGTGATGGACGACTCCAAGCCCAAATACGTCAACAGCCCGGAGACGCTGGTCTACCACAAATCTGAGACGGTGTTTGCCATGCAGATCGCCAAGCGCAGCGCCTCCCGGCGGTTCGTGCTGTGCGAGGGCTACATGGACGTCATCAGTATGCAGCAGGCGGGCATTGATACCGCCGTCTGCGCTTGCGGCACCGCCCTGACCCCCGGGCAGGTGCGCATCATCAGCGAGTATGCCGACGAGGTCATTCTGAGCTACGACTCGGACGAAGCCGGCCAGAAAGCGACCCTGCGCTCGCTGGAGTTGTTCCGCAACAGCCCGGTAAAGGTGGGTGTGTTGCAGATCCCCGGTGCAAAGGACCCGGACGAGTATATCAAAAAATACGGCCCGGAGCGCTTTCAGGCGCTTCTGGATGGGGTGGGCAACGCGCTGGACTTCCGGCTCAAGCGCCTGCGGGATCAGTATGATCTCTCGCAGGACGCGCAGCGGCTGCAATATGTAAAGGAAGCCGTGGAGATGCTGGCCGAGCGCTCCAACCCCACCGAGCAGGAGGTGTACGCCGGGCGGCTGGCAGAGGAGACCAACATTTCCAAGACCGCTATTCTGGCGCAGCTGGGCACCGCAGCAAAGCGGGCGGGCGGCAAGTACCGCCGGGAGAAAAACCGCGAGCTGCTGCGCTCCGGTGAGATGGATCAGATCAAGGTACCATACAGCGCAGGCGGCAGTCAGGCACTGGGCATCGCCAGCGCCCAGCAGCGGCTGCTGGCGGCCATCCTGCGGGAGCCGCGGTATCTGGAACTGGCTAAACAGCAGCTGACGGCGGAGCAATTCATCCAGCCGCAGCAGAAGGAACTATACGAAGCGATGCTCAATTGCAGCCGGGAGGGCGTGGAGCTCAGCCTGACGGCACTGCGGGCATTTGTAAGCGAAGAAGCATTGAATGAACTGAGCCGACTTGCGGCACAATACAGCGATGTGAACTGCACCCCGGAGGATATCCATCTGTATCTGGACAGGATCGCCCGGGGAATGCCGGTTGCAAGCAAAGCTGCTGCAATGTCCGGCGATGAGATCACACAGTATCTTCAGTCGATGCGCGAAAAAAAGCAGGGGACGCTGCCCGAACAAGACTGATCCCTGTTTTCCCTCCGGCTGGAGCTGGAGAGAAAAGGAGCAGGAATCATGCAGAAATTGTCGCAAACGGAAGAACTTGCCCGCAGCCTTGCCGCAAAGGCGCGGCGCCACACCCTGACCCCGGAGCAGATCAGCCGCGCCATGGAGGAAACGGATTTTGATGTTGCACAGCTGGACGAGCTTTACGCGGCGCTGGAGCAGCGGGGTGTTCATCTGGCAGAGGAGGAACCTGCCGAGCTGCCTGTGCTGGATGATGCCCAGATCGGCAGGCTGGAAAATGAGCTTTCCTCGGAGGGTGTGGCGCTGGATGACCCGGTCAAGACCTATTTAAAGGAGATCGGCCGGGTGCCGCTGCTGACCGCCGGACAGGAGATGGCACTGGCAAAGGCTGCCCGCGCCGGAGATGCAGATGCCCGCCGCGCTTTGAGCGAAGCAAACCTGCGGCTGGTGGTATCGGTAGCCAAGCGCTACGCCGGGCGGGGACTGCCTTTTCTGGATCTCATTCAGGAAGGCAACCTTGGCCTGATGAAGGCGGCGGAAAAATTTGAGCCGGAGCGTGGCTTCAAGTTCTCTACCTACGCAACGTGGTGGATCCGTCAGGCCATCACCCGCGCCATTGCCGACCAGGCCCGCACCATCCGCATCCCGGTGCATATGGTCGAGACCATCAACAAGGTCAAGAAGGTCTCCAGCCAGCTGCTGCATGAGTACGGCCATGACCCCAGCGCCGAGGAAATTGCCGAGCGCCTGGAGATGCCTGTGGATAAGGTGCGCGAGATCATGCGTGTGGCCCAGGAGCCTGTCAGCCTGGAGACCCCCATCGGTGAGGAGGAGGACAGCCATCTGGGTGACTTCATCCCCGACGATGACGCCCCCGTGCCCGCCGAGGCCGCCAGCCAGACCCTGCTGAAAGAGCAGCTGGCCGACGTGCTGAAGACCCTGACCCCCCGTGAGGAGAAGGTCCTGCGCCTGCGCTTCGGCCTGGAGGATGGCCGCCCCCGCACACTGGAAGAGGTCGGCAAGGAGTTCAACGTCACCCGTGAACGCATCCGCCAGATCGAAGCCAAGGCCCTGCGCAAGCTCCGCCACCCCAGCCGCAGCAAAAAGCTGCGCGACTTCCTGGATTGATTTGACAGCATAATATAGCAAGAGCCGCTCCCTTCCATTGGAAGGGAGCGGCTCTTTTGTGTAGATGTTTTGGAACTTACAGCTCCTCGCCGTTGGTCTCGATCACTTTACGGTACCAATCGAAGCTGTCTTTTTTATACCGCTTGAAGCTGCCGTGGCCCTGGTCGTCACAATCGACGTAGATGAAGCCGTAGCGCTTGGCCATCTCGCCTGTGGAGGCGGAGACCAGGTCGATGCAGCCCCACATGGTGTAGCCGAACAGGTCCACGCCGTCCTCCTCGACAGCCTGCTTCATGGCGCGGATGTGCCGCTTCAGGTAGTCGATGCGGTAGGGGTCGTGGATGCTGCCGTCAGCTTCCAGCGCGTCCCGGGCACCCAGGCCGTTCTCCACGATGATGATGGGCAGATCATATCGGCTCTCGATCTCGTTGAGGGTGTAGCGCAGGCCGTCCGGGTCGACCTGCCAGCCCCACTGGCTGGACTCCAGGTACGGGTTCTTCGCGCCGCCCAGCAGGTTGCCGGAGGCCTGAGCCGCATTGGGGTCGACCGTCACGCAGTTGGTTTGATAGTAGGAGAGGGAGAAGAAATCCACCGTGCCGCGGCGCAGGGCCTCGCGGTCCTCATCGGTGATCTCCAGATGGATGTCGTTTTTCTCCCAGAAGCTCTGGGCGTAGTAGGGGTAGGCACCGCGGCACTGCACATCGGCACAGTACCAGTTGAACTGCCGCCAGTTCTGCTGGAATTCCAGCATGTCCTTAGGGTTGCAGGTCAAGGGGTAGACGGGCATCATGGCGATCATGTTGCCGATCTTCGCCTCTGGATCCAGCTCATGCCCGGCCAGCACGGTGCGAGCGCTGGCCACAAGCTGGTGATGCAGCGCCTGATACCGCACCTGCACATCATCCACCTGATGCAGGAAATCCCGCGTGCCCTCGTTGCGGATGCCCAGGGACATATAGTTGCCCAGGGGCAGGGTGCCGCAGTTGATCTCGTTGAAGGTCAGGTAGTACCGCACCTTGCCCTTGAAGTGGGCAATCACCGTACGGGCGTAACGCTCAAATAGCGCGATCACCTCGCGGGAGGCCCAGCCGTTGTACTTGTTGACCAGGTGCAGCGGCATCTCGTAGTGGGACAGGGTCACGATCGGCTCAATGCCGTGGGCTTTCAGCTCGTCAAAGACGTCATCGTAGAACTGCAGGCCGGCCGGGTTCGGCTCGGTCTCCTCGCCGGTGGGGAAGATGCGGCTCCACGCGATGGACATGCGGTAGGCTTTAAAGCCCATCTCGCACATCAGGGCGATGTCCTCTTTATAATGGTGGTAAAAGTCGCTGGCGGTGCGGTTGGGGTAGGTCAGGCCCGGCTCGGTGTCAGGTGTGATCTGACGGGGAGAGGTATGCGTCCCGGCAGAAAGCATATCCGCCTCGCTGGGGCCCTTTCCGCCCTCCTGCCAGCCGCCCTCGATCTGGTTGGCGGCGGTGGCACCGCCCCAGAGAAAGTCTTTGCAAAACGGCATAAAAAGCATCCTTTCGGGAGAAAATTACTTGTTGGCAGCTTCGGGCTTGTACAGGACCCAGGTGGCTGCGAAGGTGGCCACAGCGCCCACCAGCACGGAGATGACCATGAACAACAGGTTGTTGGGCTTGTCAGCGCTGACGAACAGCGGCAGGGCGATGACAGAGGAAGCACCCGCAAAGGCATAGATAGCGGTCTTGAGCAGACCTGCCACGCAACCGCCGATGGCAGAACCGATCATGGCGCCGTACATGGGGGTCTTGTACTTCAGGTTGATGGCGTACATGGCAGGCTCGGTAACACCGGCCACAACAGCGGTGACAGCGGTGGAGAAGCCGGTGGACTTCAGGTTGGTGTCCTTGGTTTTGAGAGCGACAGCCAGTGCAGCAATGCCCTGATCGATGTTGGAGATGATCAGTGCAGGGAAGAAGATGGGCTCGTACAGGGGGTCAACGGTCAGCATCTGCATCAGGTAGGGAACAAAGGCACCGTGCATACCGGTCATGATAACGAACGGCATCACGGCGGCAAAGGCGGCCACACCGATGAAGCCCAGGGTGTTGTACAGCCACAGGACGAAGGTGCTCAGGTAGGTGCCCAGGAAAGAACCGATGGGGCCGAGGACGCAGTAGGCCAGGGGGATCATGACGATGATGGTCAGCAGCGGTTCCAGCACGGAACGCAGGATGTCAGGGGAGTGCTTAGCAAAGAACTTCTCGATGGGGGCCATGACGGCGCAGCACAGGATGATGGGGAAGATGGTGCTGGAGTAGCTCACGCCGTACACAGGGATGCCCAGGAAGTTGAAGGCGGTGCCGTCGCTGACGCCGCTGGCAAAGGACGGGTAGATCAGCAGGCCGCCGATGACCATGCCCAAGGCGGGGTTGGCACCAAACTTCTTGGCGGCGAATGCGCCGATCATGATGGGCAGGAAGTAGAAGCCAGCGTCACCGGCAAAGGTGAGCAGCTGGTATGTGCCGCTGTCGGCGGGCACGCCGGCCATGTCCATCAGGATCAGGATGACCTTGATCATGCCGCAGCCAATCAGAGCGGGGATAAGCGGGGTCAGCGAGCCGGAGATGCCGTCGAAGATTTTGTCGATGACAGCCTTGACACCCTTCTTCTGGGCGGGCTTTTCATCGTCCAGCTTCTCGTCCACGGATTTCTCCACGGCGAAGCCGTTCTTCTCGCAAATCAGGCGGTAGGCATCGTTGACAGCCTGGCCGATGATGATCTGGTACTGGCCGTTCTGCCACTGGGAGCCGAGAACACCGGGCAGTTTTTCGATTTCGTCTTTTTTAACGGCGGACTCGTCCTTCACGTTAAAACGCAGGCGGGTCACGCAGTGGGTAAAAAACTGGACATTGGCTTTGCCGCCGACAAGACCAACGATCTTGTCAGAGAGCTCCTGATATTTCTGTGCCATTATTGGTTCCTCTTTCTTGATTTTCAGTGTGTTTGGTATATCTGTACAAAGGGTGCGCGCTTCCCTTTATTACATGCGAGGTTAAGCCTGCTCGCGGGAGCAGAACCGTTCGATATGAAGCATGAGATAGGACATTTCCTCGCTTCCCAGGTTCTTGCCGGTCTTTTGCTGCAGGTAGGTGCGGACATCCTCCGCACACAGGTAAGTCTCTCTATACTCCTGTTTCAGATTGTTGAAGAGTTTGTCGTTGTTGTTTTCCAGTGTCTCGTTGTTGCGGATGCGGGCCAGCAGGTATTCCATGTGGGTGATAAATCGGCTGGCGTTGAAGCCAGAACGGTCAATGGTGATGTTCTCCCGCTTTTCGATCAGGCCGATGACATCGCTGATCATCGTGCTGGCGTCGAGAAAATCGGCCTTCGGGGCCACGGAGTTCTCGGCGTTGATGAGATGCAGCGCAATGGCGGCGGCTTCTTCTTTGGGCAGGCGCACACCGAAGCGCTGGTTGATGCACGCCACAGCCTGGGTGGCAACCTTGTACTCTGCTTCGTGCAGGTAAGCCAGGTTGCCGACGTAGGGCGGCTTGATGTGGATGTTTTTCTTGTATCGGTCGATGGCAAAGTTGATGTGGTCCGCCAGGGTGATGACCAGGTTGCGGTTGAAATCGGCATCGATACTGTTGGCGGCCAGATCAACGAGCATACCCGAGACATCGAAGATCTCCTTGGGGATCTCTTTCAGCAGGCCCAGGTATTCGGGGCTGATGCCGTAGTAGGTGCGCTCAATGACCGAGAGGTCCGTCAGCTCGTATGGGATGGGCTTGAAGCCGATGCCCTTGCCAAAGGCGATGAGCTCACGCTGGTTGCCATCCAGGCACAGCGCCACGTTATTGTTGATCTTTTTGATGACTTTCATGGGCTCACCTTCCTTATACGGGGTAAAATGAACATGCGGGCAAAAAAATAAGACACGACCATACAGGTGCATTTTCTGCATCTGTCAATGGTCATGCCTCCCGAAGAGTAACAATCCGTTAACGTATGTTCATTTTTCATTCATATTCTACGATGTCCCCCCAAAAAAGTCAATCGGCGAACTCGCACAAAAAAATGAACGTATTCTTGTGCATATTGCTATTGCGTGACTTGGACAGCCTTATTTTGCCGTCCGGCAATACACCTCGATCGCCTTGCTGGCAAACTCGGCGGTACCGGGGCCACCTGCGGCGTTGATGTTTTGGGTAAACGCACCGCCTGCGGTGTATAGCTGGCCGAGCTGGCCCAAAATGGTTTTGGAGCAGGTGTAGTAATGCTCGCTGATAAAATCTTGCAGCTTCTTCACCTGGGTCTGCACGGCGGGGGCGGCAGGGTCCATGCTTTGCATCTTACCGAAAGCTGCAATGATTTCCATCAGCTGGCCGCCCATAGCGGAAACCTCTTTTTCCGTCTTGCGGGCGGTCTTTTGCTCAAACTCTTTGTACTCCGGCGTGGCGCCCCACTGCTGCTTGGCCTGGGCGGCGTAGTCCTTGATCTTCTGTGTATCAAATGCGGTAAAATCCATAATGGTTCCTCCTGTGGTTTGTGTCTTTTCCGCAAGGGCGATGAGATCCTCGATATGCTGTCGCTTCAGCTTCAGCAGTTCGATCTGCTGCTCCAGCGCCTTTTCTCGGTCGAAGGCGGAATTAGACAGGATCCGCTGAATGTCTTTCAGCGAAAATTCCAATTCCCGGAACAACAGGATTTGCTGCAAATGTTCCAGCGCTGTATCGTCATACAGGCGGTAGCCGCTGTCGGTATGCCCGGTGGCGGGCAGCAGGCCGATCTGGTCGTAATAGTGCAGCGCGCGTATACTCACGCCGGTCAGGCGGCTGACTTCGTTTACGGTCATCATGGGGGGACACCTCACTTTCCCTTGCGGTAAGTATAGCATACACTATGACGCAGCGTAAGGGTCAAGACGGAAAATAGGGGAAGGTACGTGAAAAAAAATCATCTTGAAGTTTTATCTCATTTGTGCTACACTTGTGGTCGTGTGAGAAACAACCCGGAGGGACGTAGGAAAAATGGAAAACGAAAAAAGAAGCAGCTTTTCCGGCAGGATTGGCTTTGTGCTCTCGGCAGCCGGGGCGTCGGTGGGACTGGGCAATATCTGGCGGTTCCCGTACCTGGCGGCCAAATATGGCGGCGGAATCTTCCTTTTGATTTATATCGTGCTGGCGCTTACCTTTGGCTACACGATGATCATGGCCGAAACGGCCCTGGGCCGCATGACCGGCAAAAGCCCGGTGGGCGCTTACGCCAGCTTTGCCAAGCCGGGCAAGCGCGGCGGGTTCTTAGGCTTCGGCGGCTGGATCAACGCCATCATCCCGGTGCTGATCGTACCGTATTACTCGGTCATCGGCGGTTGGGTCATTCGGTATCTGGTGGGGTATCTCGCCGGCCAAAGCCAGGCGCTGGCGGCGGACGGCTTCTTCTCAGATTTCATTTCCAACGGTGCTGTAACAGAGATCTGCTTCCTGGCCTTTGCGCTGTTCACGCTGGGCATCATCTTTGCGGGTGTGCGCAACGGCGTCGAGCGTGTCTCCAAAGTAATGATGCCGGTGCTGGTGGTGCTGTCGGTCATTATCACTGCCTACTCGGTCACGCGGCCGGGAGCGCTGGCGGGCGTCAAGTATTTCCTGGTGCCGAACCCCGCCAACTTCAGCTGGATGACGGTGGTCACGGCGATGGGGCAGATGTTCTACTCGCTGTCCATCGCCATGGGCATCCTGGTCACTTTCGGTTCCTATATGAAAAAGGACGTCTCCATCGAGGACGCGACCCAGAACGTCGAGGTGTTCGACACGATCATCGCCGTCATGGCGGGCCTGATGATCATTCCGGCAGTGTTTGCCTTCTCCGATGGCGAGCCGGACACCCTGCAGGCGGGACCCGCGTTGATGTTCATTACGCTCCCCAAAGTTTTTGCCAGCATGGACCTGGGCAGGGCAGTGGGCGTGCTGTTCTTTGTGCTGGTGCTGTTTGCGGCGGTCACCAGCTCCATCGCGCTGACCGAAAGCGCGGTCTCCACCTTCCAGGATGAGCTGGGCTGGAGCCGCCGCAAGGCCACAGTGCTGGTGGGTGTTATCATGGTAGGGCTGGGCACGCTGTCCAGCCTGGGCTACGGCCCGCTGGCCGGGGTGACGGTGCTGGGCATGCAGTTCCTCGATTTCTTCGACTTCCTTACCAACTCGGTGATGATGCCGATCGCGGCCATCGCCACCTGCCTGCTGGTGTCCCGCGTGGTAGGCGTTGAGCGCATCGAACACGAGGTCACCCTCGAGGGCGGGAGCTTCCGCCGGAAGAAGGTCTTCAACTTTATGATCCGCTGGCTCTGCCCGGTGTTCGCGGCGATCATTCTGGCCAGTTCCGTGGCCAATGCGTTTGGGATCATTGCTATGTAAAACAGGGCACAGGCTCCCCGTGTTCTATCCAACACAACATCTTGCGCCTCCTCTTTTGAGGGGGCGCTTTTCTTTCAGAGCGCGATTGTCAAGAGCAATCCTGCGCAAAAAGGTGTCCACATCCTTGTGAAAACTGCCCAAAAGCGGGGAATATAGCACCCGTTACGAATTTGTCAACCCCTGCAAAACAGTGCAAAATCGTCAATATGCCGAAATTTTGTTACACTCGCCCGGGCGTTCGACGGCCAAGAAAAACTTCGCAAAAAAGCCGAAAAAGCCTTGACAGCAAGCCTTTTACCATGTATACTGAAACAGTATCACAAAAATGGAATAGAGCGCCCTAAAGGGATTTTGCGAAAACGACAAAATTCAAAAGTTTGTGAAAAACGACGAATATACATCGCTTTCGCACAGCTCCTTTAGGTCGGCTTTTACCGACTTTGTCAATCTACGGAATAGGAGTGGTCGCGTTTTATGGTAAAGGTCAAGCCCGTACAAAACGGCAGAACGACCCGCATGAGCTTTTCCCGCATCAACGAAGTGATTGGCATGCCCAATCTGATCGAGATCCAGAAAAACTCTTACAACTGGTTCCTGGAGGAAGGTCTGCACGAAGTCTTCCACGATATTGCCGCTATCGAGGACTATACCGGCAATCTCGTGCTGGAGTTTGTGGACTACCGCCTGGACAAAAACCCCAAGTATACCATTAAAGAATGCAAGGAGCGGGACGCTACGTATGCAGCGCCCCTGTACGTCACTGCCCGTCTGTTCAATAAACAGACCGGCGAGGTCAAGGAGCAGGAGATCTTCATGGGCGACTTCCCGCTCATGACCGATTCCGGCACTTTTATCTCCAATGGTGCCGAGCGTGCAATCGTTTCCCAGTTGGTTCGTTCTCCCGGCGTGTTCTACGGCTCCAGCAAGGACCGTACCGGCAAGGACCTGTTCACCGCCACCATGAACCCCAACCGCGGTGCCTGGCTGGAGTATGAGACCGACTCCCAGGACGTTTTCTATGTCCGCATCGATAAGAACCGCAAGCTGCCTGTCACGACCCTGATCCGTGCCTTGGGCCTGTCCACCGATGAGCAGATCAAGCAGTTCTTCGGCGATTCCGAGCCGAAGATCAACGCTTCTCTCGAAAAGGACATCACCCATAACACCGAGGAAGGCCTGCTGGAAGTCTACCGCAAGCTGCGCCCCGGCGAGCCCCCGACGGTCGAGAGCTCCCGCTCCCACCTGGACGCCCTGTTCTTCGACCCGCGCCGCTACGACCTGGCTCGTTTCGGCCGTTATAAGATGAACAACAAGCTCGCGCTGGCCCGCCGCATTGCCGGTTACAAGGCCGCCGAGGACATCATCGCTCCCCTGACCGGCGAACTGCTGGCCGCCAAGGGCGAGAAGATCAACCTGGCCAAGGCCAACGAGATCGATGCCGCCGGTGTTACCCGCGTCACCGTTCTGGTGGAGAAGAAGGGCCAGGAGGCTTACCCCGTCATCGTCATCTCCAACGGCTGCGTGGACGCCCAGCCCTTCTTCAGCTTCGATGTCGATGCTGAGGCCGGCATCAACGAGCGCGCCAACTTCGCCGAGATCCGCAAGATCCTTGAGGCTACCTCTGACCCCGAGGAGCAGAAGGAGCTGCTGCGCCAGAATCACGATGTTCTGATCAGCCGCACCGTCACCGTCGATGACATCTTCGCTTCCATCAACTACCTGCTGGGCCTTGACCACGGTATCGGCGTGACCGACGAGATCGACCACCTGGGCAACCGTCGTGTCCGCAGCGTCGGCGAGCTGCTGCAGAACCAGTTCCGCATCGGCTTCTCCCGCATGGAGCGCGTCATCCGTGAGCGCATGACCCTGCAGAGCCAGGATCAGAGCGTCATCACCCCGCAGGCACTGATCAACATCCGTCCTGTGGTGGCAGCCATCAAGGAGTTCTTCGGTTCTTCCCCGCTGTCTCAGTTCATGGACCAGAACAACCCCCTGGCCGAGCTGACCCACAAGCGTCGTCTGTCTGCCCTGGGCCCCGGTGGTCTGTCCCGTGACCGCGCAGGTTTCGAGGTCCGTGACGTTCATTACACCCACTACGGCCGTCTGTGCCCGATCGAGACCCCTGAAGGTCCCAACATCGGTCTGATCTCCTACCTGGCTACCTACGCCAAGATCAACAAGTACGGCTTTGTCGAGGCCCCGTACCGCAAGGTCGATAAGGCTACCGGAACCGTCACCGACGAGGTCGTCTACATGACCGCCGACGTCGAGGACGAATATATCGTTGCCCAGGCCAACGAGCCGCTGGACGAGAACAACCACTTCGTCCGTCCCCGCGTTTCCGGCCGTCACCGCAACGACATCCAGGAGTTCGACGCTTCTCAGGTCGACTTCATGGACGTTTCTCCCCGTATGATGGTTTCCGTCGCTACGGCCTGCATCCCGTTCCTGGAGAACGACGACTGTAACCGTGCCCTGATGGGCTCTAACATGCAGCGCCAGGCCGTGCCTCTGATGGTCACCCAGCAGCCCATCGTTGCTACCGGTATGGAGTACAAGGCTGCTACCGACTCCGGCGTCTGCATCCTGGCTGCCCGCGAAGGTACCGTTGAGTTTGTCGACGCCGAGAAGATCGTCGTGCGCTGCCCGGACGGTTCTGCCGACACCTATGAGCTGATCAAGTTCATGCGCTCCAACCAGGGCAACTGCAACAACCAGCGCCCCATCGTCAATGTTGGCGATGTCGTCAAGGCAGGCGACGTGCTGGCTGACGGTCCCGCCACCAAGAACGGCGAGATCAGCCTGGGCAAGAACGCCCTGATCGGCTTCATGACCTGGGAAGGCTACAACTACGAGGACGCCGTTCTGCTGAACGAGAAGCTGGTCCGCGAGGACGTCTACACCTCCATCCACATCGAGGAGTACGAGACCGAAGCCCGCGATACCAAGCTGGGACCCGAGGAGATCACTCGTGACATCCCCAACGTCGGCGACGACGCCCTGAAAGACCTGGACGACCGCGGCATCATCCGCATCGGTGCCGAGGTCAAGACCGGCGACATCCTGGTCGGCAAGGTCACCCCGAAGGGCGAGACCGAGCTGACCGCCGAGGAGCGCCTGCTGCGCGCCATCTTCGGTGAGAAGGCCCGCGAAGTCCGCGATACTTCTCTGCGCGTGCCCCACGGTGCTTACGGTATCGTGGTCGACGTTAAGGTCTTTACCCCCGAGAACAGCGACGAGTTGCAGCCCGGCGTGCGTATGTGCGTGCGCTGCTACATCGCCCAGAAGCGTAAGATCAGCGTTGGCGATAAGATGGCTGGCCGTCATGGCAACAAGGGTGTCGTTTCCCGCATCCTGCCGCAGGAGGACATGCCCTTCCTGCCCGACGGCACCCCGCTGGACATCGTGCTGAACCCCCTGGGCGTTCCTTCCCGTATGAACATCGGTCAGGTGCTGGAAGTCAACCTGGGCTACGTTGCCAAGGCTCTGGGCTGGAAGGTCCAGACCCCCGTCTTCGACGGCGCCCACGAAGCCGACCTGCGTGACTGCTTCGCCGAGGCCCGCGAGAAGTGGCACGGCGAGAACGCCCCCGAGTATCCGACCAAGCTGCCCCGCCTGATGGGTGAGAACGGCCACATCATTGATTTCTCCAAGATCGATCTGACCGACGACGGCAAGACCACCGTTTACGATGGCCGTACCGGCGAGAAGTTCCCCAGCAAGGTCACGGTCGGCTATATGTACTACCTCAAGCTGCATCACCTGGTCGATGATAAGATCCATGCCCGTTCCACCGGCCCCTACTCTCTGGTCACCCAGCAGCCTCTGGGCGGCAAGGCCCAGTTCGGCGGCCAGCGCTTCGGCGAGATGGAAGTCTGGGCGCTGGAAGCTTACGGTGCCGCTTACACCCTGCAGGAGATCCTGACCATCAAATCCGACGATGTCGTGGGCCGTGTCAAGACCTACGAGGCCATCGTCAAGGGCGATCCCATCCCGCGTCCCGGCATCCCCGAGAGCTTCCGCGTTATGCTCAAGGAGCTGCAGAGCCTTGGCCTGGATATCGTTGTGCAGGATAAGGAAGGCAACGCCGTTGACATGCGTCAGGAATTTGACGACGATGACAGCAGCTTTGAAAACAGCGATTACGACCTGGGCGATAATGTCATGGTCGAAAGCGAGCTGCAGGATGAGTACAGCGTCAAGGATGCCGATGAAGGCTTTGATGATGATCTGGACGAGGATGCCGGCCCCAGCGCTGAGGATCTCGCTGCGATCGAGTCTGATTCCTTCGACGATTGATCGCTGAATCGTGTGTCATATTGAATTTGAGAGGGTTCGCTGAATGGAAAATAAAGAATTCGATTCTATTAAGATCGGCCTTGCCTCCCCGGACCAGATCCGTGCCTGGAGCTATGGTGAGGTCACCAAGCCCGAAACCATCAACTACCGTACCCTGAAGCCGGAGCGCGACGGCCTGTACTGCGAGCGCATTTTTGGACCTACTAAGGACTGGGAGTGCCACTGCGGTAAGTACAAGCGCATCCGCTACAAGGGTAAGATCTGCGATAAGTGCGGTGTTGAAGTCACCCGCGCCAAGGTCCGCCGTGAGCGCATGGGCCACATCGAGCTGGCTGCACCCGTTTCGCACATCTGGTATTTCAAGGGTATCCCCAGCCGTATCGGCCTGATGCTGGACATCAGCCCCCGTCAGCTGGATAAAGTCCTCTACTTCGCCAACTACATCGTTACCGACCCCGGTTTCACCCCGCTGGAGAAAAAACAGCTGCTGACCGAGCGCGAGTACAAGGAGATGCGCGAAAAGTACGAGGATACGTTTGAAGCCGGCATGGGTGCTGAAGCCATCCAGAAGCTGCTGGCTGAGATCGACCTCGAAAAGCTCTCTGCCGAGCTGCGCGAGGAACTGGAGCATGCCAACGGCCAGAAGCGCGTCCGCCTGCTGAAGCGTCTCGAGTGCGTCGAGAGCTTCCTGGAGAGCAACCAGCGCCCCGAGTGGATGATCATGACGGTCATCCCCGTGATCCCGCCGGATCTGCGCCCGTTGCTGCAGCTGGATGGCGGCCGTTTCGCCACCTCCGACCTGAACGATCTGTATCGCCGTGTCATCAACCGCAACAACCGTCTGCGCCGTCTGCTGGAGTTGGGGGCGCCCGACATCATCGTGCGCAACGAGAAGCGTATGCTGCAGGAAGCTGTCGATGCCCTGATCGATAACGGCCGCCGCGGCCGCCCGGTCACCGGCGCCAACAATCGTGCGCTGAAGTCCCTGTCCGATATGCTGAAAGGCAAGCAGGGCCGCTTCCGCCAGAACCTGCTGGGCAAGCGTGTTGACTACTCCGGCCGTTCCGTCATCGTCGTCGGCCCCGAGCTGAAGATGTATCAGTGCGGTCTGCCCAAGGAGATGGCCCTCGAGCTGTTCAAGCCCTTCGTCATGAAGGACCTGGTCGAGAAGGAGAAGGCCAACAACATCAAGTCTGCCCGTAAGATGGTCGAGCGTGCCCGCCCCGAGGTCTGGGACTCTCTGGAGACCGTCATCAAGGGCCATCCCGTCCTGCTGAACCGTGCACCTACGCTGCACCGTCTGGGTATCCAGGCTTTCGAGCCTGTCCTGGTCGAGGGCCGTGCCATCAAGCTGCACCCCCTGGTCTGCACCCCCTTCAACGCCGACTTCGACGGCGACCAGATGGCTGTCCATCTGCCGCTGTCCACCGAGGCCCAGCGTGAAGCCAAGATGCTGATGCTGGCCTCCGGCAACCTGCTGAAGCCCTCTGACGGCGAGCCCGTCACCGTGCCCACGCAGGATATGATCCTGGGCAGCTACTACCTGACCCTGGTCAACCCCGATGATAAGGGCCACGGCAAGATCTTCCGCGATGAGAGCGAGGCTATGATGGCTTACTCTTCCGGCCTGATCACGCTGCAGGCACCCATCAAGGTGCGCCGCACCCTGACCTTCGACGGTGTGGAGGAGACCGCTCTGGTCGACACCACCATGGGTCAGATCATCTTCAACAACCCCATCCCGCAGGACCTGGGCTATGTCGATCGTACCGACCCGGCTACCAAGTTCGACTACGAGATGAACCCCCGTACCCTGAAGATCGCTTCCGGCGGTAAGAGCGACAAGCTGACCAAGAAAGGTCTGCCTGACATCATCAGCCGCTGCCTGACCAAGCATGGCACCAAAGTCTGCGCCATGATGCTGGATCAGATCAAGGCACAGGGTTATAAGTACTCCACGCTGTCCGCTATCACGGTCGCCGTTCCCGATGCTATCATCCCCGATGAGAAGCCCGCGATCCTGGCCGCCGCCGATAAGAAGATCGAGAAGGTCATGAAGAACTTCAACCGCGGTCTTATTTCGGACGAGGAGCGCTACCGCAGCACCGTTGCTATCTGGCAGGCTGCTACCGAGGAAGTCTCCGATGCTCTGAGCAACAACCTGAAGGCCCACCACCAGCGCAACCCCATCTATATGATGTCCGACTCTGGTGCTCGTGGTTCTATGGACCAGATCAAGCAGCTGGCCGGCATGCGCGGTCTGTTGGCTAACACGGCCGGTAAGACCCTGGAAATGCCCATTCGTGCTAACTACCGTGAAGGTCTGAATATCCTGGAATACTTCATTTCTTCTCGAGGCGCCCGTAAGGGTCTGGCTGATACCGCTCTGCGTACCGCCGACTCCGGTTACCTGACCCGCCGCATGGTCGACGTCTGCCAGGACGTCATCATCCGCGAGAACGACTGCGGCTCCATCAACGGCAGCTGGAAGGGCGACTATTATGAGAAGGGCCAGCTCATCGACTCCTTCGGCAACCGTATCCGCGGCCGTTACCCGGTCTACGATATCACCGATCCGAAGACGGGCGAGCTGCTGCACTCCAAGGACGTCATGCTCCGCGAGGAGGACGCCGCCAAGTTTACGGCCCACGGCATCGACCGCGTGTACGTCCGCTCCGTCCTCGGCTGCAAGGCCCGTTCCGGCGTGTGCGCACGCTGCTACGGCATGAACCTTGCCACGAGCGAGCTTGTCAATCTGGGCGAGGCCGTCGGCATCATCGCCGCGCAGTCCATCGGCGAACCGGGCACGCAGCTGACTATGCGTACCTTCCACACCGGCGGCGTCGCGGGCGACGATATCACGCAGGGTCTTCCCCGTGTTGAAGAACTCTTCGAGGCGCGCAAGCCGAAGAAGATGGCGCAGATCTCCGAGATCGACGGCGTCGTCGACGTCGACGATTCGCACCGCACGGCGCTGCGCAACATCACCATCACCGCTGACGACGGCGAGGTCAAGCAGTATCAGGTGCCGTATTCCGTCGGCCTGAAGGTCGAGCACGGCAAGCGCGTGCGCAAGGGCGAACCCATCACCGACGGCGCGCTGAACCCGCACGACGTGCTGCGCATCTCCGGCGTGGAAGCTGTGCAGGATTATCTGACGCAGGGCGTTCTCGCCGTGTACCGTCAGCAGGGCGTTGACATCAACGAAAAGCACATCGAGGTCATCATCCGCCAGATGATGCGCAAGGTCAAGGTCGAGGAGCCGGGCGACACGAACCTGCTGTCCGGCACGGTCGTCGATATATTCGAGTTCGAAGACGCCAACGCCGCCGTACAGGCGCGCATTGACGCCGGCGAGACGGACCTCAAGCCTGCAACCGACAGTCTCATCCTCATGGGCATCACCAAGGCGTCCCTTGCCACCGAGTCCTGGCTCTCCGCTGCCTCCTTCCAGGAGACGACGAAGGTC
>ERZ827452.2012-NODE-2012-length-16643-cov-2.878044_pt1 | contig 16643 bp, 8 predicted proteins | sample MGYA00519866_ERZ827452 | MGnify/ENA primary metagenome ERZ827452 (study PRJEB31778, sample SAMEA3449307) | human gut metagenome | biome: human gut; feature: human-associated habitat; material: faeces | place: United Kingdom | collected 2010/2012 ... | reverse complement strand
GACGCCGTCGATTCGCTGATTCCTCACCTTAAAGACAAGGAGACCTTCAAGCGCGGCATGGCGGAGCTTTACGATCGCTACAAATCGCGGCTTCGGCTGAATTTCGACCTGCGGACGATGACGGCCGAATACCTGATTCGCAATATCGAACAGGCGTTCGATCTCTGGCAAAACGGCAAATGGGCGACACACCTCGATTTCGACGAGTTCTGCGAATACATCCTCCCCTATAAATGCATCGAACAACAGCCGATGACCGATTGGCGAACCGCTCTGGAAGAATTGTGCAGAGGCAACATCGACCGTAATGAAAAGGAGTGCAAGGAATATCGTTACAACTCCCGCATGGCGGCATTGGAAACCAACCGTGCGTTGAGCGGCAATTTCCTCCGCTACACCAAACAACTCGCCTCCTATCCGATCTTCCGGGCGACGACATTGCGTTCCCTCCCGTTCGGCACCTGCATGGAATCTTGCACTTGCGCCCTGCTGGCGATGCGAAGCAAAGGAATCCCCGTAGCGATCGACTTCACACCGCAATGGGCCAACCGCAAGTACGGCCACTACTGGCTGACAGTACTCAACATGCGCCACCGTAGCGAGCAGTTCGCCCCCTTCGACATCGAACCGGATGCCCACCTCAACCGTCCCTTCTCGAAGATCTACCGCATGACCTACCGCCCGAATCCCGAACTGGCCGAACGGCTTTTCCGCAAAGAGACGATTCCCTCGTCGCTTCAATACATCTTTTTTCGGGATGTCAGCGACGAATACATGCGCACCGACGATCTCGACGTCCCGCTCTTCGACGATATCGACATCGGCGACAATATCTATATTTCGACCTTCAACAATCAGGAATGGGTCGCCGTAGCCTGTGGCGAACGCCGCCGCGGATCGACCGCGCATTTCGAAAAACTGGGTCGGAACGTCTGTTATATGCCCGTGCAATACGACCGAAACGGGTTTCAAGCGATCGGTCGCCCCTTTTATCTCGATTATCGGGGCAGGATGAATCCTTTTCGTCTCGATACGACGGGCTACCGAACGATCCGGCTCACACGCAAATACCCCGTTTATGAATTCGTATATCAAAACAGGGAAAAAATCACCGGAGGTCTCATCCAAGCCTCCGACACCCCCGATTTTCATCGCACGATCGACGTCGCGGAGTTTCCGCGCGACAGCCTTACGCTGGCCGGCAACCAGACCGTACAGACGAATCGGCCCTATCGGTATTGGCGCCTGTGCGCCTCCGACGAGGGACGGTGCGACATGGCCGAGCTGATCTTTTACGACCGTTCGGGCCGGCGGCTCGAAGCAAATCTGATCCGCTGCGGACGGGAAGTACACCCCCAAAACAAGGTGAACCTCGCTACGGCTATCAATGACGACGATCCGTTGACTCTTTTCAGCGCACGGGGAATAGACGACATCTGGGCAGGTTTCGATTTCGGCCGTCCCGTCGACATCGCCCAAATCGTCTACTTCCGGCGAAGCGACGGTAATAATCTCTATCCCGGATACGAATACTTGCTCTCCTTCTGGAACAGCCGTGATTGGCAGGAAATAGATCGCCAGACGGCAGATGCTCGGACCTATCTCGATTTTGACGGAGTGCCCGACGATGCGCTACTGCTGTTCCAATGCACAACCACCGGAACGGAGAGCCGACCCTTCACCTATCGCGACGGAGAGATCGAGTGGTACTAGACCGGAAACAAAAGCGGTCTTAGGGTGACTACGGGTTGTAAACTCTTGATTTTAAAGAAAATTAATAACACAATTTTACAAAAAGCAGTTGCATTTTTCGAAAAATCGACTTAATTTTATAGCATCGGGATCGGGATAACTCCGTGAGAAGGGTTGAATGAAGAAAGGAAAACGGCATTCCGATAAGTAAAGCAGAAAAAAGCCGCAAGGCCTATTTATGTATTACTTTTAAAACTTTCAAATCATAAAGAAAAAACTTCTTCTCGCGGGTGCCGCACTGCTGCTGGCTGCTGCTGCCGTAACCGGACTGGCCGCTTACGAAAAATCGAATGTTTCCGATTTACTCAATGCCAATGTGGAGGCATTGGCAAGAGAGGAAAGTGGGAGATGTACTGGGCCCAAAAGTGATGACGCCATTTGCAAATGTCGGAATCAGAATAGCTGTCTTGATGATCATGGATGTCAATGGTGATTAGTTAAATCAGGGGCTGTTTAACGGGAAATAACAAGGCTATATCTTTGATTTATTCCCGATTAGACAGCCCTTTAAAACAAAGAGAATGAACAGATTATTATTTTTTAGCGCCGGTTTTTCTTTGATTTTCGCCGTATCTTGCTCTTCTTCCAGCAATGATAACAACACACAAACCCGAATAATCAACATTCCTACATACAAAGTAGAAGATCGAAATGCACAAGATTGTCGGAAACTCTTTTCTGATGCGAAAAGAGTTTCTTTAAAATCAACCGATAAAAATACAACTTTGGCAAATATCGGTTCTATAAAATTCGAAAGGGACCACTTATATGTATTAGACGATATTACACGCAAACTCATCAAATACGACCAATTCGGGAATCCTATTCAAATACTAAGTCATCGCGGACGAGGACATGGAGAATATTTAGACATCGTCGATTTTTGTATCGATAATGAGGAAAATGTGTTCATCGTGGACGGGCAAAGAGATATTATCAACAAATATTCCCGTGATTTCGAATTTCTTTCAACCTATAATCTCCATGCCGAAATCGATCTTATCCAAATTTTGGATAATGGTAATTTCCTTTTAGGTCTCTCCTCATGGAACAATCGGAAATACGCCGGAGATGAGTTGATTATCACAGACGGCAATTTCAACAAAATAAAAACGGTCGCCCGATATGGAAGGAATATCGACGACAATTATTGGGTAGATTCGCCTCGATTTGTAAAAACTGAGGATAATATCATCTATCATCGAACCATAGACGATCATGTCTACATATTGAACTCGGCAGACGGCGAACTAAAAGAAATCATAAATTTCGATTTCGGATCAAGAACCATAAAAGAAGATGAGCGATTGAATATAGAGAACAAAATCGAAACTCAAAAGTTTAAGGACAAAACGACATTGAAAAGCTGTTTCTCGATCAGCAAACATAATTTGTTCGGGACGCTATTTGACAATCAGGAATCGAGACAAATTTACATGGACATGGATTCTCGTAAAATTACTATTTTTCACAAAGATAAGAGCAAAGCTGTTCCTTTTATCCAGTTTTGCGGTGCCGGATCGGGATATCTCCTTGCGTATGAATTAGAACAACACCCCAACCGTGACGATGAGACTTATACGATCTATTTATACAACATTCATTAGTATTATGAGAAGGAAATTTATCATCATCATTATCGCTTGTTTTACGCTATTTTCTGGATGTAAAAAAATCAGATCCAATATAATCTTAAGCAAATGTTAGGGAAAGAAATAAAATTCCCATCTAATTTACAATCACTTACTAATGACGGTCCTTTGGCATCTCGAAGAGATTCTAATGCCATTCTAATCTATTACTATGATGGAAATGAATGCACCTCCTGCAATATTGCTAATCTAAACAACATCATCAATATATACCAATCTCCAAATTTATCAATTATACCAATATTTTCAATAAATGATGACGAACATTATCTTAACTTAACACCCCTTTTGAATAACAATTCAATAAAAACAATTGCATACATTGACATAAACAAAGATTTTATTCGAAAAAATTCTTTTATTCCTAAGGATTCTAAATTTCATACTTTTTTACTAAATAAACAAAACAAAATAGTCTATGTCGGGAATCCATTAGCAAGCGATAAGGCATGGGCACTTTTTACTGAAATTTTAGAAATTATTTAATATGAAAAGAAAATTAATCATTGGAAGTATTATTCTACTTTCAGCAATTATGATTGCATCTGTATCGAATACTTTACAACTGTTATTCAAAGAAGAATTATCAGCAATTATTAATACTAATATCGAAGCTTTAGCTGATGATGAGAACGAGTACCCAATAGGCAGCGGTCCTTCTCTTAGACTAGAGAATGATGAATGTATATGCACATGCAGAAATGCTACTCAATGCAATTGCTAATCCAATCTAAACTTTAGAAAATATTAGAAACACTGTAAAACTTTTCGTGTTGTAACTACCCAGTCGTATCGTCCGATTTAACTCCGGTGACACACCCAGACGGGTTAGATTACAACACGAAAAGATATGTTTCTGGAACCTTTAATCTCATGAGGAACAAATATCTTCTCGCAATTCTCTCACTGCTCCTATTCGCCTGCGGCGGGCCGCCGAAACCCTCCGCTGGGCTGGCGGACGAAAACCTCGCGGCATTAGAGCAGACCGTAGACTTGGAGAGCCCCGACGTCGAAACAGACGATGCGCTGAGGTTCGAACGCTCGATACTGTCGCTGGGAGAAGTGCGGCTCGGCACTACGTGCCACGTCTCCCTGCGTGCGACCAACACCTCGAAGCAGCCGCTCGTCCTGATGGAGGTGACGACGGCCTGCGGCTGCACGAAGGTCGAGTGGCAGAAAAAGCCGATCCCGCCGCACGACTCAGCCGAACTCCGCATCGCATTCACCGCAGAACAGGAGGGCGCATTCTTCAAGAAAATCGCCGTACGCCACAGTGCTGCCAAACATCCCGTATCGTTCCTTATCGAAGGAGTCGTCGTACCGGAATCCTCAGAACATGAGGTCGAAAAACGATGAAAAACCTTTGATTATCCGGAACAAAATGCTAATTTAGCAATATAATTTATCCTGCCTCTATGAAATCCGATCTTGCAAAACGCGGAATTTGTCTGATAGCCGGTTTATACGCATTGCTGCCGGTAGCGGCCCAAACGACGCCGACGACCGAACTTCCCGTCCGGCGGGATTCGGCAGCATGGATATCACCCACCCGTCCACAGCAGGCTTCGCATCTGACACTCGACGAAGCGATCTACGCGGCACAGACGCAATCAATCGCCGCCATGGTGGCAAAGTATACCTTCCTTTCATCCTACTGGTCCTACCGCTCCTACCGCGCCAGCCGGCTGCCGTCGCTGAACCTGACGGGCGAAGTGCTGAGTTTCGATCGCTCGCTGCGGCTGTTGCAGGATTACGACACGGGGGAGATGCGCTACATGGAGAACTACAATCTCCAGAACACGCTCGGACTGTCGATCAAGCAAAATATCGCGTTGACGGGCGGTACGCTGCGGCTCTACTCGTCGCTCAACCGGCTCGACCAGTTCGCGCCGAAGGATTCGAAATCCTACTATTCTCAGCCGATCACGCTCTCCTACACCCAACCTCTCTTCGCCTACAATCAGTTCAAATGGGACAAGAAGATCGCCCCCAAGGAGTACGAACTGGCCAAACGCACGTACATCGAAGCGATGGAGGACATCACGATACAGGCGGTGACCTACTATTTCAACCTGCTGCTCAGCAAGACCAAGCACACGATCGCCGTCAAGAATTACAGCAACACCAAATCCCTCTACGCCATCGCCGAACAACGGCTCGAACTGGGCAGCGTCACCAAGGACGAGCTGCTGCAACTCCAACTGCGGATGCTCAACGACAGCCTGTCGATCAATGATACGGCGTTGGCGGCCCGCGAATCCCAAATGAAGTTGAACTCGTATCTGCGGTTCAGCGAAACGACCGAAATCGAACCGCTGCTCGACGACCGGATTCCGCCGATCGAGATCGACTACGCCACCGTGCTGGACAAGGCGCTGGCCAACTCCTCGTTCGAGATCGACAACCAGATCCGGCAGCTCAATGCCGAAGCCGCGATCGCGCAGGCGAAGTCCGAACGGGGCGCATCGGCCACGATCAACGCCCGCTTCGGTCTTTCGCAAACCGGCGACGACTTCCGCACGGCCTACTCCAACCTGCTGGATCAGGAGGTCGTCGGGTTGCAGTTCTCTATCCCGATCTTCGACTGGGGAATGGGCAAAGGGCGCGTGCGCATGGCCAAGGCTAAGGCCGAAATGCTCCACAACCAGATCGAGCAGGACCAGATCGACTACCGGCACGCCGTCTACACGCTCATCGAACAATTCTACAATCAACGCAACCAATGCGCCGTAGCCCGCAGTCGCCGACCGTCGCTATGCGATCGCCATGGAGAATTTCCGGCGTGGCACGATTTCGGTCACCGAGGTGAATACGGCACAGACCGAAAAGGACGAAGCCAACCAGACCTACGTCTCGGCTATGGCCGCCTTCTGGAACTACTACTACTCGCTGCGCCGCAAAACGCTCTACGACTTCATTTCGCACACCGATATCAACGTCGAATTCGATAAACTCATCGCCGAATAACCCTTTTGCCATGAAACAATCTCTGCTTCCGCTGATTTGCATCGCCCTTAGCGCCGGCTGCGGCACCAATCCGAAGGAGAAACCCTCCGCATCGGCCGACCACATGCAACACCGCATCGAACGCAACGAAGTGACCGTCGATACGCTGCGCCGCCGCGATTTCGTCCGCGAACTCATCAGCAACGGCCGTTTGATCGCCGCCAAACGCAGTACGCTGTCGTTTCCTGTCACGGGGACGATCGTCGCCATTCATGCAGGGAACGGCGAGGGAGTGAATCGGGGAGCGGTAATCGCCAGAATCGATACGACCGAATACGCCGTCCAGCTGCACAAATCGCAATTGGCGCTCGACAAGAGCCGGCTGGAATTCTACGACGTGCTCGTCGGTCTGGGCTATCCCGTCGGCGATACGATCAACGTTCCGGTCGAGGCATTGCGACTGGCACGCATCCGTTCGGGCTATGCCGATGCCTTGGCGTCGCTGCAAAGCGCTCGCAGAAATCTCGAACAATGCTCGTTATGCGCACCATTTTCCGGTAAGGTCGCGAATGTGCAGCAACATCTCTATGAAAATGCCAAGGGCGAATTCTGTACGTTGCTCGACGACCGGCGCCTCAACGTCCGCTTCACCGTCCTCGAATCCGAGTACGGACAGCTCCGCCGGGGGCAGGAGGTTACAATCACGCCGTTCGCCGATCTGCGCAAAGAAGTGAAGGGACGCATCATTGCGATCAACCCGTCGATCGACGAACACGGACAAGTGCAGGTCGACGCCGAGGTCGCCAACGACGGGACGCTGACCGACGGCATGAATGTCCGCGTGGCCGTACGCCAGAAAATCGCAGGACAACTCGTCGTCCCCAAAAGCGCTGTCGTCATCCGGGACAATCTGGAAGTGCTGTTCCGCTACAAAGAGGGACGGGCACAATGGACATACGTCCATACTTCGCTGGCCAACAGCCGCGAGTACGTCGTCGAAGCCAATCGCGATCGCTCCGCCGAGCTCGATCCGGGAGACCTGATCATCGTATCGGGGAATCTGAACCTCGCCGACGGTTCGGAGGTAACGCTCACTGACAACCGCTAAACGAAGACCGTCATGCTACGCAGACTCCTCGACCGTCCCATCGCCGTGACGATGACCACGATCGTATTGGTCATACTCGGTATCGTAAGCAGCCGGTTATTGCCGATCTCGCTCGTGCCCGACGTCGATGCACCCTATATCACGATCCAGATTCCCGCGCAAGGTATCTCGGCACGCCAGCTCAACGAAACGGTCATCACACCGTTGCGTCAACAACTCATTCAGTTGTCGCAACTGGTGGATCTGCGCAGCGAAGCGCGCGAAGGAAACGGCATCATCCGTCTGACGTTCGAACAGGGAAGCAATATCGACTACCTCTTCATCGAAGTCAATGAGAAAATCGACCGCTCCGTCTCCTCGCTGCCGCGCGACCTGGAACGCCCGAAGGTCATCAAGGCGAGTGCAACCGACATTCCCGCTTTCTACATCAATCTCACCCTGCGCGACGAACACCCTGCCACCGACCGGGACGAACTGTTCCCCGTATCCGAGGAGTTTTCCGCGCTGAGCCGCTTCGCCGCCCAAGTCATCACCAAACGCATCGAGCAGCTCCCCGAAGTGGCCATGGTCGACCTGAGCGGGTGCGTCTCGTCCGAACTGCTCGTGCTGCCCGACGAGACCAAACTCCGACAAGCCGGTATCACGATGAACGATATCGAGCAGGCTCTCAAACGAGCGGATGTCTCGCTCGGTAGCCTCACCATACGCGACGGCGAATACCAGTACAACGTCAAGTTCCGGTCGGCAGTAAGCGGAAAGAACGATGTCGAGAACATCTTCCTCAAAATCAACGGCCGGCTGTTTCGGCTCAAAGAACTGGCGCGTGTGATCGAACATCCCCGCAAACGACAGGGCATGATCTCCTCGGACGGGCGCAGCGCCGTCTCGCTGGCCGTGATCAAACAGTCCGATGCCCGCATGTCGAAACTCAAAGAGGAGATTCAGAAACAACTCGACCAGTTCCGACACGACTACCCCGACGTGGAATTCACCGTCACTCGGGATCAGACCGAGTTGCTCGACTACTCGATCAATAATTTGGTCAGCAACATTATTTCGGGCGCACTGCTCGCCTGCCTCATCATTCTCTTTTTCATGCGCGACATCAAGTCGCCGCTGCTGGTTATCCTGACGATCCCCGTCACACTCATCGTCTCGATACTGGTCTTCTATCTGCTTCGCATCTCGATCAACATCATCTCGTTGTCGGGACTGGTTCTGGGCATCGGCATGATGGTCGACAACTCGATCATCGTCGTGGACAATATCACGGCACGCTGGCTGCGCGGGGAGACGCTCAAAAAGGCTGTGCTGCGGGGAACGCAGGAAGTAGTCGCACCGATGCTTTCGTCGATTCTCACCACCTGCGCCGTCTTCGTGCCGCTGATCTTCATCAACGGCATGGCGGGAGCGCTCTTCTACGACCAAGCCATGGCAGTGGCGATCACCCTCTTCGTCGCCTATGGAACCACGATCACCCTACTGCCGGTCTACTACCGCTGGTGGTACCGCAATCAACCGACCTTCCGTCCCACGCCATGGCTCGACAGATTTTCGTTCGATCGGATCACGAAGCGCTACGAACGCATTCTCGTCTGGTTTTTCCGGCATCGGGCATTGATGTGGGGCATCTACGCCGTCTCCTTCGCAGGATTGATCTTCCTCTTCACGGAGATCGACAAAGAGCGGCTGCCGAAAATGACCTACAGCGACATGCTGGTCCGCATAGACTGGAACGACCGCATCTCAGCCGAGGAGAACAGCCGCCGCACGAAGGCCCTCGTCGCCGCAGTCGAAGAGCACATCGATCAATCGACTGTCATGGCAGGTGTCCAACAGTTCGTACTCTCGCACACGGACGAAACCAGCGTAACCGAAGCGGTCGTCTATCTGAAATGCCATGATGCGGCAGATGTCGCCCCCGTTCAACGCACCATCAGGAATTACATAGCTGAACACGCCCCCGAAGCACTCTGTTCATTCGGAGTTTCGGGCAACATCTTCGACATGATCTTTGCCGAGCGCGAAGCTCGTCTCACGGCACGTCTGCGCTCGACCTCCGGACGGGCTGCAGACCCCGAACAACTGCAATCGCTCATCGATCGCATCCGCGCCGCATTACCCGACCAACCGATTTCCCCTGTCGCTTTGCAGGAGGATATTCTTTATGTGGCGCGCCCCGAGCAAATGGCGCTTTACGGTATTTCCTACGCCGACCTCATCACCACGTTGCGCAATGCACTGAACGAAAACACGCTCTTCACAATCACGACCGGAGACGAGTCTCTTCCCGTGGTGATCGGCAACAACCTGCGTGACCTCGACGATCTGCTCGGCAAGACCTTCATCCGTTCTGCCGAGACCGAAATTCCTGTCGGCATTCTGATGCGTCAAACCATGGACACGGATCTCAAACAGATCGTCGCAGGCGCAGAAGGAGATTACTACCCGCTCGACCTGACACCCTCGACCAAAGATATCCCCGCTGTCATGGCGACGATCAGGCGTTGCGTAGCCGACGACGATCGTTTCGAAGTAAGTTTCAGCGGCAGTTATTTCTCCAACCGCAACATGGTCGGACAACTCGTCGGCGTACTGATCGTCGCGCTGCTGCTGCTCTTCTTCATCCTCGCCGCACAATTCGAATCGCTCGTCCAGCCGTGGATCATCCTCTCGGAGATTGTCATCGACCTTTTCGGTGCGCTGATCGTCCTGTGGTTCTTCGGGGTATCGCTCAACCTGATGTCGATGATCGGCCTTATCGTCGTCTGCGGTATCGTCATCAACGATTCGATTCTCAAAATCGACACGATCAACACCTTGCGCCGTCAGGGGGTCTCGCTCAAACATGCCATTCTGGAAGCCGGACAACGCCGTCTGAAAGCCATCGTAATGACCTCTCTCACCACGATTCTGGCCGTACTCCCCTTCCTCGCCCGCGGCGATATGGGATCGGACCTGCAATTCCCGATGTCGCTGGTCATTATCAGCGGCATGACGGTAGGTACGCTCGTCAGCGTGTTCTTCATCCCCCTGGCCTATTATGAGATTTACAAACCCCGCCGATGACGAACCGTTTTGACATAAACCGTTCGCAACGCGGCATCCCTGCCTTCTCGGTGCTGCTCATCATGGCGGCGCTGGCCGTGATCGGCGTGGCGATGCTGCCGATGCTCAACGTGCAGTATACCCCCTCTCCCGTCGAACGGAAAATCGACGTCTCCTTCACGTGGCCCGACGCCTCGGCGCGCTTGATCGAACAGAGCGTCACTTCCCGCATCGAGGGAGCCCTTTCGGCGATCACGGGCAGCGAAAGCGTCTCGTCACGCTCGTCCAAAGGAAGCGGTCGCGTCACCATTCGTTTCCGCAAGGGGACGGAAATGGCAGCAGCCCGGTTCGAAGTGGCGTCGGCGATCCGGAACCTCTACCCTAAGCTGCCGGAAGAGGTCAGCTACCCGGCCATCTCCATCGCCACGGGAGGCACCAGGGAGTCGGACATGCTGGTTTATACGATCAAGGCCGATCTTCCCTCCCGACGCATCGAAGAGTATGTCGAAGCCCACATGTCGACCCCGTTGTCCCAGACCGAAGGCGTCGGGAAAGTCTCGCTGTCGGGCGTGACACCGTTCGAATGGGTCATTACCTTCGATCCCAAGGCCATGGAAGTCAACGGCATCTCGGCTGCGGATCTCGCTGCGGCATTCCGCGACTATTTCCGCAGCGACGTCATCGGTCTCACGACACTGCCTCACGCCGACGGGACGGATCGCAGCATCGTACTGAAACTGCGCAACCGTGCTTCGCTGAATTTCGGCGACATCCCGATCGCCCGACGCAACGGGCGCATCTATCACCTGCGCGATTTTGCGACGGCCCGTTGGTGCGAGGCACCGCCCTCAACCTATTTCCGCATCAACGGACTCAACACGATCACCCTCTCCATCGGCTGCGAAGCCTCCACCAATATGTTGCGGGTGGCAGAAAACGTCAAAGAGGAGATGCAACGCCTGCAAGCCGCCTTCCCGCCGGGCATCTCCGCGACGCTCACCTACGACGCATCGGAATACGTTTCGGGCGAATTGCACAAAATCTATCTCCGCACGCTTCTCTGCGTAGCGATCCTGATGCTGTTCGTCTACCTCGTCAGCCGGGATTTCAACTACCTGCTCATCATCGCCGTCACGCTCGCAGTCAATATCCTCGTGGCAGTCGTCTTCTACAACCTCCTGAATCTGGACATCCACATCTACACGCTGGCCGGTATCACCGTGTCGCTGGGCATTATCATCGACTCTTCGATCATCATGGTCGACCATTACAGCTATTATCGCAACCGGCGCGTCTTCGTCTCGATCCTCGGGGCGCTGCTCACCACGATCGGAGCATTGGGGATCGTCTGGTTGCTCCCCGAAAAACAACAGGCCAACCTGACCGATTTCTCGCTGGTAATCGTCATCAACCTCGTCGTTTCGCTGATCGTGGCGCTGCTCTTCATACCGGCGCTGCTCGACAAGTTCCCGCTCAAACGCAGCATGACGGTCTCCTCGGTCAAACGGCGCAGACTGACCGTCCGCGTCTCGCGGGCCTACGCCCGGTTTATCGGCTGGGGCCGGCGCCACCGCTGGTTGTTCATCGTGGCCTTGATCTGGGGATTCGGCATCCCCACGTTCCTGTTGCCGGAAAAGATCGAACCCGAAAAGGGAGAGACGCCCGGCAGAGGTACGGAACTCTACAACAAGATCATGGAAGGACGTTTCATGACCGAGCATCGCAGTTTCCTCGACAAGTTCCTCGGCTCGTCGCTCCACCTCTTCCATACTGCCACGAGTCGCTACAACAATTTCAGGGAACCGGAACAGAAGGTGCTCTACGTCAACGCCGGCATGGCCGAAGGATGTACCGTCCAGCAACTCAACGACGTCGTACGCCACATGGAGAACTACATCTGCCAATTCGACGAGGTGGATATGTTCCGCACCCGCATCACCTCCTACGACAATGCCCGCATCGAGATCACGTTCAAGCCCGAATACGAAAACAGCGGATTCCCGTCGATGCTCAAACAGGAGCTGACGAGCGCAGCGATCAATTTCGGCGGAGCGACATGGCGCGTCTGGGGCATCGACGACAATTCGTTCAACAACAACATCGTCAGCTCCTACCGCAGCAATCAGATACGCCTGCGAGGCTACAACTACGATCAGCTGGCCGCTTACGCCGACCGACTCATCGACTCCCTGTCTACGAACCGCCGCGTCTCCGAACCGGAGATCATGGACGGCGACGCATGGACACTCCCCCACAACGAATTCACGATCCGCTACGACGACGAACGAATCGCAGCCACAGGACTCGACGTCTCCGACTACTACACGATCCTCAACACGATGCTTTATCAGTCACGTCTTCCGTCGGTTTACAACGGAGAGGAATTGCAACAGGTAATTCTCGAATCCGGCGACCGCGACCGGTTCGACCGCTGGCATATCGCCAACGCACAAGTCGGCATCGATTCGCTCAGGACCAAACTCTCGACCGTCGGCACCATCGAAAAGCACCGGACAGGAATCTCGATCCGCCGCTCCAAACAATCCTACGAAATACTGGTAGGATTCGATTTCATCGGCTCCTACGAACTCGGGAAACGGCTGATCGAACGCACCGTGCGGCAACTCAACGACGAGATTCTGCCGATCGGATTCCGGGCCGACTCCCCTTCCCACAACTTCGGCCGGAAGGAAAAACAACAACAGGCATGGCTCATTCTCCTGGTGGTAGCCATTATCTACACGATGTGCACCATCCTCTTCGAGTCGCTACGCAAACCGCTGGTCATCATTCTGATGATCCCCATATCGTTCATCGGAGTTTTCCTCTCCTTCGGCTGGTCGGACTTCATCTTCGACCAAGGCGGCTTCGCGGCATTCGTCCTGCTGTGCGGCATCGTCGTCAATGCCGGCATCTATCTTATCAACGAGGAGGATACATGCGCCGCGATTTCCGGCAAGCGGGGTATTGCACTCTACCTGAAAGCTTTCAACCACAAAATCGTCCCGATCTCGCTGACGATCCTCTCGACGATCCTGGGACTCGCTCCATTCCTGTACGACGGCCCCGAAGAGGTATTCTGGTTCGCATTCGCCATCGCTGCGATCAGCGGGACGTTTTTCTCCGTCGTCGCGCTGCTGATCTACCTTCCCATCTTCCTGCCCATGCGCCGTAACTCCCGATGAACGAATGAAACGATCCCTGCCGATATTGCTCCGTCTTCTGCTATCCGCACTTTTCGCCGTCGCCTGCGGATACCTGCTGGGAAGCGCGCTCGACATGCCCATGCAGACGCTCGACGAAAATACGCTCGTCACATTATACGCGACCGAAGCCCTGCTTCTTCTGGCGGCAATCGCCCTTCTCCTCCGACGCAGGGGATCAGGTATCCATGCGGCCGACCTGTTGGCCGCCGCACTCTTCGCATGGATCTGGTTCCGGCATGCAATCGTCTCCGAGCCGACCGTCGATATCCGCTATGACGAACTGGCGCAATCCGCCATGCTCTACATCGCCTTGCGGATTCTCCTATCGTCCGATCGCTACTACACGGCACTCCTGCTGACACTGCTGTTTCTGTTCGGAATCCATGAAGCATGGATCGGCTTCCGCCAGGTCTACGGACTCACCTATTCGAACCACGGAATGTTCCGGATCACGGGAACCCTCTTCAACCCGGGGCCCTACGCAGGATTTCTCGCTCCGTTGTCTCTTTGCGCCGCTGCATGGATCATGTGTATGCGCAAAATGGTTGCACGCATTCTGCGATCGCGTCGTCTATGGCTGCGCCCCAATATCCTGCTACGCTGCACCATTCCTTATGCACTCGGCTGGGGGTGCGCCGTCTCGACGGCCGTCATACTTCCCGCCACGATGAGTCGCGCCGCATGGCTGGCCGTACTCGCCGGAGGACTTCTTCTCGCGCTGATCGAATTCCGTATCGGCGGACGTCTTTGGCTGAAATACAAACGACGACCGTTCCATACGGGAATCTCCGCTGTTGCCGCGCTGGCGCTGACGAGCCTCCTCGCAGTCGGAATCTACCATGCCAAACGCCCCTCGGCCGACGGACGGTTGCTGATGTGGAAGATCGACTCGCGCGTCTTGCTGCGCCATCCCCTCTGGGGCGTCGGACCCGGAAATTTCGCGGGGGCGTTCGGACGGGAACAGGCCGCCTATTTCGCCGAAGAGGAGCGGCCCCGGCAGGAGCAACTCGTGGCCGGATGTCCCGAATCAGGTTTCAACGAGTTCCTGCAATTCGGTGCGGAGACCGGTATCATCGGCTTCGTATTGCTACTGTCGCTGACAGGTACGGCCGTCGTCGGTGCGATCCGCCGCAGGAACCCCTTCGGCTACGGGCTGTTCGGTGCCGCGGTCTTCGCCTGCTTCTCCTATCCGTGGAGCGTCCTGCCCCTGCGGCTGCTCTTCGTCGTGCTGCTGGCCGCGGCGTGTACACCGCGCAATGCGCCGCACCGCGGACTTCTCCGCAACCTGCCCCTGCTCCTGTTACCGGTCGCCGGCGCCGCCTGCTGGCCTGGACTCTACGACCGCTATGCTGTCCGTGTAGAGGCTCAACGACAATGGAGAGAAGTACGATTGTGGATGCATTCCGAACGGTACGACTACCTCGTCGAAGACGGCGAACGGCTGTACGGCACCCTGTCCGAAGATTTCCGCTTCCTCTACGACTACGGTTATGCGCTTCACAAAACAGGCGATTACCGCCGCAGTAATATCGTCTTGCAGCAGGGAATGCAACTGAGCAGCGACCCGATGTTCCATAACATCGCCGCCAAAAACTACGAAGCGCTCGGCGCATACGACGAGGCCGAGCGAGCGCTCCGGCAGGCGCATGCCATGATCCCGCATCGCCTCTACCCGCTCTACCTGCTGGCCCGCCTCTATGCCGCAACCGGCCGGTCGGAAGAGGCGCGCACCACAGCCCGCAGGGCTCTGAATCTGAAATTGAAAGTCGAATCCGTGCAGACCAGGGAGATGCAGGAGGAATTGCAGAAGCTGCTGCACGAACCGACCGTCCAAACCCAACCCGAATCATGCAACGAGTGATCGAATACCTTTTTCGCAGCATTCTCTGCGTCGTACTTCTCCTGACCGGTTGGGCCCTGCTGCGCATCTTCGTCTGCGATCAGTTCGTCGTTCCTTCGGAATCGATGTCGCCGACCCTGATCGCAGGAGACCGTATTTTGGCGAACAAGCTGGTCGCCGGAGCCCGTATTTACAAGAAAATCGAGTTCGGAAAGGACATCCCCCTCCGTTCGTTTCGTATGCCCGGACTACGAGAGGTGCATCCGAACGATGTCGTAATCTTCAACGCCCCGCGCGGTTACGACCGCGGTCGCATCGAATTCCGAATCAATTACGTATATACCAAACGCTGTATCGGCGCTCCCGGCGACAGCATCTCGATCCGAGAGGGCTATTTTCATAACAATCGCCACACAGCACCGATCGGAAACCTCGATCAGCAGCGACGCCTCAACCGTACCCCCGACTCGCTGATTCCACGCAAGGTACTCCGCACCATACCCTTCGACGACCGCAATTTCGGTTGGACGATCCGCAACATGGGGCCGCTCTATGTCCCGCAGGCCGGCGTTCGAGTCCGGCTCGACTCGCTCAATTGGAAACTCTACCGGCAAGTGATAGAGTACGAGACCGGCGCAAAACTGAAATACGCCGACGGAATCCTCCGTCTCGACGGCAATCCCCTCGCCGAATATACGTTCCGCCAAAATTACTACTTCTTCTGCGGCGACAACGTCTCCGATTCGAAGGACAGCCGTTATCTGGGGTTCGTACCCGAAGAGTTCATCATCGGCGTCGTCCGGCGCATCTCCTACTCAGAAGAACCTTATACCGGCCGGAAACGTCCCGATCGTTGGTGGAAACGGGTGGAATGACGTCCCGGGCCGGTTTCACGTCCGGACCGTCCGACCGATCGCCTCTCGACGGAAGGGCAGTTCCCCGCTTTAATCGGAAGAGGCCTCTCCGCCGCAGCGGAGAGGCCTCTTCCGATTCCGGGAACCGCGCACGTCAATAATTCAACTCCGTGGCCACCGTCGGTAGTGTTTCAAAAAGAGTGTCTAGGAAGGAGCTTTCAGACTCTTCAGATATGC
>ERZ827452.2009-NODE-2009-length-16660-cov-3.281602_pt1 | contig 16660 bp, 28 predicted proteins | sample MGYA00519866_ERZ827452 | MGnify/ENA primary metagenome ERZ827452 (study PRJEB31778, sample SAMEA3449307) | human gut metagenome | biome: human gut; feature: human-associated habitat; material: faeces | place: United Kingdom | collected 2010/2012 ... | reverse complement strand
AGCGTTATGATCTTGGTTGCTACGATCACCGGTTAACTCTTCTCGAATTTCGTCGGTTGATATAATTATTGTATTTGGATTTTCGGCGGCGAGCTTGGCGGCAATAGTTGATTTGCCGCTGCCACTTAACCCACACATAATCCAAAGCTTTGGTTTATTCATTAGCTGTCTCCTCTATGAAAATTGTATTCATATGTAATATTTCCAAATCTCTTCTTATACTCTTCTTTGATCTCTATAAATTTATTTAATACGGAATTCCAACTCATATTAATCACCTAAAATAATACTTCTGGCGTGTGCCATGGTAGTTCCGCCGCATAATTTACCGAAAAATTCACCACAAGCCAAAACACTCTCATTCTCTTCTTTTACGCAATCTTCATAGATTCTTTTTGGCAGCAATCGTGCCACGATTTTCATATCTTCTGGATTTAATTTTTCTGGAATCATGCCTTCGTCGCGCAGCTTATAAATCTCTTTTTCAACACGTCTACGAGTAACAATCTGATTGACGATTTCCTGTGCTTTTGCTCTAGCCGATTCTTTTTCAGGATCAACTTCTCTTTTGCGGCGCTTCATAACTTCAGCAAATTTTTCGTTAACAATCTTTAAAACAAACGGTTCTCTTGAATTTGGATCATTGAGTCTCGTCTGATTTTTTACAACGATTCCTTCTTCAATGGATTCTGAGTAAATTACCTGATCCATAAAACTCCTACAATGTTCCCATGAAACAAATGGACCATCGTATAATACATAAATATAGATAAATCCTAATTCATCAGCCAATCTTTTTACTTCTACCTGCGGCAAATAGCACTGATTCTCAACATCATATACATCATACATTAACCAAATTTTTCTATATTCTGGCTTATAGACAATTTTATTCTTCACCGCCCATTCGCCAAAAAATACATAATTTGGATATTTCTTAAATTTATCTGCATCTAATAATTCAACAAAATTCCAAAATCCTGATAATGTATTTTCGAACGTCAATGGATATTGTCTTGAGAAAGAGTTTAATTTTCCTGTTTCTTCGTCATATCGAAATGAAGCATTGGCACCGTCAAACTTAATCTGAATTACAATATGATCACCAACGTGAAAACCCCTTGTGTTTGCCGATGTTAATTCCGTATCTTCCTTAATACGGGAGATATCCATAAATTTTTTCTGTTGCAAGTTCCTCTTACCGTAGTAAGTAACGCGCGTTTTATCCTATAGGAACTTTTCTATTTTTCCTTTCTTTTTAGTTGTCTATTTTATTCGCTTTCTTCATATTACAAGACTGACACATGGTTTGATAATTGTTAATACTGTTAGCTCCGCCTTTCGAACGCGGCAGTATATGATCTTTGGTCATCAAAACTTCATTGCCGTTTTTATCGATTGCATATAAATTTAAATGATATGTTGATTGATCTATCAATCTTTCTTTTGCAAAATATTTTCCTTCTATCCCGCAACTGACACATTTACAACCCTTAGTGAAAAATGTTTGATATCTTTGACTATTGCCTTTGATTATGTCTCCATCAAAATCAACCTTGCCAAATCCACGACGATTTTCAAATAACACATCCTGAATTTTTTCTTTAACCTCGTCGATTGAATAAATTTCTTTCCTAATGATATTCCTCATTTTGCTTTGCATATAACTTACTCCTTAGATTTTTGATGGAATTGCTTAATATCATACTTGACTTATCATTCCTCGATTAGTCTCTAATCCGGTTTCTCCCACACAAACTCCACTTGTCCCATCAGCCAGTGAATCCCAATACTGTACTCATCGGAAAAGCGATCAATCCAAATATCTAATGATGGAAATAGTGCAAACCAATAATGTTTGCATCCACTGTTATTTTTGATATAATTAATCGGAATCAGCGGTTCCAAAACAATGGATCTTTTATAGCCGTTTTTTTGCTTTAAATTAATCGTTCTCAACATATATAATTATCCTTTCTGGAAAATTCGAGTGATTTACTCAGACCTAAATTATCTATTTTAACTCAATTAAAATATTTACCCATACAATGAAGTCTGTATATCTGAAGTAATTTTTTCTGAATTAATCTTCGATCGTTTTCACTTAGACAATGATAGATTTCTTCGATATGCGCTTCTGGATGTGTGATATAATCTTCGTATTGCTTATCGCCTTCTAATACGGTCATCAAGTAATCGAAAGCATCGACTTGATTGGCGAATTCATAAGGTGCTGCCAGAATATCATTTTTATCTTTGATGATAATACGTTTTCCTGGTGCATGAGTTTCCGTTGATGACACATACTCTAATTTATACATAATATAATTCTCCTTACTTTTATTTGAAATGAACCGACTGGCTGTGACACCAGCCGATCCTAAACTATTTGCGCCGTCCTACGATATAACCTGCACCAAAACAGGCTGCTAAGATTACAATGAAAACACCAATGTTTAATACGATCATAGAACCACCTATTCGATACACTTAAAAGATACATCAGTACGACGATTCATTGCTTTATGCTCCTCTGTATCGTTCTCTACTACTGGATTGCTAGATCCATTGCCAACAGTAATAATACGATCTGCAGAAATTCCATTCAGTACGAAATACTGTTTTACGGTTTCCGCTCTCTGCTGAGACAACATCTTATTGGCAGTATCATCTGGATCGGAATATGGATTCGGATCTGTATTACCAGCGATTTCGATAATCGTGCCATCTAAAACTTTTGCAATGCTAATAAACTCGTCTAATTTCTGAGTAGCTTCAGCAGAATCAGTGAATTTTGCTGTATTAATAATGAAATTTACGGTTGCAGACTTCTGTAATAATGCTGCGGTGTCTAACACTTCCTGTTTATTCTCTTCTGTAACGGTAACTTTTGCGTCTGTTTTAGTGATATCTTGAGCATCATATTTACTTTCCAGTTTGGAAACATATGTATTATCGAAAATAGTATTCAGAAGATCTCTGTTTACGGTTTCACCAATAGATTCCCAAACACCGCACATATCAGAGAAAATCGTTCTAGCTGTGCCACTTAATAAACTCATATTATCGGCATATGTACATAATTTTGCAGATGCGCAGTTATCAAGAATATCCTGGTCAGATGCCGTGGAGAACATTGGCATAACAGATTTGATTGTAGTTAAATCTGTAGTATATAAGTCTGCTGCCTGTAATGCACCATCAATAAATGCAGTTACTGTATCAGGATATTTTTTAGCAAAGTCATCATTAAATAAGATACCATCCATGATCAGACTGGAGGAACTTGCTGTACTAAATAAAATGTGAGCATCAGACATATTCTGTGCCTGAGTTAAGTATGGTTCCCAGGTTGCGGCAACATCAATCTGTCCTGCAAAAAACGCCTTTGCAGCTTCATCCGGTGTTTCAAAGAAAATAAGGTTATTGATAATAGAATCTTTTTCTTCCTGGGTTAAATCGGACTGGTTTACAAACCAAACAACTAAAGAGTGTGCTTCTGAGAACTGTGGTACACCAACTTTTGCCCCTACTAAATCAGATACGGAATTAATAGAAGACTTTGCGATAATACCATCACCACCATTAGAGAAGTTGCTAATATACGGCATGATCACATTAATACCTGCATCCTGGAATTTCTTAGATAAGAAAGCAGTTCTGTTGATTGTATAACCTGCGGCATCTAATTTTCCGCTAATTAAAGCATTACTTGACTGTGTAGCATCATTGATAATGTTAATATTTACCTTAATTCCGAGTTTATCATAAATAGATCCTGGCTGTGTAGTAAGTCCTTTGTTAGCATCAATAATACAAGCCCATCCGATCCACTCGTCGAGAGATAAATTAATTGTTTTATCATCGTTTTTATCTGTATTAATTACATTACCAGCTTCGTCTGAAGTTACAGCTTCTGTGGTTTTTGGCTGTTTTGTCACATTTTCTGTTTTGATGTTCCCCTTCTTATTGTTCGTAATAAATCCTGTTTTTAATCCGGCGAAAATTCCACCGCCAAGTAAACCAACAACCAAAATCATAATTAATACCTTAGCCGCTTTGGTCAATCTAAATCTTTTTGCACTCATATAAAGTATTCTCCTTATTTATTGTATTTTTTCTTTAAAGACTCCAGGTATTCGTTGCTACTGGTTTTCTTTGCTTCCATCTCTGCTTTAGATAATTTTGTGGAAATTTTATTTTCGTGAACTACTCTGGAACCTTCAACCATAGCATCAAGATCTTTATTTTTATCTCTAACAGAATCAAGAAGCCGATCAGTAGCTGTGACGTTCTTCAACTCATCCATATCGTCATAGACTTCCTGAAGCTGTTTCTTTACTTTCATATTCTCCACAACCTCTTTGCTCTCACGTTTCAGTTTACGAAGATTTTTCTCACACCTCTCCTGTGTCTCTTTTGCGGCGGCTGTTGCATTTTCATATGCTTTAACAAGCTCGGTACAACGATTAATGTCAGACATAATCTCTTCACGCTCATCAGCTTTTAATTGGGCGTATTCTATTTTCCCTGCTTTTACTAGAGACTCACAATCTGCTTCAGCTTTTTTTAATTTGGATTTTAAAATTTCCATGTCCTTCTTCGCATTGCTCAATTTCCCAGCGGCGAGTTTGTAAGCATTGTCGGCTTTATTATATGCATCCTGCGCCTGTTCGATTTTTTCACCATAGATAGCTTCCGCCCCTTCTGGAGTAGTTGCCATATCTTTAATGAATAATCGAGTGAGTCCTTTTAATAATGCCCTGGCTTCTGGAAACATAATGAAGATAAGCAATACAATAGCGATGCCGCCGCCGAGCAGTAATGTCTTTAATTCCATTAATTCTCACCTCCAACAAAAGAAATCAGCTTATTGATGCGTGTTGTTTCTGCGACAATAGACTCAGTAGAACTCTTCAATTCTTCCTGTTCATTGGCAATGTTTTTCTCTAAATTCGCAATTTCCTGTTTATAAGATTCAATGGAATCTTTATATGTGCCAATCGTCGCACTTTTCTCAAAAGTAATCTTGTCTAAAGCTGCATTTAAAATCTCTACTCTCTTATTGCCATCATTAACAACCTCTTCAGAAGTTAATCCAAATACGCCAAGAGCCGACAATACACTAATCCTTTTTGTTGCAGTAACCATTTCTTTCGGTAAAGAATTCATCAACTCTTCCACTTTAAAAATGGATTTCGACTGATCGTATAAGTCGTTCTGAGTATACACATCAGACACTAAAGTATCAGGTTTTACTTCGTCGAGAGTTACTTCTACATCACCACTATCAGTCTCTACCGACTCATCCGATGTAAAACCATCGTTTACAGGTTTGTCAACTTCTTCAATCAAACCTAATTTTTGAAATAATCCCATTAATTGTTCCTCTTCTTTCTTATAAATTTATAATCGAGTCACACATTTTTTCAGCTTCATCGAAACTATGTGTAACTAGGATCACTGTATTATTCTCTCTTTTATGCTGGTCCATAACTAGTTCTTGCATTGCACATCTCGTTTGTGGATCAAGAGCAGATAGCGGTTCATCCATCAGGATAATTTGTGGTTTTGCAAATAGTGTTCTTGCTAAGGCTAATCTTTGCCGTTGACCGCCAGATAATTGTTTCGGAAATTTCTGCTCATATCCATTAAGACCGACATCATTTAAAAATTGTTTCGCCATTTGTACATCTTCATTTGTAACATGTTTTTTGATTTTTACTGGCAATAATATATTCTCCAAACAAGTCAACCAATCAAATGAAGTGTAATTTTGGTGCATCATAAAAATATTGTTCTGAGCTGCTTTCATGATCACAATTCCATCAACTATAACTTCGCCGCCTAATGGCCTCATTAGACCGGCAATTGTTCGCAGTAATGTGGTTTTCCCGCACCCAGACTCACCAAGAATGCCATAAATTTTCCGATCAAATTTGGCTGAATAGTTTTGAAGTAAAGGCTTGTCTCTGCTATAACCAGTAGTTAAATTTCTCAACTCAATCATCTAAGTACCTCCACTTAAATATTCTCCTAATAAGCTGCTTACTAATGTAATCAAAAATCACACTGATGAGCATAATTACCATAATTGCCATGAATACCATGTCTGTGCGGCCTCGCGAAGAACTTTGTTGAATAATCCAGCCTAGTCCATACCTCGCATTAACTGTCTCCGCTACAGCGATGTAAGTAAATCCAATCCCATACATCATTACAAAACTATTTAAAATACTTGGTAGAGATGCTGGAATTTGAATCTTATGTACTGTTTGCAATCTACTCATACCAATCGTAAGCCCAGTATCTATTAAATCCTGGTTTATTTCTTCCAAACATAATACTACTGATGGCATCATATACACAAAGGTCGCAATAAACAAAAATATGATTTTCATGGTTTCATCAATTCCAAACCACATAATCAGTAATGGATAAAACGCTGTCACTGGTACATATCTCAGTACACCAATAATAGGATTCAAAAAATCTTTTACTATAGGAATATTAAAGATTAACAGAGCAATTGGAATTGAAATAATAGCAGATAACAAAGCAGCTATTGTCACACGTAAGAAAGAATATTGGATCGCAATAAATAATTCGCCACTTCGTATTAAAATCCATAAATTCTTAAAAACACTTTGGGGACTCGGCACGAAAATCGGATTATAATGGTTTGCGGCCACTGCCCAAATAATTAAAATCACGCATATCAATAGCGTCTTTTTTATTAAGGTTTTCATTTTTAAATTTCCTTTAAATCGCCATCTTCTTGTATCATGAAATCAGAATGAACATCTGCTTTTGATTTTACAATATACTTCTGATTCTTATAATCAATTAGGAATATATATCTAATACATGCCCCATATGTTGATGCTGTGACACCAAATTCGATAATATTATCATTAATAGAAAATGAGCAAGATGCATTATTAATGATACTGTCATCCAATTCTAATAGATCAACAGAAAACTCATTCATATCTTCATAAATATATAATGTTTTCCGTCCTACACAAAAATGCGGCCAGTCCGTTTCAGCAGTATCCGGTATCAATTGAAATGTAATCTTATCTTTCACCGCATATTTAATCACTCTTGTAAGACTATCAATTCTTTTTGAAAGTGTATTAATTTCCTGCTTATAGACTTTTGATTCTTCTGATCGCCATTTACTAAAAAATCCCATTCTTTCACTTTCCTCACGAAACTTTGTTTTCATTCGCTTATTTCATTGATCTGTTTCTTCTCTGTATCATATATGCACAACTTACCATTCTTTGAATAATAAGGAGCCATGTAGCCATACGCACCATATCCAGCGACTTCGCTGAATGTAATATATACGATATGTGTCGTAGAATAATAATACAAATCTTTTTCACCTTCTACTGCAATCAGCTTGGAATGAGTATCGTATCCTTTATAACCACTGCCAGCACAACCGGTCATCCCCAAACATAAGGTTAATCCTAAAATAGCCGCTAAAATCTTTTTCTTCATTGAATTATTCTCCTAAAACTTCCAATTCTTCTTCGTCAATTTCATAATCCTTATAAAAATAAGTATCCATGAATTTATCAATAGGAAAGGCGCAATCGGATAATGCGTACTCTAAAACAGTGATCATTGCTCGAATTTCCAATTTACTAAAGACTGCAAATAACTGATTATTGTCATAATCGAAGTCGCACGTATCAACAGTACACCAGTTTGTTATTCTATCAGCTTCTGGTTTATATTCACCCTCTCCCAGAGACGGTAATAATGGTAGTACGCTATAAAAACCTTCTTTACCAAGCGTCGCGCATGGAGTATTTCGTATATCATGACCAGTAATAACATTGAAATTACCATCTAATATATCTGGCGTATATCCACAATATAATGTCCCATTTGGCATTTTTGCCAAAGTCTTTCTATCAACGATTTTCATACTTATACCTCGCATCTATTTGATAATTAGGTCATTTATTATTGACTTAGATAATTTTGTTTCTTTTGCTCTTTCTGGCGTCATAATAAATACACACCATCCATCAGTAATTAGATATTTACCAGGGTAGTTTTTATGCAAATAATCTGTAGCCTTTTCAATAAATAGCTCTTTCGCCATATTTATTTCGTTATGAGAATAATCATCTTCCCATTCATCTTCATCGACGTACCTTCCAAACATTATTGATCCGTCATGTAGTTCCTGTAAAAATCGACTATACTCATATTCCAGAATTTCGTCCATAATATTATTCTCCATCAAAACCACTTATCTATCTCGCTAAACACGTTTCCCAACGAATTCATAACCATTAGATCTGTATAAGCATCCAAGAACACATCTATTGATTCTTTATTGATTACGACTAGATGTTTACCGCTAAAATATGAAACAAAACTGGCTGCCGGTTGAACCTGAAGCGATGTTCCGCCAACAATCAGCATATCGGCCTCTTGAATGGCTTTGATAGCATCTTCGACGGCTGCATTTGGAAGTTTCTCGCCATATAGCGTTACATCTGGTCTAATCTGTCCTCGACATTCACATTTCGGAATCGCTTCCTTAGAATCAAATAAGAAATCAGGGTTATATTCCTTTTTGCATTTACTGCAATAATTTCTTCTTGTGGTTCCATGAATTTCAAATACGTTTTTACTACCGGCTTTCTGGTGTAATCCATCAATGTTCTGTGTAACAATGGCTTTTAATTTACCAGCCTGCTCCATTTTCGCCAGAACCTTATGTGTAATATTTGGTCTGATGTTTCTGACATCCATTTTCTGCCGATAGAATTCATAGAAGACTTTTGGATTATTATATAGACACTCTTTGCTTAGAAGATATTCCGGTTCATAACGATCAAACTGAATATCGTGTTGATTATATAATCCGTCTTTGGACCGAAAATCTGGAATTCCGCTTTCAGTAGACACTCCTGCACCACCAAAGAATACAATATTATTAGATTCATCTATATATTCTCTCAATTTTTCATACATAATCGTTTCCTCATCTAATCATCATCAATTTTATACTTGAATGACAACGGACACCCATCGTCAATATCGCCGCCAAAACATTCATAATCTTTAGCCTTGCCGGTAATTAAACTGCATCCATAGTCAGCATAGCCAGTATCATTTTCATAATAAGTGCATTCACAGAATTCACAGTTCTCATAGTCATTTTCGTAAATATCTTCTTCCATAAGTTACACCTGTTTATCAGCAATACATTTAATATTATGCTCGATCTGTCTATAGGTTTCATTTGCACCAAGAATATTAAGCACTGCAGTTGATAACATATTCTTCGTTGCGGTATCAAAAGTATTCTTCATCGTTGTGTTGACCTGTGTTCGAATATCGTCCATAAATGCGTCTAAGACTTTCTTGATGTCATTCTCAAAATTGAATTGGCGTTTGATATACTCCTCAAATGATACATCCTCATAATCATCAGAGTATGAACTAGAACGACCTTTTTTCTTCACTCTAAGAGTCTTGGATTCCAGTTTATTTTTTAATTCATTTTTAATATACTGTTCCACAGTGTATTCTTTACTCTCCGTGTTGTCCCAATATCCTCCGCCAACCGTAATTTTGGTTGTTGCTATGTATTCATCTACAAAACGCTGAAAATTATCAGCGACTGTATCTCTAATTTCTTTTTTCGCAAGGTCATCTGCGACTTTATGAACTGCAGACTCAACTTGTTTTTTTACAATATTTTCAATGTTTTTCTCCATTGTCGTCTGAACGAGTTTTTCTAAATTTTCTAAATCAATTGTAACTTTCATTTTCTAATTCCTTTCTTCTGAAATGTCCGTTTCATCTTATTTTTATTGCTCATCCCATCATCACATTTAGAGCCAACTCATTTAATTGTTTCAGCTTAGATTCCGGTACAATGGTTTTGATCGTGTTATAAATTTTGATTTTACAATCTTTGCAGAGTGTAAATCCGCCAACTTTGACCAAATCACACGGCTCAGAATATAGAAATGTGGCCGCTATTGGCAATGTATACTCATTATATTTTGGGACTTCTTTGCCGCACAAATCACAATAATATTTAACCATATCGACTCCTTATCTAACACAATTGATACCACGCATTTAGTATCTGTATTACTATTACCAAAATAAAAAGAACCAACGAATACTCTGTGTGACACAGTGGTTTGTTCTCATTATGTTTGTTGTAAATCGGGAATCCTATAAGCCACGCTACCCAGATGATTACTGCCATGATAAATAATACTAATACTAAAACCTCCATATTGTTATTCTCCAAACTCGCAAGAATTGCACACTGCACCAAATTTGTTATGATCCTTACAACACTCTGGGCGATCATCATCATGATACACCAGAGACGTTGACTTACTTCGATTGCCTAAGTACCCCAAATAATCCAACCTTAATTCTTCGACTCTTTCATCTGAAATTGAATAGAATACATCATCGGTGATATAATATCCATGTTCACGAAGCCAAATTAAGAATCTCGCAACAACTCGTCCTACCATTTTTAAATTTCTCCTCTCACAATTCTTTCATTTACCGACGCCACAAATTCGTTGAATAACAAGGATCTGTGATGATAATATCGCCTTTGAATTTCATAAATCACCCTCCTACACCACTTCAACATATACCAGCTTATCAATATATTCTCTTCCTTCGCCCTTAAAAATAGGAATTTCCAGATCTACGACCCACTGTGATCTCGTGCTGGTTGCTCCGTCAAAATCATAAACAAATTCTTTCTTCACACAGCAACTACCTCTTTTCTGATATACTGGCAAATCGTTCCAATTAATACCTTTCTGAGTCATTAGCATGTCCTGAATTTGATTGCATGATTTATTCTGAAGTTCTTTATGGGAAAAGTTGGCCTGACCGACCATCTGGATAGAATTACGAGTGGCGTCTAATTGTCTCCAGTAGATACAATTGGTCACTTCTTCTTTTGGGATATTAAAGCATCTTGCATCGAACATTGCCCCTTTCTCAATTGCCGCATTCAATCCATTAAGATAATTCGCATCATCTTCATTTAAAAGAACAGGTACTTTGAGTTGTCTTACGTGTTTGGCGAACGCTTTATTAAACGCCATTGTTGCCATGCTTGCCGCAATAGAACACATCTTCTGAACTTCATAGTCGAACCAGGCGTCAGAAGTTAATTTCTGATAATCCACTAAAACTAAAGTAATCTCATCAGACTGCGTATAACCAAGAACACAGCCCTGGATATTTTCGCACAGATACTGCATTGTATCCTGCATGGAATAAATCAAAATTTCATCAAATGGCTTCTTAAATTTCTTTGTAAAACTGTGAAACGCCTTTCCGTCAATGCGGATAATTACTGGGCATCGCCTCATTAATCTCGTCTTTGGAATCTGTTCATAAAACTCCTTCATTCGTCTACCAAGGTCATCATGTACAGGCATATCTTATTCCTCCTTGTATTCATAGCACTCTATTTTGTTATCAAAAATTTTCAACACATCTTTAGCCTCAACAAATCTAGTTGCTGCATTCTTACATCTCACATACAACAACCCGCCAGGTCGTGTAAACACAATTCTGCCATGCAAAACCTGCCGCATTCCTTCCTGGCGAAAAGCAACCCATTTATGCAGTAATCCACTGTAATCTGGAACCGCCGATAATAAATCCGCCCAGAACATTTGCCCATTGGCATTGTAATCCGCAAATAACAATTCACCATTATTTAGATCTATGCCGCAAGCATGAGTCTTCACGAATTCACGAATCACATCCTCGTCTAATAGTCTCCCCATTAGTTATTCCCTTTCATAGTCTCTTCATCATGTATAGAGTTGTTTTCTAGTTGCATGTTGGCACACCACGCAACTTCGGTCATAATTTCTTTTCTAGTCTTTTGGATAAGCTCTTTATCATGATTCTGCATCCAGCCACTGCCGGTTAGAAACGACACACATATCTCATTTGTTAATCTCATATCACATCCTCCTAGTGATTTTTTGATACAATTTCATAAATCACACTATCATGACATTTTCCGTCAGAATCCCTAATCTTTGAGGTCTATGCCCTGTAAGTGCTACTCTCATTTAATTATTCTCCTATTCTCTTACCTCTTGGGAAATACTGATCTAAAATTAATCCAATCATTATTAAAGCGGTCTTCATACATACATTCTCTTTTTTTAGAATCCTAAGCATCTCATCTGTATCAACCATTACCACTTCAATTTCTTCGTTTCTTTCTTGATAATCACTTCTAACTTCTCCAACGGCAGTACAATGTACAATAGTGCAAGTTTCATCTGTCATTCCTGGACTAGAAAAATATGAATTAAAAACACAATCCCTGTCCACGCCTGTTAATTTAAGACCAGTTTCTTCATATAATTCTCTTTCCGCTGCGGTTACAACATCTTCTCCATCTTCCACTAACCCAGCCGGTAATTCATAAACGTAATCGCCAATAGCGTATCTGTACTGTTTTAATAAAATAAATCTCTGTGATTCTTTGTGCCATGCAACAATTGCCACGGCATCCGCTTTCTTCTTATGGTTAATCGCTTTTAAATCGTCAACTTTTTCTGCGCGTGAAGCCACCAGATATTCCAGTGGCTCCTCATTCTTATTCTCGGCAAATAGCTTGAACAGATTCAAAAATTTATTCTGTGTCAGCTGCACCGCCGCATTAATCTTTCCCATAGTTATTCTCCTTTGTATTCGAAATGTGCCATTGGCTGCAATTTGAATAGATTCTTCTGATGTAGATCATCAATTTTCTTTTTTACTTCCAAATCGTCGATTTCACCGGTTCGAATATATCTGTCTAAGACTTCATAAGTAAATCCAAAATTTTCCTCGTCGGTTTTACCGCAAAGACCATCAGTAGGGATTTTATTCACAAATTCATCCAGTAATCCTAACTCTCTGGCAATTGCTCTCACTTCTGTTTTTGTGAGCATTTTTAATGGCGACATGTCACCAAGGCTGTCACCTCCGACGGTATCGTATCCGCAGTAGGATTCACTCAGATTGCAGGTATTGATTACTCGACCATTAATACACTGAGATACATAGTACAAAGTAGCCATTCTTATTCTAGCCGGTAGATTAATTTCAGCTTGCTCAGATGAATCAATTTTTTCAAAAATATCTGTTACATTATATCCAATGTAATAATGATATTTCAAAATACTTTCCCTAACATCATTAACCGTATTCTCTATGTTGCATATAATCGAAGTAATTTTAAGAAAATCAACAAGATCATATGCGACCTCAATATCACTTTGTTCGCCGTTAGGAAGCAATACGCCATATACTCTTTCTCGTCCTAATGCTTCCACGCAAAGAGCGGCCACAGTAGAGGAATCAATTCCGCCAGAGATACCGATGACAGCTTTACAGTCTGGTCCATTTCCTTCAAACCATAATTTGATCCATTCGACGATTTCATTTTTTACTTTCTTGGCATCAAAATTATACATACCATTTCCTCCTCTAGTGATTCATTCTCCAATCAATACATCTCTGCAGATACTCGACATATTCAGGATTTTTACACATGCCTTTCCCTACCGTGTCGCTGATTTTGGCGCAATCCATTCCATTTACTGCCGTGGTCTTCATTACAATATTCAGCGGATCAACACAAGTGTCATTAGACAGATATGTGCCGATACCAAAAGCGACTTTTGCTCTGCCACTAAAATGCCGGAAAATCTCATCGGCTTTCTCAAAGTTCAGAGAATCAGAGAACAATAACGTCTTCGTGGTTGGATCAATGCCAAGACTCTTATAATGAGCAATCATCTTCTCGCCCCACTCAATCGGATCGCCGGAATCATGACGAACGCCGCTGAACAAGGTTGCATAGGTAAGTTGGAAGTCTTTTAAGAAACAATCTGTTGTAATAGCATCGGTCAAAGCGGTTCCGTTGAGAATTCCATATTCTTTAACCCAAGCATTAAGTGCATACCAGTTAGAATACGCCGGATTGTGCTTGTGATTACCCTGGCCAACACACATAATCCATTCATGCGCCATAGTTCCAACAGGTGTTACACCATATTTTTTCGCAAGATATACGTTAGAGGTTCCAACAAAAGTGGATGCACAGTGCGCCGTGTCGTTCAGATGTGAGAATTTCGCAACAACCATTTCCTGAGCTTCTGCAGATAATCTTCTTCTTAACCCAAACTCAGAAAACGTGCCAGCATACCATTTTCCGCTATGGAGCTGATCGTATTTGCAATCCAATTTTTCTTTAAAACTCTTTAACAGTTCATCATAGTCATACTTCATGCGAAAATATACTTCATTCACAATGGCAAGCGTTGGAATCTCATACATGGACGTATTTAACCATGTTCCCTTTGTTTCAATGGATAAGCCGCACTCTGCCTGATCCGTGATTTCAAAATCTTCATAGCGTGGCTGCCACAGTCGCAGGAAATCCACGTAAGATCCTTTAATCCATTTGATGCTATCAATATAAGCCAACTCGTCTTCTGTAAATCTCAAGGTACAATATGTCTTGATCTGTTCCTTGATTTCCTCGACCATTTCTGGTGTAAAATAAACGTCTTTATTTCGACACTTAAATGTCCAGGTAGTCTTGTAATCGCTAAACTGATGATAAATTGCCTGTCCCATACTCAACTTATAACTATCCAATTCAAGTAAACTCTTAATAATCTGATGTAATATCATGGTTAATCTCCTTCAAAATATTTTTCTCATATAGATATTCTCTAAAAGTAGGATGAATGAATATCTTATTTTGTTCTGGATCGTTTCTGATTGATGTACCTGATACCGCAATATCGGATCTATTTAATAGCTCAAACTTATGATTTGGGTAAAATGTGGAAATTTTAGAAAGATAAGATTTTTCGCCGGAATACCAGATGAATTCATTATTGGAATCTGGATCAATATTTGCGTTCTGAAATAGTTCATTGCACCAGATCCGCCAGTTTTCAAAGGTAAATGTGCCGTCAAGACCAAGTTTCTTATCATCAATCAACGCAATCTTAATTCTAGGATCTGAACCGTAAATTTGACTCATAAGTTCATACCGATCGCGAAATGGAATAAAATCCTTACCTCTATCGTTGTCATAGCCGCATACTCCAATAATCACCATATCATTTTCAGTAAGTGCTTTATTGATCATCCAGATATGACCAGTATGCAATGGGATGAAACAACCGAAAGTAATGCCAATTCTCATCTTACTCTCCAATCACATTGATCTGACAACTTTTCATAACCTCTAAAGCTGCTTTGTGTCTTTCTGGCGTGGAACCAGCGCAGCAACTTGCGTCTACAACCATATTCACGTTAGGATACATTGTTTTAATCAAAATTGCATTAGAAACTACACAGATGTCGCTACATACACCAATCGCCTCTACGGCGTCACATAATGGCACGTTCTGCCAATTTGCCCAGCCAAAAGTAGGCTTATCAATATAATGGCAGTCTGGAACTTCTAAACCGCCTACAATCTGCCAGCCATAAGAATTCTCAAGACAATGTACAACTGGCAATTTCTGACCTTCTGGCGTGTTCAGATAGTCTTTATGGTGCGTATCTCTTGTAAAAATAATTTTATCACCACGCTTATAATGTTCCTGAATCTTCTTCTTTACATTCGGGACAATCGCCCTCGCTTCTGGTGTTCCTAAAACTCCGCCCACAAAATCATTTTGCATGTCAATTACAATTAATGTTCTCATTTTATAAGTCCTCCAGTTTCATAATTTTTAAGTGTTTCCGACCACATTCTGACCGCACAAAAATCATCAAAATTCTTGCGATTCTCTACATCCATAGCCCAAAATTCAATCAGAATATGTTCTAGCATATGAATAATTTCTTGTTCACTCATCTATCCACCGTATTTTATAAAGGGCTGATCTTTACAGTCAGCCCCTATCATCTTATTCTCCTAATTCTGCAAGCATTTTATCTAACTCTTCATTAGACATATTATTCAGCGCTTCATCCTGCCTCTGTGCCTTGATCTCCAGTAATTTCTGTTTCATCTCGGCTTTCTTCTTAGCATCTTCTCTAGTCTGTTTTTCGGCAAGTTTTACGCTAACAATATATCTAACGATCTCAATCTTTTCAGAAAGTTCTTCATCTTCCTTTGACTTAGTGTACAAAAGACTTTCTTCTTCGGATTTTTTCGCCTCTGCATTGAGCGTCTTGAATACTGAGTCTAAATTTGTGAGAGATAAATCCCACAAATCAATTACATTAATCATTCCTCTGAATGGGAACTGATAATTGTTACGAGTTGCATTGATAAATAATTCGTTGTTTGTCATAATAATAATCTCCTTTTCTACCTAAAACTTAATCTTCATTACACGCTCTGTTGCACCTTTAACTTTTACTACTAAATCAGCTCTCTTTGTCATAGAAAATCCAATACCAGAAAGCTGATCTTCTGTACCCTCTACATGGCACTTAGCACCTAATGCTTCAAATACTCTCTTGTGCTTCATCAAGTCGTTATCAAGAAATTCAAGATAAAATCCATTTGGTTCTTCTGTATTTACACAATCTTTCAGGAAGAAGAATAAATGTCTATGACCAATTCCATCCTGCTCATCAAAGTAGT
>ERZ827452.2004-NODE-2004-length-16704-cov-3.400024_pt1 | contig 16704 bp, 14 predicted proteins | sample MGYA00519866_ERZ827452 | MGnify/ENA primary metagenome ERZ827452 (study PRJEB31778, sample SAMEA3449307) | human gut metagenome | biome: human gut; feature: human-associated habitat; material: faeces | place: United Kingdom | collected 2010/2012 ... | reverse complement strand
GGGGCTGGTCCTTCATCAAGAAGGCCGGCACCATCATCCTGCTGTCCACCATCGCTGTGTGGTTCACCACCTACTTTGGCTGGGCTGAGGACGGTTTCCGGATGCTCTCCGAGGAAGAGATCGACTGCTCCATCCTCGCCCACATCGGCAGCCTGATCGCCTGGATCTTCGCGCCTCTCGGCTGGGGCAACTGGAAGGCCGCCGTGGCCTCCATCACCGGTCTGGTGGCCAAGGAAAACATCGTTGGTACGCTGGGTATTCTCTACGGCGGCGGTGATGAGACTGTCTATCAGGCTCTGGGAACTGTCTTTACCCAGATCAGCGGCTACTCCTTCCTGGTGTTTAACCTGCTGTGCGCCCCCTGCTTCGCCGCTATCGGCGCCATCAAGCGGGAGATGAACAACGCCAAGTGGACCTGGTTCGCCATTGGCTATCAGTGCGGCTTCGCTTATCTGTGTGCCCTGATGGTCAACCAGTTCGGCAAGGCCTTCACCGGTAGCCTGAACGTCATCGGTCTGGTGGCTGCCATCGCCGCTCTGGCCTTTATCATCTACATGCTGGTTCGTCCTTACAAGGAAGCTACCAAGCTTTCCACTAAGGTCTGATTTTTCCCTCACCCTCCATTCTATATCTTCCATCTTCTATTTCTTTCAAAGGAGTGATTTTCCATGCTGACCTGGTTGAGTGCCAATCTTTCTACCCTCCTCATTTCTCTAGTCTTATTTGCCGTTGTCATTTCCATTGTCCGGTATCTCATCCGGCAGAAAAAGCAGGGTAAGCACACCTGCGGATGCAGCGGCGGCTGCGCCGGTTGTTCCGGCGACTGTCACTGCGGACGGTAAAACACTCCCAAAGAGAACAGGCGCGTGGGGCATCCCACGCGCCTGTTCTTCTCTTTGCTAACTTGTTTACAATTTGAATTCCTGCTCCACAAAAGGATCAGATTTTGACGATCTTCCCGGTTTTCCACGCCTCCGTGGTGGCGTAGCCCACCCGTGTGGCATAGATGCCGTCCGCCACGCCGGTATCCGGCTTCCGCCCTTCTCGGACGCAGCGGACAAATTCCTCCATTTCCGTGAGGTACGCTTCCGCAAACCGCTCCGGGAAAGACTCCACGCACTCAGTCCGGGCGCCGTTCACATCGTAGACCATAGCCCGGTTCTTCTCCGGCACGGCAGAAATGCGGATCGTGCCCTCCGTGCCTACGATCTCCGTTTCGATATGGTAGCCGTAGGGGGCGGTGCGGCCCACATGGACCATGCCCATAGCGCCGTTTTTGAATTTGTAGACGGCGACGCCGGTCTCATCGTCCCCGGCGTCCTGAAAAGCCGGATGCTTAAAGGTGCAGCCCATAGCGTAGACCTCCGCAGCCTCGCTCCCCAGAAACCAGCGCATCAGATCCATATCGTGAATAGCGGAATCCAGGAAGATCCCGCCGGAGGTCCCGCTGTACCGGATGGCCCCCTCCACCACGGCTTCCGGATCGATCCCGGTGGATTTCACCAGATACGGCGTGCCGATGGCCCCGGCGGCGATTTTTTCCTTGGCATAGGCGTAGGACTTGTCATAGCGCCGCATAAAGCCCAGCATACACACCAATTCCGGGTGCCGGGCCACGGCGGCCTCCGCCTGAAGGCACTGTTCCATCGTAACGCCCAGAGGCTTTTCGGAAAACACGTGCTTCCCCGCGTCCAGCGCCGCCTCGATCTGCCAGCAGTGCTCCCCGGAGGGGGACACGATGGCCACCGCGTCCAGCTCCGGGTCGGCGACCATCTCCCTGAAATCGCCGTACACCTTTTCAAGTCCCAATTCCTGACGGGCATACGCCTGACTGTCCGCGCCGGGCACGCAGGCCGCCGTCAGGACCGCGCCGGGGATCTTGTGTGCAAGGTTGGCAGCATGGACCCGGCCCAGCCGTCCCAGACCGGCAATGCCAACACGCAGTTCCGTCATAAGCAGTCTCCTTCCATTCAACTTGATCGGTTCAAAATCATAACCACCGGCCGTGCCGGTGGTTTGCACTAGCCCCCTTGGGGCATGACCCGGGCTGAGCCTATAGGCTCGTCGAAAAGTCTGCCAACCGCGCAGTTTTCCCGGGCTGCCCCTAAAGGGGCTTTTGCTTATTTGCCTCCTCTTACCGGCTCACCCGTAAACGGGTCTACGAACTCCTTAATGCTGAGCTGGTCGTCTGTGTAATCTTCTTGGAGCTGATTTCTGATATACTCCTCTATTGCGCGCCTATTTCGTCCCACTGTGCTGACGTAATATCCCCGGCACCAGAAATGCCGGTTTCCATACTTATGCTTGAGATTTGCATACTTTTCGTAGATCATTAAACTGCTCTTTCCCTTGAGATATCCCATAATCTGCGATACGCTGTATTTCGGTGGTATGGATACGAGCATATGGATATGATCCTTGCACGCTTCCGCTTCATGAATCTCGATACCCTTATATTGGCACAGCTTTCTGATCATCTGTCCGATATCCTGTTTGATCTTTCCGTATATGATCTGTCTCCTGTATTTCGGTGCGAATACGATATGATATTTACATTCCCACTTCGTGTGTGCTAAACTACTGACATCAAGTTTCATTTGGACTTGATTCCTCCTTTGATTTTTTGTTCTTGGTTGGCAGACCATCTTCATTTTATCAAAGGAGGATATTTTTTCTATGCATAGCTAAAGCTTTTTGGAACCACCGGCATTGCCGGTGGTTTTCTTTATACAATAAAATTACGCCGCCGCTTTCGCGGCGGCGTAATTCAACTCAACAGTGCGTCCGGGGGACGGTTTACTGTGCAGCCATCTTACGGGCCTTGGCCTCCATCTTATTACGGAAGACGTCGATGGTAACGGCCAGAATGATAACAGAGCCGATGACGATGTACTGAACATCGTTCTTGGCACCGGCCAGGTTCAGGCCGTTGCGGATAACAGCCATCAGCAGAGCGCCGATCAGGGTGCCCCAGATGGTGCCCTTGCCGCCGGTGAAGGAAGCGCCGCCCACGATGCAGGCTGCGATGGCGTCGTTATCATAGGTGGAACCGGCGTTGCCGTTAGCGGAAGCCAGACGGCCAACAGACACGATACCAGCCATACCGGCCATGAAGCCGGACAGGGTGTAAACGAAGGTCAGCACGTTTTTGGAGGGGATACCGGACAGACGGGCTGCCTCGGGGTTGCCGCCCACGCAGTAGATCTGGCGGCCCAGAGCGGTCTTGCGCAGGAAGATATCAAAGATGATGAACACAATGATAACCAGAATGAAGCTGAAGGGGATGCCGGGGAACTTCACCTTGGTGGTGCCCTCATAATAGGTGGTGAACAGAGAGCCGCCGCCGATCCACATGAGGCCGTCAATGCCGGTGTTGGTGAAGGCGATGGACTTGGAGCCGGTAATGACCAGTGCCAGGCCCCACAGCACGTTCTTCATGCCCATGGTGGACACGAAGGGATGGGGCAGATCCAGACGGGTCAGCAGCGTGCCGTTGATGAAGCCGGCCAGGGTGCTGACGGCCAGGCCGCAGAGCACCAGCAGGAAGGGGTTCGTGATGCCGGACTGGACCATAACGCCGATGGTGCAGGTGCACAGCACGCAGTTGGAACCAACGGACAGGTCGATACCGGCGGTAATCAGGGCGCACAGCATACCGGAAGCGATCAGGCAGTTGATGGATGCCTGCTTCAGGATATTCATGAAGTTACCGACCTTCATGAACTTGTCCGGCATGGTGATGCAAAAAATCAAAACCAGGATGGCAAGGGCCATCAGTGTACCGAGCTTTTGCAGAAGCTCTTTCATTTTCGTGTTTTTCATATCAGTCTAATTCTCCTCCCCAGGCCGCTTTCATGATGTCTTCGGAATTGAAGTGCGGCGTGTCCCGGTCAATATCAGCCATCACTCGGCCGCCGCGCATAACTACCACATGGTCGCTCATAGCCAGGATCTCCGGCAGCTCGGAGGAGACCATGATGACGCACTTGCCGGCCTTCACCAGATCGTTCATGACCCGGTAAACCTCGATCTTGGCGCCCACGTCGATACCACGGGTGGGCTCATCGAAAATAAGATGTCGGCGTCGGTATTGACCCACTTGCCGATAACCACCTTCTGCTGGTTGCCGCCGGACAGCTGACCGACGACCTCATTCAGGGAGGGGGTCTTGATCTTCAGGGCGCTGACATTGTCATTGCCCGCCTGCTCAATGCGGTCCTTGTCCAAGAAGGGACCGTTGGAGAAGCCCTTCATATTGGCCAGGACCAGATTGGTCCGCACATCCAGGTTGAGCACCAGGCCCTGACCCTTACGGTCCTCTGTCAGGAAGGCGATTTTTCTCTTGATAGCGTCCTTCGGCGTTCTGATATGTACCTTCTCGCCCTTGACGTAGATCTCGCCGCTGTCCAGCTTGTCAGCGCCGAACACCGCCCGCATGGTCTCCGTGCGGCCTGCGCCGACGAGGCCCGCAAAACCGGTGATCTGGCCCGCATGGGCCTTAAAGCTGACATCGTGCAGGACGCCGGCCTCGTTGAGGCCCTTGGCCTCCAGCCACACCTCGCCCTTGGTGCCGAACTCCTTGGGATACAGGTTATCCAGAGTACGGCCCACCATGGCGTTGATGAGGGAGTCCTCCGTGAGGTTCACGGTATCCTCGGTGATGATGTGTTCGCCGTCACGCATGACGGTCACACGGTCGCAGAGCTCAAAGAGCTCTTCCAGTTTATGTGACACGAACAGGATGGCCACGCCCTTGGCCTTCAGGCCCCGGACGGTCTCCATCAACTGCTCGATCTCTTCCTTACCCAAAGAAGAAGTGGGCTCATCCATAATAATGAGCTTGGCATCCAGGGACACAGCCTTGGCGATCTCCACCATCTGCTGCTGACCCACGCCCAGCTTACCGCACTCCAGGTGGACGTTGATCTCCGGATGTCCCAGTGTTTTCAGCGCTTCTTCCGCCTCGGCGTGCATCCGGGGATAATCCAGCAGCAATCCCTTCTTAACGGCACGCCCCATAAAAACGTTATCCGTGACAGGCAGCTGCTTGACGATGTTCAGCTCCTGATACACACAGGCGATGCCTGCCTCGCGGGACTGAACAGGGTTTTTGAAAACGACCTTCTGGCCGTCCACAAAGATTTCCCCTTCTTCCGGAGTGTGAACGCCGGTGAGCACCTTGATCAAGGTGGATTTACCTGCGCCGTTTTCTCCGATCAGACCGTGGATCTCACCGGGTCTGATGCCGATAGACATGTCTTTTAACGCGACAACACCAGGAAAACGTTTGGTAATATGTTTCAGTTCGACGACATACTCGCTCATGGAATTACCTCGTTTCTGTTTTTCCTGATTTCCGAACCGCTCCCGCCGCAGTGGAAGCGCTCTCTCGATCCCGATTCCCGGGGTCATTTTCGTTGAAATGTGCTTGCTGTTTAATCGTTTTTTTCTGTGCGTATTGTAACCGGGATCAGACAGAGAATGGTTCCTGCCAGATCCCGGCGTGCCGAAAATTCTCCGTTCCGCCGTGGGAACCCATCAGGTTTCCGCTTGCAGGCACGCGCATGATCGGCTTTTCGGAATACAGCGGCAGAAAACCTGCCGCTGTATTCCGGCTTTTTTGCTTTTCAGCTATGGATAGCAGTCAGGCTGAATTAGCCCTTCATGGCCTCCAGGTTGTCCAGGTAAGCCTGGCCGTTCTCAGCGGTAACGACCTGAACGGGAGCGTTGATGACTTCGTCAACGGACTCGCCCTTGACAGCCTTCACGGCAGCCTCGACCACCTGATAGCCCATCTCATAGGGCTGCTGAGCGACGGTAGCCTTCACCAGCTCGCCGTCCAGGATCAGCTTCACGGCGGAAGCGTTGCCGTCGAAACCAACGATGGTGATGTCAGACACGCCGGCGGACTTGCAGGCGTTCATAGCGCCGATAGCGGTATCGTCATTGTGGCAGAGCACGATGTCGATCTGATCGGGATAAGCGCTCAGCAGGTCTTCCATGGCCTTGGTAGCGCCGTCGGTCAGGTTGTTGCCGGACAGCTTGGCCAGAACTTCCACGCCAGCCTCGGTGCAGGCCTTCTCATAGCCTTCCATACGCATGTTGTCGCCTTCCTGACCGTAGATGATAACGGCCTTGGCGTCGGTACCGACCTGCTCGATGGCCCACTTGCCGCCCTCATAAGCAGCGTCCACGTTGGAGGTGCCCACGAAAGAGGTCTGGCCAGCGATGCCAACGTTGGTGTCAACAGCCAGCACGGGGATGCCAGCGTCGATGGCAGCCTGCAGAGCGCCCTGAGCGGCGCCAGCATCGTTGGGAGCGCAGACGATGGCGTCGCAGCCAGCGCCGATCTGCTGCTCGATCATGGAAACCTGACCCTCGATGTCGCTCTCAGCGCCGGGGCCAACCACGACCACGTCAACACCCAGATCCTTAGCGGCGGCCTTGCAGCCGGTCTCCACATAGCCCCAGTACTCAGAGGCCAGGGTCTTCAGGACAACAGCGACCTTGACATCGCCGGCAGTGGGGGTCTCGGTCTCGGTCTCGGTGTCGGCAGGGGTCTCGGTCTTCTTGCCGCCGCAGGCAGCCAGAGACAAAGTCATTACCAGTGCGAGAGACAGTGCAAACAACTTCTTCATTCTTCATTTGCTCCTTTTCATTTTTTTCAGGATGTTTCCGGCAAAAAGCCGAATTCCTGACAGTATTAATTTAGCACAAACATAGCAGACTTTCAATCTTAAACTTTGCTCAAAGTGTAAAACTGTTATCGTGCACAGGGAAAATCGTTTTCGTTTGGCACTTTTCACAGTTCATTTCAGAGATCAGCCGCCGCAGGCATTAACCGTACTTATGAATATACCATCACGATTTATGGCTGGTTTCGAGCTGCAGCGCATCGTATGTCTGCCGCGGACATTCTTTGGTCAGTTTGCGCACACAGTATGTCTTGCCGTTGGTTTTCTCCGTTTTTTTGTCCGCTTTGTCAATAGGCACATCCCCGCTTTACCACTTATAATCAGGAATAGAGTGTCATACTATAAATGAGATGCATACCTGGTCCGATGGATACTTCGGGCAGAAAGGGATCTGATATGAACATTTTCTCTCTCTTTACCCTGTGCGGAGGGCTGGCCTTCTTCTTATACGGCATGACGGTCATGTCCAAAAGTCTGGAAAAAATGGCCGGCGGCAAGCTGGAGCGGCTGCTCAAGCGCATGACTTCCAACCCCATCAAAAGTCTGCTGCTGGGTGCCGGCATCACCATCGCCATTCAGTCCTCCTCCGCTATGACGGTCATGCTGGTGGGTCTGGTGAACTCCGGTGTCATGGAGATCGGACAGACCATCGGCATCATCATGGGTTCCAATATCGGCACCACCCTGACAGCGTGGCTGCTGTCCCTCACCGGCATCGAAAGCGAGAACTTCTTTGTCAACTTCCTCAAGCCCAAGAATTTCTCCCCCCTGCTGGCTCTCATCGGTATTCTGCTCATTATGGGCTCCAAGCGGCAGCGCCGCCGGGACGTGGGCCGGGTGATGATGGGCTTCTCTATTTTAATGTACGGCATGGAGCTGATGAGCGGCGCGGTGTCTCCGCTGGCAGATATGCCGGGCTTTACCCACTTCATGACCGCCTTCACCAATCCCTTCCTGGGTGTGCTGGTAGGTGCCGCCTTCACCGGCATCATCCAGTCCTCCGCCGCCTCCGTTGGCATTTTGCAGGCACTGGCCATGACCGGCTCCGTCACCTACGGCATCGCTATCCCCATCATCATGGGCCAGAACATCGGCACCTGCGTTACGGCTCTGATCTCCTCTATCGGCGTCAGCCGCAATGCCAAGCGGGTGTCCGTCATCCACATCTCCTTCAACCTCATCGGCACCGCTCTGGGTCTGCTGGCCCTGTTTGGCGGTGAGATGTTCCTGAATCTGCCCTTCCTGACAGAACCCATCGGCGCTGTTGGCATCGCATTCTGCCACACGATCTTCAACGTCTGCACCACCCTTGTGCTGCTGCCCTTCAGCCGGCAGTTGGAGCGCCTTGCCAACAAGGTGATCTCCACGGAGGACAAGCCCTCTGACTTCGCCTTCCTGGACCCCCGGCTGATGCGGACCCCCGGCGTGGCTGTCAGCGAATGCGCCGTCATGACCAACCGCATGGGCGCTCTGGCACTGGAAAGCATGCAGCTGGCTCTGGCCCAGTTCATCCAGTATGACGGCAGCCGGGAGGAGCAGATCCTGGCCAACGAGGACAAGCTGGACACCTATGAGGACCGTCTGGGCGGCTATCTGGTCCAGATCTCTCAGCACGGCACCTCCTCCGCCGATATGCGCACCGTCTCCCGCCTGCTTCACGCCATCGGAGACTTTGAGCGCATCGGTGACCACGCTCTGAACCTGCAGGAATCCGCCAAGGAGCTTCATGAAAAGCAGTTGACCTTCTCCACCATTGCCCGGGAAGAGGTGGATGTGCTGACCTCCCTGCTGGAGGATCTGCTGAACAGCGCCCTGCGCAGCTTCCAGTCGGACGATCCCCAGATGGCCCGGCAGGTGGAACCTCTGGAGGAGACTATGGACCTTCTCACGGAGGAGATCCGCAGCCGTCACATCCGGCGGCTCCAAAGCGGCCAGTGCACCATCCAACTCGGTTTCATCCTCAACGATCTGCTGAACAATGCCGAGCGTGTGGGCGATCATTGCTCCAACATCGCGGTCAGCGTCATTGAGGAGCAGGAAAAACAGGCCGCCTCCCACGCCTATCTCCACAGTCTGAAGAAGAATGACGAGTTCTCCTTCCAGCTTCAGCAGAATCTGAGCCGGTACGTCCTGCCTGCGGAAACCGCAGAGGACCAGCCTGCCGAATAAGAAACCTTGCCAGCGTTCCCTTACGGGAGCGCTGGCTTTTTGCGTTTCCGGCCGCATATTCGGTTGAAGATGGCCCGTTCTGTCCGGGAAATCGAAAAATCAGCAGTCTCAGCCGCCGAAACAGTCCCTTTCTGTATAAATATGTGCTTTACCTTCCGGTGTTTTTCTGCTATACTGTATGTTTGTTAATGTGGAACATTGTTTGTTCCGCCTGATTTGAGAATGGGGGTGTCCGAATGAAGTATCAGAAATGGCATATCGGTACGGCATCAGAACAGGACACTGCCCTTTTGAAGGAAGCCGGCTACCCCAGTCTGCTGGCCACCGTGCTGGCCGCCCGGGGCATCACCACTGCCGAAGCTGCTGCCGAGGCGTTGGAGCGGGAGACCTCTCTGACGATCTCCCCCATGCTCATGCGGGACATGGACAAGGCGGTGGCCCGGATCCAGAAGGCGCTGGCCAACGATGAGACCATCGCCGTTTTCGGCGATTACGATGTGGACGGCATCACCTCCACGGTGCTGCTTCTGGACTATCTGAAAAACTGCGGTGCCAAGTGCCTGCGCTATATTCCCCGGCGGATCGAGGACGGCTACGGCCTTTCCAAAGACGCCATCCAGGGCCTGCGGGACAAGGGCGCCACCCTGATGATCACCGTGGACTGCGGGATCACCGGCAACGAGGAGATCGACTTTGCCGCATCCATCGGCATGGACGTGGTGGTGACGGATCACCATGAATGTAAGGAAAACCTCCCCAGGGCCGTGGCGGTAGTGGACCCCCACCGTCCGGATGACACCTATCCCTTCAAATATCTGGCTGGCGTGGGCGTGGCGCTGAAGTTGGTGCTGGCTCTGGGCGGACCGGACCGGGAAAACGCCCTGTTCGCCCGGTACTGCACCCTGGCCGCCATCGGCACCATTGCCGACGTCATGCGGATGGAGGGCGAAAACCGCACCATTGTCTCCTGCGGCCTTGCCGCCCTGAACCACACGGATTTTGTGGGCATCCACGCCCTTTTGAAAGAGGCAGGGCTGCTGGGCAAGCCCATCACCTCCATCCAGATCGGCTTCGTTCTCTCCCCCCGGATCAACGCCGCCGGGCGCATGGGGGCTGCGGATCTGGCCGCGGACCTTTTGCAGGAGACCGATCCCGCCAAAGCGGAGGAGCTGGCCAAGCAGCTATGCGACCTGAACCGGGAGCGGCAGGCGGTGGAGCAGTCCATCTGCGCCGACGCCATCGCCCAGATCGAGCGGCTGCGGCCGGAGGAACGGAACGCGCTGGTGCTTTCCAGCGAGGAATGGCATCAGGGTGTGGTGGGCATCGTAGCCTCCCGTCTCAGTGAAAAATACGCCGCCCCCAGCTTCATGATCCATTTAAAGGACGGCTCCGGCAAGGGCTCCTGCCGCTCCTACGGCGGGTTCAACCTGTTTTCCGCGCTGGAATCCTGCTCTGACCTGCTGGACGGCTTCGGCGGTCACGAGCTGGCAGCCGGTTTCACCATCCCGGAGGAAAACATCGATACCTTCCGCCAGCGGATGAACCGCTTCGTAAAGGCTGCCTCCGGCGGTGAGCGGGCGGTGAGCTGTCTGGAAGTAGACGCTGCCATTTCCAACCCGGCGGATATGACGCTGGAGCAGGTGGACCATCTGGCCCAGTTGGAGCCTTATGGTTCCGGAAATCCCCGCCCGGTGTTCGCCCTGCTGGGCGCCACGGTGGACAGCGTTCAGGCCGTGGGCCAGGGCAAGCACCTGAAACTGCGGCTCAGCAAGGGCCCCAGCCGGTTTGACGCCATTTTCTTCTCCATGCCGGAGGCCGCCGCTCAGTTGGAGCCCGGCTGCCGGGTGGATGCAGCCTTCTATTTGCAGGCCAACACCTTCCGGGGCACCACCACTCTGCAATTGCAGCTGGTGGACCTGCGTCCCTCTTTGACTCCCAGCCGCCACGAGGCGGAATCCTTGGACCTGCTGCACCGCCTGACGGGGAAGCAGCCCCTCACAGCCCAGGAGACCGCCCGGCTCATGATCTCCCGGGACCAGTTTGCCGCCTTCTGGCGGATTCTGGACCGGCACCTGAAGCAGGGCAAGCTGGAAACAGATCTGCTGCCCTATCTCCGTTCTCTGGCGGCGCAGGTAGGCGGCTGCGACAGTTTTCTCCGGGCCGCGCTGGCCCTGACGGTCTTTCAGGAGCGGGGACTCATCTCCCTGTCCCGGCAGGAGGACCGGGTTACGCTATGTCTCAATCCCATTCAGGGAAAGGTGGATCTTTACGCCTCTCCCTGCCTGCGCCGCCTCCGGGGCGGTGCGGAGGTTAAACGAGGTGATTCGCAGTGACGATTGACGAACAGTTTGAGAAATTGGAGAACACCGTCCGGGAATACAATCCCGGCGCGGATTTCAAGCGCATCCGGGAATCCTATGAATTCGCCAAGCAGCATCACGGCGAGCAGCGCCGCAAAAGCGGTGAGCTTTATATCACCCACCCCTTAGCCGTGGCGCAGATCGTGGCGGAGGAACTGCACCTGGACTCCGAGTCCATTGAGGCGGCCCTGCTTCACGATGTCATTGAGGATACGGACGCCACGTATGATGACGTGGCCAAGCTCACCTCCCCCACGGTGGCGGATCTGGTGGAGGGCGTCAGCAAGCTGACCCGGATCCAGTACGCCACCAAGGAAGACGAGCAGATGGAGAACCTCCGGAAAATGCTCATCGCCATGAGCAAGGACATCCGGGTCATCCTCATCAAGATCTCCGACCGGCTCCACAATATGCGGACCATGGAGTATCAGACTCCCGCCAAGCAGAAGCAGAAATCTCTGGAGACCATGGAGATCTACGCCCCCATCGCACACCGGCTGGGGATGCAGCGGATGAAGTGGGAGCTGGAGGATCTCTCCTTAAAATATCTGGACCCCATCGGCTACGATGAGATCGTCTCCAAGCTGGACGCCAAGCGCCCGGAGTATGACGCTCTCATGAGCCGCACTCAGGCCCAGATCGATCAGCGGCTCAATGAAATGGGCATCAAGCACATTGTCTACGGCCGCATGAAGCACCCTTATTCCATCTACCGGAAAATGTTCAGCCAGAACAAATCTCTGGATGAGATTTTCGACCTCTTTGCGTTCCGGGTGGTGGTGGACACCGTCAGCGACTGCTACAACGTGCTGGGCGTGATCCATGACCTCTACAAGCCCATTCTGGGACGCTTCAAGGACTATATCGGCACCCCCAAGCCCAACGGCTACCAGAGCCTTCACACCACCGTCATGGGCAATGAGGGCATCCCCTTTGAGGTGCAGATCCGCACCACGGAGATGCACGAGATCGCCGAGTACGGCGTGGCCGCCCACTGGAAGTATAAGCAGAACGGTCAGGGTGCCGGCACCGAGGGCAAGTACGAGTGGGTACGCCGTCTGCTGGAAAATCAGGAAGGTGCCGATGCTGAGGAGTTTATCCACTCCCTGAAGGTGGATATGTTCTCCGACGAGGTGTTCGTGTTCACCCCCAACGGCGACGTGCAGAACCTCCCCGCCGGAGCCACCCCCATCGACTTCGCCTACGCCATCCACTCCGCCGTGGGCAACCGCATGATCGGCGCCAAGGTGAATAACCGCATCGTCACGCTGGACCATGTGCTGAAAAACGGTGACATCGTGGAGATTTTGACCTCCAAAAACGCCAAGGGCCCCAGCCGGGACTGGATGAAGATCGCCAAGAGCAACGAGGCCCGCTCCAAGATCCGCCAGTGGTTCAAAAAGGAAAAGCGGGACGAGAACATCGCCAACGGCCGCTCCGCCTTCGATGCGGAGCTGCGTCACTGCGGCATCGCCATGAAAGACGTACTGGACCCGGAATTCCTGCCGGTGCTGCTGAAAAAGGTAGCTTATCCCACGCTGGACGATCTCTACGCTGCCATCGGCTATGGCGGCTTCACCGCTCAGAAGGCGGTGAGCCGGATCCAGGGCGAGTTGCAGCGCCGCCAGCAGCAGCGGCAGCAGGAGCAGATGCTGGCAGAGGCTGTGGCGGAGCCCAAGGAGGACCCCAAGCCTGCGGACACTCCCAAGCAGCCCAAGGCCGTCAAGAGCGAGCAGGGCATTATCGTGGAAGGTCTGGACAACTGTTTGGTGAAGTTCTCCAAATGCTGCACCCCCGTCCCCGGAGACGACATCGTGGGCTTCATCACCCGTGGCTACGGCGTGTCCGTCCACCGGGCGGACTGTCCCAACGCCTCGGAGGAAAAGCGGAAGGAGCAGCCCGACCGCTGGATCCATGTCTCCTGGGGCACCGATACCAATGACAGCTATCCCACCACCATCGAGGCGGTCTGCAAGGACCGGCTGAACCTGCTGCTGGACATCTCCTCCGCCCTCTCCACCACCAAAACCTTTGTGCTGGGTCTGAACACCCGCAGCACGGAGGACGGCTTCGCCATCATCCGCATCGAGATCCAGATCAAGGATGGCGCGCAGTTGTCCACCCTCATGAACAAGCTCCATCAGATCTCCGGCGTTCTGCAGGTCAACCGGCCTGTGGGCTGATCTTTCGCGGCATTGGAAACGGGTTTTCTCCGCTGCCGCAAAGAACCGCTCTTGATAAAATGCAAAACACACGGATTTGCCCGATTTGCGGGCAAGGCCCATTACGAAGCATACCCTTTCGGGTATTAAATAAGGAGTTGCTACCATGCGTGCTGTTGTTACACGAGTCAAAAACGCCTCTGTTGTCATCAATGAACAGGTCAACGGTCAGATAGGCACCGGTTTTCTGGTGCTGCTGGGCGTAGGCCCCAACGATACGGAGGTCACCGCCGACAAGCTGGCGGACAAGATCTGCAATCTGCGGGTCTTTGAGGATGAAAACGAAAAGATGAACCTGAATCTGGAGCAGGTGGGCGGCAGCCTGCTGGTGGTGTCCCAGTTCACCCTGTACGCCGATACCTCCTCCCGCCGCCCCGGCTTCTCCGGCGCGGCCAAGCCCGATCTGGCCATCCCCCTCTATGAGCGGTTCATGGCCCACTGCCGGGAGCGGGGCTTCGATGTGCAGCACGGCGAATTCGGCACCGATATGCAGGTCTATTCCCAGAACGACGGTCCGGTCACCATTCTGTTCGACACGGAAGAGTAAACTGATTTCAATGAGGTGTGTCTTATGAAGATCCAAGCCTTGCAGGTGGGGTCCATCGGTACCAACTGCTACATTCTCTGTGATGAAGCGGCTAAGGTCTGCTCCGTGATCGATCCCGGTGCGGAGCCGGAGCTGATCCTCTCCGCCGCCGAAAAGCTGGACTGCACCGTGGATAAGATCCTGCTGACCCACGGCCACTATGACCACACCGGTGCGGTGGCGGCTTTGATGGAGACGCTGCCGCCGACGGCGGTCTATATCCATCAGGCGGATTTTGACAGTCCGCAGACCCAGCTGTTCCCTCTGAAAAGCGAACTGGCCCGGATTCCCTTCGGCGGCATGAATTTCTACGGTGAGGGAGACCGCATCACGGTGGGCACGCTGGAGCTTCAGGTGCTCCACACCCCCGGCCACTCCGAGGGCAGCGTCACGCTGCTGTGCGGAGATACCCTGTTCTGCGGGGACACCCTGTTTGCCGGTTCCTGCGGCCGGACAGACTTTCCCGGTGGCAGCATGAAGCAGATGATGGCCTCTCTGGCCCGGCTGGCCGCCCTTCCCGGGGACTACCGGGTCCTGCCGGGGCACATGGAGCCCAGCACTCTGGACCGGGAGCGGCGCTTCAACCCCTATATGCAGATGGCACTGCGGGAGCAAGGCTGATATGAAGCTGGAATTTTTAGGTCATGACGAGCGCTATATCGTCGAACAGAGCCTGATGACCCTCTTTCCGCTGGAAAAACCGACCTATGACGCGGTACAGCCGGAAGATGAGGCGTGGTGCCGCCTTGCCGCCGGGGAAACGGCGGCGGACTGCCAGGTCACAGCGGAACTGCACTATCACGGATACACCGCCGCCGGGACCTTTGCATCCCCCCTCACCGGCACGGACTTTGAAAAAGAAGGCCAGCGGCGCTACGCCGTGGCGGCCTGCTTCTATCTGGCATTTCTGGATCTGTATCCCAAGCTGCCGGAAGCGCTCCGCGCCGCGGAAAAGCTGACGCTGCCCCCCTGGGGGATGCTCACCGGCGTCCGGCCCGACAAGCCCATCACACGGGCGCTGATGGAGGGCAAGACCCCGGATGAGGCCAAGCGGGAACTGAAGACGCGCTATTTCGTCCCTGAGGACCGGGCGGCGCTGGCTTTGGAGACTGGTGCCGTGGGCTATCAGGCGTTGAAGCGGTTGGAAAAGCGGGATATCGACCTGTATGTGGGTATTCCCTTCTGTCCCACCCGTTGCGCCTACTGCTCCTTTGTCAGTCAGAGCGTGGAGCGAAGTTTTTCTCTGGTGGAGCCCTATGTAAAGGCCCTGATCGCGGAGATCCGCTCCGGCGGGGATATGGTGCGCAGCAATCGTCTGCGCCCCCGCGCCTTTTACATGGGCGGCGGCACCCCCGGCATCCTGACGCCGGATCAGATGGATGCCATCCTGACGGCTCTGGAAGAATCCTTCGACCTCTCCGCCTGTCCGGAGATCACGGTAGAGATCGGCCGTCCGGATACCATCACCGCCGAAAAACTGGCCGTTCTGAAAAGTCACGGCGTCACACGGGTCTGCGTAAATCCTCAGACCATGGAAGATCACGTCCTCGCCGCCATCGGCCGCCGCCATGTCTCTGCGGATACGGTGCGGGCCATGGAGCTGGTGCGGGCCTACCGGTTCCCCCACGTCAACATGGACCTCATCGCGGGACTGCCGGAGGATACACCGGAGGGCTTCCGCCGTTCTCTGGACAAATGTCTGGAACTGGGGGCCGATGACATCACCATCCACACGCTGGCGCTGAAAAAGGGCAGCCGCATTCTCATGGAGGGTCTCTCCATTCCCGATGGCGCCGCCGTGCAGGCCATGCTGGACTATGCCGCCCCTACCCTGCGGGCCGCAGGCTTCGTCCCCTACTACCTCTACCGGCAGAAGTATATGTCCGGCAGCTTTGAGAACGTGGGTTGGAGCCGCCCCGGCGGGGAGTGCTGGTACAACGTGGACATCATGTCGGAGCTGTGCTCCATCCTGTCCTTCGGTGCGGGCGGTTCCACTAAAATGGTGGAGCCCGGCACCAACCACATCGAGCGGGTCTTTAACCTGAAGTATCCCAAGGAATACACGGAGCGGCCGGAGAAAATCCAGCAAAACCAGGCTGCTTTCGTGGAGTTTTATCAAAAATACGTTCCCGAAACTTAAACGGGCGGCCACGGCCGTAAGGAGGGTCATTCATGGAACATAGCTGTGAAGCGTATTGGACCAAGGCGGAAGGACTGGCGCGGGACGCCATCTGTACCATGGGGTTGGGCGCCAAACGGCTGACGGATGCCGCCAAGCGGCAGTTAGAGATCGCGGATCTCCGCGCCGGCGTCAACGTCGGTCTCCGGGAACTGGGCGAGCTGCTGTATGCCACCCACACCGGCACTCCTACGGATTCCGAGCTGCTGCTGGAAAAAATGCGGGAGATCGATGAGCTCAAGGCCCGGCTCCGGGAGTTGGAGGGAGAACCCATCATCCATCTGATCTGCCCCCGCTGCGGACATGAGGTCCAGCCGGAGGACGTATACTGCCGGGACTGCGGCGAAAAGCTGTAATGACGGGTATGTTCCGCTCCTGCGGCGCATACCTAACCAATAGCGGCGGTACGCCGCCGAAAGACTGTCGATAAAGCGATAAATTCTCCGCAACGGTAAGGTAGGGCAGCCGTTAGCGGCTCCGCCGCTCTACGGAT
>ERZ827452.1987-NODE-1987-length-16835-cov-3.246901_pt1 | contig 16835 bp, 18 predicted proteins | sample MGYA00519866_ERZ827452 | MGnify/ENA primary metagenome ERZ827452 (study PRJEB31778, sample SAMEA3449307) | human gut metagenome | biome: human gut; feature: human-associated habitat; material: faeces | place: United Kingdom | collected 2010/2012 ... | reverse complement strand
CAAATTTATGAAGCAAAATCCGTTAAACACGATGCCCAACAACGAGTGGGAATAAGAATCGCCCTCCGAAAAGCGACGCAATAGCTGCGTTTTTCGGATTCTATTCCCGACTGTGGCAACGATTTGGCAACAGTTTTCATTATTCATAAAAGAGAGCTATCTGATTCAATGATTGAATCGGGTAGCTCTCTTTTCTATTTGTTCTCGTTTTTTCTCAGCTCCGCCACCAGCCAGTCGCTCAACTCCTGCGATGGTGCGACTTTCTTCCACTGACCAGAAGTATCGTACTGCGGATAGTGATAACGCCAGCGGTCGTATTCTTCCTGCGTGATCTCGCCCGTCTTACGTTTCGCTTCCATCTCATACCAGGCTTTCATAAAGGTCTGAATCTCGCTCGCCCTTGGACTTTTGAAAATGTTCGGTTCAAGGCAGTACGATCCATCTTCTTTGGCAATCGCCAACCCATAAATGTCCTCAAGTGCAAAAAGCGTATGTGCAACGCCAAGCAGCGAATCAATATCCGGCACATTCAAAGCACGCGGCGAAACATCCAATGCTTCCGCCAGCGCATTTGTCACATCTTCCTTGGGCTTTCGGCTTCCCACTTCATATTGTGCCATGCGCACATCAGCTGAGCGCTCAGGAAAGCCTATTTTCTGTCCCAGATACTTCTGCGTCATGCCACGCTTTTTGCGAAAAAAGCCGATTCTTTCTCCTATTGCCATCGTTCCATCCTCCTGTCTGGTACCATCAGTGTAGCATTTTCGTTTAGCGCAGTCAATAAAAATTAACTCATTCAGTTTAATTTTTCTTCAAAAGGCATTGACATAAGCGTTTCTGATTAGTATAATTAGGATAAACTAAACAAATCAGTTTTGTTTTATGACAAAAAGAAAGGTTGTGATTTCATGATGGAACAATCGTTTATGCGCGTTGATGACGTTGCCAGAGAGCTGGGCGTATCTAAATCCTATGCCTATAAAATCGTGCAGCGCCTTAACGACGAACTGAAAGCGATGGGTTACCTGACCATCTCCGGTCGAGTCAACCGATCGTATTTTCTCGAAAAACTCTGTTACAACAGAAAGGAAGGAGGAGGTTCCTAATGGCTGTTTACAAAGAAAAGCAGTCAAACACATGGCGTGTGATTTATCGCTATACAGATTGGACTGGCGAGCGAAAGCAGACGCAGAAACGCGGCTTCAAAACCAAACGTGAAGCGCAGGCTTGGGAGCATGAACAGCTTAACAAAGTTTCAGCCGATCTGGATATGACCTTTGAGAGCTTTGTATCCCGTTACGCGGAGGATACGAAAACCCGTTTGAAAGAAAACACATGGGCATCCAAAGAACATATCATCCGCACAAAGCTGCTTCCCTACTTTGGCAAGCTCAAAATGAATAACATTACTGCACATCAGATTATCACATGGCAAAATGAACTGATGAAACACGCCAATAAAAGCGGTGAAAAGTATTCCCCTGTCTATCTTCGCTCCATACACAGCCAGCTCAGCGCTATTTTCAACCATGCCGTAAAGTATTACGGGCTTCGGGAAAATCCCTGTAAGAAAGCAGGCTGCATGGGCAAAAAGAAAAATCGCGAGATGCAATTCTGGACAAAAGAGGAATATCTCAAGTTTGCAGAAGTCATGATGGATAAACCGTTATCTTTCTATGCCTTTGAAATGCTGTACTGGTGCGGTATTCGTGAAGGTGAACTTCTGGCTCTTACCCCTGCTGACTTTGATTTTGAAAAACGCACCGTTTCCATTACAAAATCCTATCAGCGGCTGAACGGACAGGACTTGATTACCACGCCCAAAACCGAAAAGAGCAACCGTGTCATCCAAATGCCGCAGTTTCTCGTTGATGAAATTCAGGACTATCTGAAACAGCTCTACAATATCCAGTCGAACAATCGGATGTTCACCGTCACAAAAAGCTATCTCCACCACGAAATGGACAGAGGTGCAAAGGAAGCCAATATCAAGCGCATACGCATCCATGATCTGCGACACTCGCATGTCTCGTTGCTCATCGACATGGGCTTTTCCGCAACTGCTATTGCGGATCGTGTCGGTCACGAAAGCATTGACATCACCTATAACTACGCACACCTTTTTCCTTCCAGGCAGTTGGAGATGGCTGACAAACTGAATCTGGAAAGGAGCTGATTCCATGTCCGCAAAAAACAGAGATCGCTGCAACCGTTGGCGAAGCAAAACTGTTTCCTTTCGCGTCAGTCTCGAAGAAAACGAACAGCTTAACACGTTCGTCAAACTGTCCGGAATGACGAAACAGGATTACATCATTCGTTGTCTGACTTCACACACCATCATCATTCAAGGCAACCCGCGCGTATACAAAGCGCTTAAAAACCAGCTTGAAGCATCCTGCGCAGAGCTGCAACGGATTAAAAAGGCAGGTGATTGCACACCGGAGTTTCTCGACATACTGAATCAAATCACTCTGATTCTGAAAGACATGAAGGAGAACACTTATGATTGAAAACAGAAAAGCGATTGCTCCGATTCCAGCTGTTGGCGCAGCCGGGGAACAATCGCATGGCTCGAAAACCAAAAATATTATAACAGAAAAATCCCGGACAGACAATCTGAACACCGGAAATCTCAAAACGCTTTCCATGACAGAACTCTACGACACGACCTATCCCCCGAAAGCCGCCATCATCGACGGTCTGCTCTACGCCGGAACTTACCTGTTCGTCGGTGCGCCGAAAATCGGCAAATCCTTCTTCATGGCGCAGCTCAGCTATCATGTCGCGACGGGAACTTCCTTGTGGCAACACGACGTGCATCCGGGCGAGGTGCTGTATCTCGCCCTTGAGGATGATTACGCCCGCATCCAGAAACGCCTGTACAAGATGTTCGGTTCAGAGGATACGCCAAACCTGCATTTTGCGACGCAGTCCATGACGCTTGGCGGCGGACTGCTCGATCAGCTTGAAGCGTTTCTTGCCCATCATCCCGAAACCAGATTGATGATCGTGGACACCTTGCAGAAGATTCGGGAAATCGGAAGCGACAAATACAACTACGCCAACGATTATGAGATTGTCGGTCGGCTCAAGGCGTTCAGCGACAAGCACAACCTCTGCCTGCTCATCGTCCATCATACGCGCAAGATGGAATCTGAGGACAGCTTCGACATGATCTCCGGAACGAACGGTCTATTGGGCGCGGCAGACGGCGCGTTCATCCTGCAAAAGAAGAAGCGCACCGACACCAACGCTGTGTTGAGCGTCGTCGGACGCGACCAGCAGGATCAGGAGCTGCTGCTCCAATTCGATCACGAAAAATGCGTCTGGAAGCTCATCAAAGCGGAAACCGAGGTCTGGTGAACGCCGCCAGACCCCGTTCTCCTCTCCGTTTCCAAGCTGGTCACGCCGCTTTCTCCTGAATGGCGCGGCACACCTTCTGAGCTCCACGCTCAGCTTGCGGACGTCCCCCTGCTCACCCATGTGCTGACCCGACACCTGAACGCCAACGCCGATCTTTTGTACAATGATTATGGAATTTTGTACAAAACCAAACGTTCTCACGCCAATCGCATCATCATTCTGACTCTTGAAAAAACAAAAGTGTGACGCTCGCGTCGCATGCGTCGCTATTTTACACATTGGCTCATTGTCAAAAATAGCGACGCAAGCGTCACAAGCGACGCGGAAGGGAGAAAAACATGAAAAACGTCCAGATTTCGCAGGATTTGTTCTGCGACTTAATCCTCTATCATCTCTATAACAATCCATCCGCGGAGGAATCCATTCGCCGGGAACTTTCCCGAAAGCTCGATGCGATGATCTGCCATGAACGCTTCACGCAGTACAAAACCGCCGCAACCGAAGCCGAACGTGAGCAGGCGCGGCAGCGTTACCTCGAAAGCATCGGGATGCCCGCCGACTTCCGTTGGTGAATCCGTTCGTTCTCCGCCGCTGACAGGAGCGTGACACGCTCCTGTTCCTGTCGTGAGGGCGGTACGCCATCGGGAGCGCGCCCAGCCCGCGTCGTATCCCCCCGTTCCCCCTCGGAGAGCGCAAGGGCGCTTTTGATGCGAAGTGTCAAAAGTGCTTTTGCGTTACTCTTGACAAGAGTAACAGAACCCCGGCAACCCAGCCTCGCACAAGAAAGGAGGCTCCGTGAAAAGAACCATCTCCGCCATGCGCGGCAAAGGCTCGCTTTCTCACAATCGCAGGGACTTCATCGCCGAGAACGTCGATTCCAGCCGAACGCCGCTCAACGTCGAATACCGCAATGAGGACATCCGAGCCGTCTATCACGAACTGTTTGACGACGCGCTGGCTCGTTACAACGAGAAGCAGACCCGCAAGGATCGCGTGATTGACGATTACTACGAGAAAATCCGCACGGGCAAGCAGGAAAAGCTGTTTGAAGAACTCATCATCCAGATCGGCAACAAAGACGACATGAACGCTTCATCCGAAAACGGACGGCTTGCCCGGCAGATGCTCGACGAATACATGCAGTCGTTCCAACAGCGTAACCCGACGCTGCGCGTGTTCTCCGCGCATCTGCACATGGATGAAGCCACGCCGCATCTTCATATTGATTTCATTCCGTTCACAACCGGCAGCAAGCGCGGACTTGAAACCCGCGTGTCGCTCAAAAAGGCACTGGAAGCACTCGGCTTTACGGGCGGCACAAAAAGCCACACTGAGCTGAATCAATGGATTGAAGCTGAAAAGCAGGCGCTTGCCTCCATCATGGCACAGCATGATATCGAGTGGGAGCAAAAAGGAACGCGCGAGGAACACCTCTCCGTTCTGGATTACAAGAAGCAGGAGCGCTCCAAAGAAGTCGCCGCGCTCGAAACCCAAATCGGCGCATTGCAGGAACAGACAGCGACTGCCGAAACCATGCTTTCCGAAAAGCAGGAACAGCTCGACGATATCGCGCCCATTCTCAAAAATACCGAGAAGTTTGTCCGGAAATACGACGATCCCGAACGACTGCTCCCGGAAGCCGGGATGCTGGAATCCGGCAAGGCGTTTCGGGAGAAGAAAGCGCTTCCGATTCTCGGAAAGCTCCTGAAATACGCCCGTTCGCTCTTTCGGGAAAACACCGAACTGAAAGCCAAGGTGCAGAAGCTCGAAAAGGAGAATACCGCTTTCAAATCGGCAAACTGGAACCATGCCAATGAAATAGTCAAATTGAAAATGGAGAATCGGGAACTGAAAAAGGACAAAGGCAAGCTGGATGCGCTGGTCGGCAGAATCGGGAACGATGTTCTGCAAAAGCTGCTGAGCGAAACACCGAAAGAACAACCAAAACACAAGGAGGAATCGCTATGAGAAGAATTATATCCTGCCAATTTAACATCGACACCGCCTGCGTGGATGTTGAATATGAAGATGGCTTCGTGCTTTCCATCTACACGCCCGCTGTTGAGGACGCAGTCGCGCACACCATGCAGCAGCGTTCCGAGCTGGATTGGCTCATCTACAACGACCCGCTGGCGTATGTCGGACTGGTTATGAGCGGGAAAAGCGAGGAATATCTGAAAACGGTTACGCGGTAATTGAATGGAAGGAAATCCGTTCCCGTCGGGTGGTCAGCGGGGACGGATTTTCTTTTTGCATCCCGTATAATCTATACTCTGAAAAATCTTGAACGTTCGCGCCATTCGTGGTAGAGTAGGAATCAGAAAAACAAGGACAGGGAGGCGGCAATATGGAACTTATTTTGAAGCAGTATGACATTCCGCTTCTGCGTTTTTCCGCGACCAACGATTCCAGCACGCCCGAAATCGAAGTGCATTGGATCAACGAAGATCAAAGGCATCTTCTGCCGCTGGATATGGAGCTGTCGCCGGAAGGGATCAGCCGCTGGATGCGCCGCCGCACCATCCCCCGCAACCGCGCCTACGTCAATCGACTTCTGGCAAAATGCGGATTGAACGCCAACCGCCCGATGGGGATTCTCGCACTCTGCAAAGGGCTTTCCGTGGATGACAGCTATTGGGTCGTCGAAGAAGGCTTTGAAGGCACCTTTGAAAAGTACAATCTCTTTGAAAACCGCTTCAGCGAAGTGCTGGCGCTCATCGCCTTTACCGGCTACGGAAGCAGCAACCGCTCGTCGCTGGCTTCCAGCCCGGAATTTACGACAAACGGTATGCTGCCCAAGTGCTGGCGCAGAATCAGCGGCAAGGTTACGCTGTACAAGGGCGGAACAGACGGCGGCTACAACACGGGCGCAGAGCCATATTGCGAATACTACGCCGCGCAGGTCGCCGCCGCCATGGGGATTGACGCGATTCCATACGGTCTATCGCAATGGAAGGGGCGGCTCTGCTCCACCTGCGAGCTGTTTACCGACATCGACCACGCCTATATGCCCATCGGCAATCTGGTGCAAAGAGGCGGTTTCGATGCGGTTGCCGCCTATTATGAAAATCTGGGCGAACCGTTCCAGAAGGCTTTCCGCGATATGCTGGTGTTTGATGCGGTGATCTGCAACACAGACAGGCACTACGGCAATTTCGGCTTTATAATCGACAACAAAACCAACACCGCGCCTGCCCCGCTTTTCGACCACGGAAATTCCTTGTTCAATCAAGCTGGGCCGGAAGACTACGAAAGCGCGGAAGCATTTCAACAATACATCAACACGCTCGTTCCGTGTGTATACGACGACTTTTTCGCTACCGCCAAACGCTTTATGGCTGACGAAAATCGGGAACAGCTCCGAAAGCTGCTGGGATTTCGGTTTAAGCGGCATGTGCGGTATAATCTGCCGCCCAAGAGATTAAAACTCATGGAGGAACAGGTTCGGAAAAGGGCGATGAGATTGCTGGAAAATAAGGATTAAGCTGAAAAGTTTATAAAAAATCTGTTCTCGCTGAGAAATCAGCGCGAACGGATTATTTAATATAAGCAGTTACATTTTATAATTTCAATCGCTTGTATATATGAAATTCATCTTCTTACAGAAAATATGACCCCAAAACTACTTTATTAAATTCATAAGAACAACTGAGTTTTTATTGCCATTCTTAAAATGCTAAAATATAATAGAATTCAAAGTTCATATTAAATCAATCGTTATTATTTCAATCAAGGATTTCTGGCATATTATGATAAATTTTTCCATCCAGCAGTTTTCCGTTTGCCTTTTTATTTCGCTTAATGCCATCTTCTCCCCAAGTTCCCCATTGTTTGAAAAAAAATGGAATATTATTTTCTTCGGCTTGTTCTCGAATTGATTGTATCCATTCTGGTAAAACCGGACGTGCATTAACGCCACTCTCTCCGCCAACAATGATCCAGTCTATATTTGTCAGTTTCAATACACCCAAATCTTCCAGAAGAGGCTCGCACGATAAAAAACGAATGGATGCTCTAAGATTTCTCAAAATGTCGATTCTATCCTTCGCTTTTCGATCCTCAACCGTGACTCCTAGCCACGCATTCCTCGGAATATCTCGTGACGAAAAATATTCCGCCATTCTATTTGCTCTTTTAGTAAGAATTTGATATCGGTGTCTCGGTGTTTTCACAATGGTATCCATTACTCTATCAATAAATTCAAATGGAATAGATTCATGAAATAGGTCTGCCATCGAACAAACAAATATCGTGTGCGATTTTTTCCATTTCAATGGTTCATCAATTGTTTCCTCATGCATTGTAGGCATAAAACCGTTAGCATATTTAGAAACTCCCATTGCTTTAAGACGATTGGCCATTGTTTCAGCATAACAATGAACACAACCAGACGAATATTTTGTACATCCAGTTACCGGATTCCAAGTTCTTTCTGTCCATTCAATTTTTGACATATTCATTATTTCCCTTAAATGTGATTATCATATCATCGGAGAATGTTCCTTTTCTCGGCGGCTTTTTCGTTTTGCAATTCATCGCAGAAATTTTCCCAGCATCACAAAGTCCGCTTAATACTTCTTTATAATTTTTCTTAATGAACGGTGTATCTACACTATGCTCCTCATACAGTTGCTTAAAAGCGATAGTTCTGCCTGCATACTTTTCTATCAGCATTCCTTCAAGCTGGTCAAGCGGTCTGGAAAGCAAATCAAATACCGATCCTTGTTTATAGTTAAAATTCTGAGGATTATATTCAAATGAAGCCACATTTCCCGTCTTATCTGAGCTTTCCTTATACATAATTTCTTTCATGATATCATATCCACGGAAATTTTTGCTAAGAAAAATCAAATGATGACTTGTCCTTGTTCCTTTATCATTTCTAAATCTAAACGGGAGAACATAGTTACTTCCATTGCGTTTTAACGAATCGCAGAGTGCCTGAATAACAATTATTTCCCGCTCATCGGAATGTTTTCCTTCACATTCTTTCTGCAATCTACGTAGGCGTTCTTCTCCAAACAAAGAAACCATGTGGGTCTTCACGCTATCATTATTCACACCCATGTTTACTCTATTATAATTGAAAAAGAATACACAGTCACATCCCCAATCCTTGATAATCGAGGATACTAATTTTAATGAAAGTCCTTTATATCCCCATGGATCGACGAAAAAGAACGTAGGAACATTTTTCTTACCAAACAAAGAAACTATCTGTTCTCCAACTTCTTCATTATAATAATCAGGTTTATATCTGAGTCTTTCAATCCCTTCTAATCCGGCAATAGCTTTTTTCAAACTTTCAACATTATCTTTATCCTTATCGTTAAAAAGAGTAGCAACTCGATTCGCCAGTTCTGGATTTGATAGAATTGTTTCCAATACCAAAATAGGAGTGGACTTACTCTGATCATCATATCTTCCTGGACCAGCAAACAAATCGACATACGCCATTTTTTGAACATAGTCCGTATATCTCTTTTGTGTTGCAAGGATGACGTTGGCCCACGCTGAAAAATATTTTGATACAATCCTAGCTTTAATCAATGACTGTTCACGCTGCTCTTGAAAGAAATCGCTGCTCATACATCCACGTCCCTTCACATTTTTATATCACATTATATCATGTTATAATGTTCTTTTTCAAGCGAACTTTCTTGCTCCCCTACGACCATGGTTCGTTGTTCGAATCTGACCCACTGCATACTTATAGTTTATTTTTGATAGTCACTTTTTATTCTTCTCTTTCCTAAATTGCGCCCTAAAATCAGCAGTAATATATCAAGTCTAGTATGAAAGTGGTTGTGCAGTAATGGAATAAAGTCTTTTTTCGTTGGCAAAGCAGCGAGGACGGACTCTTTTATACGCATAAACTTGCGAAGTGTAGCATATCATGCTAAAATGTTAAATAGCATTTAATGTATGTATAAACATTTCTTATTAATCATATATCGCTCAGGAGGACACCGCCCATGCCAACCCTTAACTGGATCGGAAAAGATAAAGTCGTCAATCATCATCTCGATGTGCCGTTCCGCACGTTGGAAAAGCAATACACCTTTGCGCCGAACGGTGGAGACAACGACGGCAACATGATTATCCACGGCGACAATCTGGATGCGCTCAAGGCGCTGTTGCCGATGTACGAGGGACGGGTGAAGTGCATCTATATTGATCCGCCGTATAACACGGGCAACGAAAAATGGGTGTACAACGACAATGTCAACGATCCGCATATCAAGGCATGGCTGGGGAAGGTTGTCGGCGCAGAGGGCGAGGATTTGAGCCGCCACGATAAGTGGCTTTGCATGATGTATCCGCGGCTCAAGCTGCTGCAAAAGTTGATGGCAGAGGATGGCGTTATTTTTATCAGCATTGATGATAATGAACTATATAACCTAAAAGCAATTTGCGATGAAATCTTCGGTTCAAATAGTTTCGTAGCGAATGTAATTTGGCAGAAAACATACTCACCAAGGAATGATGCGCTGGGCATTCCTTATGAAACCGATAATATTCTCGTTTACAGTAAAACCAGCAGATGGTTTCCGAACAAGCTGGAGCGCACAGCGGCAATGGATGAGAGACATGACAGCCCTGATAACGATCCCATTCCTTGGCAGTCGGGTGATGTATCGGCTGCCGGTGCAGCCGACCATCAAGGGATGGTTTATGCGATTCAGCAGCCCATCACAGGAAAATTATTGTACCCAGCCTCCGGACGACATTGGAAGGATGAGCAAACAGTTGTTTTGCAACGAATGAATAAATGGGCTAAATATGAGTTGCGAAATATTGATGATGCTTCTGTAAGAGCTGACCTCTGTGGAATTTCAACTGAATCTGTTCGGCAGGACGTTATGGCTGTCATGCTGGCACAGCCGCTAGAAGAAGCCGCTGTTCAAGCAACTGCTAGGTACGAAGAAGGAACCTGGCCCGAATATTATTTTACTAGTAAAGGCAAAGGTGGAATCCGTTTCAAGAATCATATAAAGCAAGATGTCGGAAAGTCCGCAACAAACTTGTGGTTTTATGGCGATGTGGGCCATACAGATGAAGCAAAAAAAGAATTGAAGGGGATCTTTTCTGGTGTTGCTCCTATTGAAACGCCAAAACCTCGACGTTTAATTGAACGTATTCTCCATATTGCCGCAGATTCAAATGCAATCATCCTCGACTCCTTCGCCGGTTCCGGCACCACCGCCCATGCCGTCCTCAACATGAACAAGCAGGATGGCGGAAACCGCAAATTCATCCTCGTCGAAATGGGCGACTACGCCGAAAGCATTACCGCCGAACGTGTGCGCCGTGTCATCAACGGTTACGGCGAGGGCAACAAAGCCGTGGAAGGAACGGGCGGCGGTTTCAGTTTCTATGAGCTGGGCGACGCGCTGCTCATCAACGGAATGCTCAATCCGAACGCCGCTGAGGAGAAAATCTGCGCATACGTCTACTATACGGAAACCCGATGCGCCCTTCCTGCCGCATCCGAAAACGAAAAATACCTGCTTGGCGTACACGAAAACCACGCCTACTATTTCTATTATGAAGCGAATCGAATGACGACGCTCAACCGCGCTTTCCTACAAACCATTCAAACCCGTGCGGAAGGCTATCTGATTTATGCGGATTCCAATACGCTGAGCGCCGAGGACATGGCGCGTTTCCATATCACGTTTAAGAAAATCCCGCGCGATATCGCGGCGCTGTAAAGGAGGGGCAGCATGGAACTCAAGAATTATCAAAAGCGCGTCCTTCACGAACTGGATACGTATATCTCCCTTCTGAACAGCACAAAAAACCTGAATACAGCCTATAACGAACACTGGCATACACTCGGTATCTCCATCGGCTTGGGACACAATACCCTGCCGCCATATAACGACGTGCTGTCCGGCGTGCCCCATGTCTGCTTCAAGGTGCCGACGGGCGGCGGAAAGACGCTTTTGGCGTGCGCTTCCATCAAGCACATCTTCGACGGCATAGGCGCATTGAATACCAAAGCCGTCGTGTGGCTCGTTCCCTCCACCGCGATTCTGGAACAAACCATCGCCCACCTTCGCGATCCGCAAGACCCTTATCGCCAGCAAATCAACTTCGATTTCGGCGCGCGCGTCGAGGTCTACGACAGTACGCAGGGGCTGAACGGGCAGGCGCTTTCCCCGTCCAGCGTGCGGGAGAATCTCTCCATCTTCGTTCTGGCCTACGATTCGTTGAGAATTACACGCAAGGAAGACCGCAAGATTTATCAGGAGAACGGCAACCTCGCGCCGTTCGTCGCGCACTATACAGATCGGGACGCGCTCGTTCCCAATGTCGATGAAACCGCGCTGATTCAGGTCATCAATCAGCTCTCCCCTGTCGTCATCGTCGATGAAAGCCACAACGCCCAGAGCGATTTGAGCGTCGAGATGCTGCACAATCTGAATCCTTCCTTCGTGCTGGATTTGACCGCCACGCCCAAGAGCAACAGCAACATCATCTCCATCGTAGACGCCCGCGAACTCAAAAAGGAAAACATGGTCAAGCTGCCGGTTATCATCTATAATCGGCGTACCAAGTCGGACGTGCTGCTTGACGCGCTTCAGCTGCAACGCAGTCTCGAAACACAAGCCAAGCTGGAAGCCGAGCTGACCGGTTCATACGTTCGCCCGATCGTTCTTTTTCAGGCTCAACCCAAAGGCAAGGACAGCGCCACGACGTTTGAGCAGCTCCGAAATGAATTGATTAAAATCGGCGTGCCGAAGGAGCAAATCGCCATCAAAACCTCCGAGATCAACGAGCTGAAAAACGTCAGGCTGCTTTCTCCTTCCTGCCCGATTCGCTATATCATCACTGTCAACGCGCTGAAAGAGGGCTGGGATTGTTCGTTCGCCTATATTCTGGCGACGCTGGCGAACCGTACTTCTAAAGTCGATGTCGAGCAGATCGTCGGTCGTGTTCTCCGCCTGCCCTATGCCCGCAAGCACGCCCGTCCGCTGCTGAACATGGCATATGTCATGACCTGTTCCGCCGATTTCCGCGAAACGGTCGAAAGCGTTGTGAAGGGACTGAATCGCGCCGGTTTCTCCGAAAAAGATTATCGAATCGGCGAGGACGCGCCCGAAGAGCCCGTTGCGCCGCCCGTGCAGCAGACCGTCGAGGACATCCCGCCGCAGAATCTGTCGGACGATCAAGAGGAGTTCCTCGGCTTTGATACACAGGCTCTTCGTGAGCGTTTTCAAGCTCAAGTGCAAAACCCAGATGCAATGGCAACCGCTTCCACCGCGATTTCCCAAATGATGGATGAGGCTGAACAGCGCGGCGCAGCGTTTGACGAAGAAATCAGACAAGCGGAAGAAGCAGGTATTCCCCTGACTGGAGGCAATGATATGCGCAAATTTTACGAAATGCAGCCTGAATATGCGGATGTACTTGATTTGCGCCTGCCTATATTCATGGAAGATATTGGTGCTTCCCTGCTGTTCGATCACGATCATCAGCCCGTCACCAAGGAATCCCTTGCAGACGGCTTCACGCTCGCCGATAAGGATACGCAGATCACATTCAGCCCGTCCCAGAACAACGTAACCATGCTTGATCTGGACAGCAACAAAGGTCTGCCCCGCTATATTCCCCTTTCCGAAAAATCCGTGCAGGCGTACACACTTCTGATTCAGAGCTATCCGCCGGATAAGAAGAAGGAGATGTGTCGTGATTTGCTCTACGCTCAACTGAATCGCATGGATTCGGTCGGCGCAAGCGATTTGAAGAAGTATATCGAACGCATCGTCGAGCCGATGAGTTCCGACGATCTGGCGCGCATGGAATCCAATCCCTTCCTCTATGCCGACGCCATCAAATCGAAAATCAACGGCATGATCGATGACTATCGGGAAAAACAGTTCATCGCAAAAATCGAATCCGGAGAAATCATCGTTGAACCTCAATACCGTTTTCCGAAATCCATTTCTCCGACGTCCACCATGCTTCCCATCAACAAATCGCTCTACGAGCAGGAAGCCGACGTCAACAATTTTGAGCATCGCGTCATCACCGAAATTGCCAGCCTGCCCAATGTCCGTTGGTGGCACCGCGTCATCGACAGCAACAAAGCCAGCTTTGTTCTCAATGGTTTTATCAACCACTACCCGGATTTCATCGTCGCTACAACCAGCGGTAAAATCGTCCTCGTCGAAACAAAGGGCGATGACCGTGACAACAGCGACAGCCGTATCAAATTGCAGCTCGGTCGTAAATGGGCAGATATGGCGGGCGCAAAGTACCGCTACTATATGGTGTTTGACGAAAATAATACCGGATTTGACGGCGCGTATCCGGTTAGGGAGTTTATGGAATTGATGAAGAAGTTGTAAATCTTAAAAGACAGGAGATGTTCATATATGAGTATTAATGTACAATCATGGTTAACTCAATACATGTCTGAAATCGACTGCCTTCAAAATGAAAAATCTCGTTTTATTCTCCGATGTTCCATTATAGACGCATTTGCTCAAAGTGCATACCCTAACGCTCATCATACATCTACCAGTTTTTCAAGTTTTATCGAAAACTACTCTGCAATACAATATTCAAATATACTAAAGCTCATTTGCCCAATAACTCTATATTATAATTATCGTGATAGATATAATTTGGAATCTCTACATTTGAACACTCAATACAATATAATATACCTTGCAAATAATATTGAGCTTTCCAATGAAGCATCCCGCATCCTAAATCTCATTCCAGATGAAAAAATTAGACAAACCGCTGCTCAAAAGCACACATACTCTCGTCTTATTTATCAGCGCAGGAATAAGATTGTCCATGAATTTTATGACGTTAAATCTCCTATGAACTTTGTTGAAAACCAATCAGAACAGCTTCCACACGTCGTTCTTCGTCATAGTTTTATTGATGAAGAATATACGCCGGAACATTGGGTGTTAAATATTCCAGAGCAGTTTATTGTTAATGTATTTCATTCAGCCATTGAGGGATATTTGATGTATTGCCAGCAAAATCAACGTTCTCCGTTTAAGTCAGAAGTCGAGCGTTCTTACCTCCTATCATGGTATGACAAATGATCTTTCAGAGGTATCTGCATGACCCTCACCCTTCATCTTCCCGCTGCCGATGCCGCTTTAATCCGCCAATATGCCACCGAAAAAGATCTCTCCGTTTCCGAGCTAATTCGTCGTTGTATACTTGAACGGATCGAAAATGAATTTGACCTTGAAACCTATCGAAAAAGTCTGGAAACCTACAAAGCCTTGCCCAGCACCTACACGCTGGACGAAGTCGAATCTGAAATTCTGAATCCATCGAGGTGATCCCCATGAGCACCTATACCCCGCCCTATCAACTGACGGACGCAATCCTCCGCCTTTCCACCGAAATTGCAGCGACGGTCAAAGAAATCACGGTACGCGGCAATCTGTCTGCTCAACCGCAGCTGCATCGCGCCAACCGCATCCGTTCCGTTCATTCTTCGCTGGCGATTGAGCATAACAGCCTGACGCTCGATCAGGTGACGGCGCTGCTGAACGGTAAGCGCGTTCTCGCCCCGCAGCAGGAAGTGTGGGAAGTGCAGAATGCTTTTCAAGCCTATGATTTGCTTCCGTCGCTCGATCCGTACTCCATCGACGATCTGCTCAAAGTCCATCGCGTTATGATGGATGGGCTTGTCATGGGCGCAGGTACATTCCGCAATACAGGTGTCGGCGTTTATGCAGGGGATCAGCTCATTCATGCCGGCACGCCCGCCCATTATGTCCCTGAAGCCATGCAGCAGCTCTTTGAATGGCTGCAAAACACGACTGCGCATCCGCTCGTCGCTTCCTGCGTCTTTCATTATGAGTTTGAGTTCATCCATCCTTTTGCAGATGGAAACGGCAGAACAGGGCGGCTTTGGCAAACGCTGATTCTGCGCAAATGGGAGCCTATCTTCACCTATCTGCCGATTGAATCCTTGATTCTGGAGCATCAAGCTGACTATTATGCCGCCTTGAACGCCGCCAACACACAGGGCAGCGCAACCGTATTCATCGAGTTCATGCTCGAAATGATTCTCGAAGCGCTGAAAAACGTCTATGTGAAGCAGCATATCAAATCGCCGGAAGATCAACTGCTCGTTCTGCTCAAGTCCGATCCGCGCATGACCATTCCCGTCATGGCGGAACATCTCGGTCTGAGCGACCGTCAAATTCGCCGTCTGATTGCATCTTTGAAGGCGCAAAACAGGCTTCGTCGCGAGGGTTCCAACAAAACCGGACGCTGGGTCGTGTCCAGAAAGTCCCGATAAACGTCCGCATAAATGTCCGTATAGAAACTTTCGTTTCTTTTGTGACTCGTCATACGCGGTAACAACTTTTTCGCTCGTCCTTCATCTTTTGGCTTGACATTCGTGCTGTCTCCCGGTACAATGGACGCATAGAGACTCCCTCAAATTGCCCCCATTTTCGAGGTCAATTTGACACGCTACTTTTCCGCTACCAAAACAATTTCATTTTCAGGATAAACGAGCCGATTTTTCACAAAAATCGGTCGAAATCCGCTGATTTTCTAAACAAATATGTTTAGAAAATGGTTCCCTTTGCCGAGTGGGAATAAAACCACAAGCCCTGAAAGTCAAGCAATAGCTCGATTTTCAGGGCTTTTCTTTATTCTTTGAGTGCAAAATGAGTACATTTTAATTGCCACCATCAGATTTCACATCGTACTCTTCTCGTTTTTTTCCTCGGGATTTCTCTGACATTTATGCTTTTCTTCCAGCATTTCGGCAAATACAGGGCCATAATCTTCCGGATCGTAATCTCCATCCGTCTCGATGTCATAATCAAAGTCCATCGGGAGAACCAGCGGCTTCAGCTGCATCAGCATTTGTGTTTTTTCCATTTTCTGCTTTCTCTGCTGAATAACTTGCTCCTGTTCTTCTGACGGATGTTCTTTTCCTTCCCGAACAGCCTGTTCATACGCAGAAACAACGGCTTCATATTCAGAAAAGAAATTCATAATTCTAGGATCATTCGCCGTCAGCCAGCCCTGTTCCAGCGCAATTTTCGCATTTGGGGATTCCACATTAAAAAAGCGTGCAATACTCGGATTGACCTTCATTTTTGCCGTAGACGGCTCAATCTTTTGCTCTCCGTTCTTTTCTCCTTCAATTGTGATAATCCCAGAATGGAAAAGCATCATCAATAGACTTATCACTTCCGGAAAGCGTCCAACCGGAAAAACAACATCATAATCTCCACTGATTGCACTATAGGTCACATTAAGTGCTTTAGCTATACGTTCGATCTGTTCCGGTTTGGGAACCATTTTTCCCGTTTCATATTTACGAATTGAAACGGGATGAATCCCCGTTTCTTCAGCCAGACGATCTTGCGTCATCCCTCTATGCTTTCTACAGAACTTTATCCGTTCTCCAATATCCATGTTTCATCCTCCTCGTAACGAGATCACTACATTTTTATTATAGC
>ERZ827452.1986-NODE-1986-length-16841-cov-4.380734_pt1 | contig 16841 bp, 10 predicted proteins | sample MGYA00519866_ERZ827452 | MGnify/ENA primary metagenome ERZ827452 (study PRJEB31778, sample SAMEA3449307) | human gut metagenome | biome: human gut; feature: human-associated habitat; material: faeces | place: United Kingdom | collected 2010/2012 ... | reverse complement strand
CAAAAGAGCTTGTGGAGCGTATGAATGGAGATATAAGTGCAAGAATACAGGGAAATGATTTTATTATTGAGATAAAAGTTCCGCTTGTGGTATAACGAACACAATAGTGCTCATCTTAAAAGTTCCTTACGGAACTTTGTATGTGCGCTGAAAAGCTGTGCAAATATTGTGGTATAATATGCATGAAAAAATAATAAAAATATTATACTACGCATTGATAAAAAAATAACAAAGTGATATAAATGTAAAAGAAACAGGGGCTGTTACGGAGAAATTATATATAGAATATGCTGATTCGTTTAATGAATGGGGAATATTACAGATTCAATAATAAAGGGAGACATGCGTATGAAAAATATAAAAGAAATAGGGGATTTTTTTATAAATCTGAATGAATATGTATATGCAACAGATATAGAAACCAATGAGATTGTATATATGAATCATAAAGCATTGAAAGCGTATGGCTTAGAATCAATAGAGGATATAAAAGGCCGGAAGTGTTATGAGGTATTACAAAAAGCTTCTGTTAAATGTGGTATGTGCAATAACAGCAGACTTTTACCAGGAGCCTTTGAGGAATGGCGTTATTATAATCCTGTATTAGATAAATATATGATAATAAAGGATACACTGATAGAGGGTGAAGGAAACAGAAAGTACAGGCTGGAAATAGGCATAGATATAAGTGAGGAGCTTGCACAGGATAAGCTTATCCAGAAGTATAGAGAAACTGAGGCTCTTGTCAATGAGGGCTTAAGAGTGGCACTTGCAGCAGATACACCTGATGAAACGATAAGCACACTTCTTGGGTATATAGGTAAAGCACTTAGTGGAGAAAGAACCTATATATTTGAAAAGAATATATATGGAAGAGATGATAATACATATGAGTGGACGGCAGAGGGAATAAGTCCGAAGAAGGATAATCTTCAGAATCTGCCTCCGGAGGTATGTGCTAACTGGTATAAGTGTTTTGAAAAAGGCGGAAACATCGTAATTCAGGATATTGAAGAAATAAAGGATAGTGATCCCCTGCAATATGATAATTTAAAAAGACAAGGTGTTCATTCAATAATTGCAATTCCTATATATAACGAAGGAAATGTTGTTGCATTTATGGGAATAGGCAATCCGCCACTGCTTACACTTAAATATGCCTTAAGTATACTTGAGATTATGGGAGCTTTTATTATATCGTGTATAAAGCGCAGGAATACGATAAGAAAGCTTGAGAATATGAGCTATAAGGATGCCCTGACTAATATAGGAAACCGCTTTGCAATGAGTGCATGTGTAGATAATATAGATAAAAAACAAAGTATAGGCGTTGTATATTGTGATGTTACAGGACTTAAGTATGTGAATGATACGATGGGACACGAGGCTGGTGACAGACTTATTCTAAATGCATGTGCATGTCTTACGGATGTGTTTGGAGAAGATAGGGTGTTCCGTATAGGTGGTGATGAATTCCTTGTAATCTGTACACAGATAGACGAGAATACATTAATAAAGCATATAACAGAGTTAAAAGAACTAATGAAAGAGCGTTCTGTGAATATGGCAGCCGGTGTTATCTGGAGGGAGAACGTAATAACAGGCTTTGATGAAATGCTGCGTGAATCTGAGGAACGGATGTATGCTGATAAAGCACAATATTATAAAGAAAAAGGTGTTGAACGCAGAAAAGGACGGGCATAGCAGGGCTAAAGCAATACATATAACACAATAACAGGAAATTTTGTGATAAATTATAATAAATAATACAGCTTAATTATTGACATTTTAAGATCAATTATATACAATCACATTATCTGCGATGACGAAGACAGTAGATTATGAAAGAAAGCAATAGCGAGCCGGGATGGTGGAAGCCGGTGTGAGTAGAGCATAGTTGAATATCACTTCCAAGCATCCTTGCAGAACTTTGGAGTATGATATTATTGGTAACATTAAGGATAGTATTATATTACGAAAAGTAAGTAAGGACGGTAATCCTACCGTTACAAGGGACGCATATGATGGTATGTCGTAATTGATATAGGTTAAGTTGATTCAGCCCCTGTCGTATTACGGCAGGGGCTTTTTTGCATATGTAACGACATTTGTTACAGCACCAATAAAGCAAGCTGATATCGTTACGATTAAGTAAATGATTTGAAAGGAGTAACACAATGGTATACGAGAAAGTTTCATCAGATATGAATTTCGTAGACAGAGAAAAACAGGTCGAAAAGTTCTGGAAGGATAATGATATATTCCAGAAGAGTATTGATAACCGCAAGAAGGGGGAAACATATACATTTTATGATGGACCTCCAACAGCTAATGGTAAGCCACATATCGGACATGTTCTTACAAGAGTTATAAAGGATATGATTCCAAGATATAGAACAATGAAAGGCTATATGGTTCCACGTAAGGCCGGATGGGATACACACGGACTTCCAGTTGAGCTTGAGCTTGAGAAGGAATTAGGTCTTGACGGCAAGGAACAGATTGAAGAGTATGGTCTTGAGCCATTCATCAAGAAATGTAAGGAAAGCGTATGGAAATACAAGGGTATGTGGGAAGATTTCTCATCTACAGTTGGTTTCTGGGCTGATATGGATAATCCATACATCACATATGATGATAACTTCATCGAGTCTGAATGGTGGGCTTTAAAGCAGATATGGGATAAGGGTCTTTTATACAAGGGCTTTAAGATTGTTCCTTACTGCCCACGTTGTGGAACACCACTTTCATCACACGAAGTAGCACAGGGTTATAAGGCTGTTAAGGAGCGTTCGGCAGTAGTACGTTTCAAGTGTGTAGGTGAAGATGCATATTTCCTTGCATGGACAACAACACCTTGGACACTTCCATCTAACGTGGCACTCTGCGTTAACCCAGAAGAAACATACGTTAAAGTTAAGGCAGCAGATGGCTATACTTACTATATGGCAGAAGCACTTCTTGATAAGGTACTTGGTGGACTTGCAGTTAAGGCAGGTCAGACAGTTAATGGTACAGCAGTAGAAGAAGGCACAGAAGTAGGTAGCGGTGCAGGCGTTGACTACGAAGTATTAGAAACTTACAAGGGTAAAGACCTTGAATATAAAGAATATGAGCCATTATATCAGTGTGCGGCAGATGTTGCAGCTAAGCAGCACAAGAAGGGACATTTTGTTACATGTGATGACTATGTAACTATGTCAGATGGTACTGGTATCGTTCATATTGCACCAGCATTTGGTGAAGATGATGCCAAGGTTGGACGTAAGTATGACCTTCCATTCGTACAGTTCGTTGACGGAAAGGGTGAACTTACAAAGGAAACACCATATGCAGGACTTTTCGTTAAGAAAGCAGACCCAGAAGTACTTAAAGACCTTGATAAAGAGGGCAAGTTATTTGATGCTCCTAAGTTCGAGCACGATTACCCATACTGCTGGAGATGTGATACACCACTTATCTACTACGCAAGAGAGTCTTGGTTTATCAAGATGAGTGATCCAGAAGTTAAGGCTAACTTAATAGCTAACAACAAGACAATCAACTGGATTCCGGAAACTATTGGAACTGGACGTTTTGGTGCATGGCTTGAAAATGTTCAGGACTGGGGAATTTCACGTAACAGATACTGGGGTACTCCTCTTAATATCTGGGTATGTGATGATTGTGGAGAAATGTTATCTATCGGAAGCAAGGCAGAATTAAAGGAACATTCTGATAACTGTCCAGATGATATCGAGCTTCACAGACCATATATTGATGCTGTTACTTGTACTTGTCCTAAATGTAAGGGCAAGATGAAGAGAGTTCCAGAAGTTATCGACTGCTGGTTCGACTCAGGTTCAATGCCATTTGCACAGCACCACTATCCATTTGAGAATAAGGAAGTGTTTGAACAACAGTTCCCTGCTAAGTTCATTTCAGAAGCCGTTGACCAGACAAGAGGATGGTTCTACTCACTTCTTGCAATATCAACACTTCTTTTCAATAAAGCACCTTATGAAAATGTTATCGTACTTGGTCACGTTCAGGATGCAGATGGACAGAAGATGAGTAAGTCAAAGGGTAACGCTGTAGATCCATTTGACGCATTACAAAAGCACGGTGCAGATGCTATCCGCTGGTATTTCTACGAGAATTCAGCACCTTGGCTTCCTAACAGATTCCATGACAAGGCTGTTACAGAAGGTCAGAGAAAGTTTATGGGAACTATCTGGAACACATATGCATTCTTTGTACTTTATGCTAACATAGATGATTTTGATGCTACTAAGTACACACTTGAGTATGATAAGCTTCCTGTTATGGATAAATGGATTCTTTCAAAGCTTAATACTCTTGTTAAGACTGTTGATAATAATCTTGCCAACTACAAGATTACAGAAACAGCAAGAGCACTTGAGGACTTTGTAGATGAGCTTTCTAACTGGTATGTAAGAAGATGCCGTGAAAGATTCTGGGCAAAGGGTATGGAGCAGGATAAGATTAATGCTTATATGACTCTTTACACAACACTTGTAACACTTTGCAAGACAGCAGCACCTATGATTCCTTTTATGACAGAAAGCATTTACAGAAACCTTGTATGCAGTATAGACAAGACAGCTCCTATCAGTATCCACCTCTGCGACTTCCCAGAAGTCAAGGAAGAATGGATTGACAAGGAACTTGAAGATAACATGGAAGATGTATTAAATGCTGTTGTTATCGGAAGAGCATGCCGTAACTCAACTAATATCAAGAACAGACAGCCAATCGGCAAGCTGTACATCAAGGCTGACTGGAAGTTAAACGAATACTTTACAGCTATAATAGCAGATGAGCTTAATGTTAAGGAAGTTGAATACACAGATGATGTAAGAGCATTTACTTCATACTCATTCAAGCCACAGTTAAAGACACTTGGACCAAAGTATGGCAAGCATCTTAATGCTATCAGAGCAGCACTTTCAACACTTGATGGCAATGCAACTATGGATGAGCTTAACACTAAGGGTTCATTTACAATCAATGCTGATGGTGAAGATATCGTTCTTGAGAAGGATGATGTTCTTATAGAGATGACTCAGAAGGAAGGTTTTGTAGCAAGTTCTGACAAGGGTATCACAGTTGTTATGGATACTAACCTTACACCAGAGCTTATCGAGGAAGGCTTCGTAAGAGAAATCGTAAGTAAGATCCAGACTATGCGTAAGGATGCTGGATTTGAGGTTATGGATAAGATTACTGTATATGTAGATGGTAATGACAAGTTAGCAGACCTTATGGTTAAGAATGCAGAGCAGATCAAGAGCGTTGTTCTTGCAAATACTATAGAAACAGGTAAGACAGCAGGCTTCACTAAGGATTGGGATATCAATGGTGAGAAGGTTGTACTTGCAGTTGAGAAGAACTAATATAGAACTTTAATATATCAGGAGAAAATTACAGTTGTGCGAATTTTCTCCTGATTTTTTAATATTTACAGTTTTTGGGTTGATGTATAAATATTTGTGAAAATATATATTGACAAATAAGGTTTAGTGACTTAGACTAAGGCTATAAATATCAGATAAGAGAGGTGCAGATTAATATGCAGCCAGTAATATATGAAAGTGAGTATAACTTCTGTAAGATATTGTGGGAGAATGAACCGGTTAAGAGCACAGAGCTGGTGAGATTATGCAGGGAAAAGCTTGACTGGAAGAAGTCAACCACATATACAGTTATAAAAAGACTGAGTGACCGCGGAATAATAAAGTCCGAGAATGCAATAGTCACATCTATAATTAAGAAAGAAGATGCACAGTCAATAGAGAGCGTGAATACCATAGATTCAAGATTTGACGGTTCGCTGCCGGAATTTGTGGCGGCTTTTGTTCGTGCAAGGGGGATAACGGACGAGGAAAGACAGGAGATAGTAAGGCAATTTGGGTTAGATAAATAACACAATGGGGATTGTGTAAAGTGGAAGGCTTAGGGCAATCCGTATACATCAGTGAGTGGGGGTATACATATGATGGGGTTAAAGTTATATACAGACATTTTGGAGAATAATATCAGAGTAATGGCAGCTATATTAATATGCCTGCTGATATGCGGATTAATGCGTATAAAGTCAGCGAAGCTTAAGCTGCTGTTAATGTCTTTAGTGTGGGTCAGAATTCTGATACCACTGTCAATCAGGTTCAATATAAAAAGAGTATCAACAGACATATTGTCAGAAGTGAGTTACACAGACAGTGTGACGGGAATAACAATAAATATGTATGAAATATTAGCGGTCATATGGCTGCTTGGAATTGTTGTGATATTTCTACATAATATGTTAGCTGATATGAAATTCAGGAACAGATTATCTACAAGTATTCCACAGGAAATACTAGCTGGCGGTAAAAGAGTGAAAGTATACAGAAGCGATTATATATCTTCTGGATTGGTATATGGTGTTGTCAGACCTAAGGTTTATATATCATATGCAGTCAATGATGAAGACGTACCATATCTTTATGAGCACGAGTATACGCACATATGCCACAAACATCATATTATCAAGATAATAACAGGCATAGCAGCGGTTATATACTGGTACAATCCGCTGGTATGGATGTTTTATAAGTATTATGCAGAATATATAGAGTTAAGCTGTGATTATGACTGCTGTAACAGACATATGGACGATGAGGACTGGAGTAAGAAATATGCCAATATATTGTTAAACAGTGCTTATAAAGGCAATATGACAAAAGTAAGGGTGCTGGGATTTAATAATGATTACAGAATTACGATTAATAGAATAGGTAATATAATGAAGCCTCAAAGTGCCAGTACCAGCAAGGTGGCAGTATCATTACTGATATTGACGGTTGTTATGGCTGCATTATTCATAAAGCCTACGGTGCAGTATGTAGAAGCCGGTAATGATGAGGTTAACCAAAGTATAGGTGATAGTGGGGAAATAGGACAGGAAGAAGAGAGTGAACAGGTAGAATTAATAGAAGAAGAGAAATTAAAGCCGGGTCAGAGAAGAATAAGCAACAAGACACCAGGAACAGGAGGACAATTTGTTCAGTCATATCAAGAGGTGTTAGATGAGAATGGAGATTTCGTTAAATGTATAATAAACCATAGTGAAGATGGTATTGATAATACAGATAAATAGATTAGTGAGGGATGGAATATAATTGTTATGAAAAATATAAAGAGAAAATCAATTATAGCTATTTTATTAGTGATATTAATAAGCATAGTATCGGTCGATAAAGTAAAAGCTGAGAATATTTTGTGTACAAGTTCATATTTAGAAGATGATATGCAGATGATGAGGGAGTATTCAGATAAAACAGTTATGTATTTAACACTTATGGATATAGATAATATTGAATTAGTAGCAGATGTTTCAGTTACTATTGAATATGAATACGCTGATGGATATTGGGTACAGATAGATTGGATATATTTAGATGTGGAATGCTATGATGGTTACTCAGCTTCCATAGATGATGTGGAGATATACCACGAATATGGAGTAAGGTATTGCACAATAATTAATCCTGCTGGGGTAAAAATCAAATATGCGATAAAAGCGTATGCAGATTGTTATGGTGAAACAAGTGTAGACTATGAAATAATAGATAGATATTATGATTAATAACATAATGGGAATGAACATTGTGGTAGCTAATATGTAATAAATAAAAGTAAAATTAATTGACAGAATAGGTCTAATGAGTCAGACTAACAGTATAAATACTTTGTGCATTAATTATAAAGAACCAAGAGCTCAGTTCTTAATATTTAGTATTAGTGCAACAAAGAGTTAAATTTAATTAAGAAAGGAGGAGGTATAGATAATATTTAGTTAGTAACCGAGTAACTAAAGATATTTGCCGAAAGGAGAAAATATTATGAATTTTATGAGAATAAAGAAAATAGGTAAAATGGCAACAGCGGCTATCATAGCATTTATTGCTGTTGTAGTATTTATTAATCCACAGAAAGCACAGGCATCACAGGGAGGTGCAGTAACGGTAACAGCTACTTCCAATTATGTACTTGACGATTCGCATAATGTGGATATTTCTATAACAGCTTATGTTGAATATGCATATGATGAAGGCGCTTATGGTTGGGTTATAAATATCATTCCACAAAGCTGGAGCAAGACAAGTGATAATGTAACAATAGATAATATGGATTATGAAGATGACTATGGATATCAGACATCAACAGCTACATATGTATTCCATTATACAGCTCACGCAGCATTTGGTGAGGGTAATTATGATGGATATGCCACATTTAAATTTTACGTTGATGAATGGGGAGATTTTGATTACTGGTTAGAGTAATTAAATAGTTAAGAGTGGATTATGGAAAGGGGCGTATCGGCTATGAAAAAGATATTATTAATTATGATGACAGTTACAACAGCATTAGTTATGACAGCGTGTTCTGGAAAGACGAACAGTCAGACATCATCTGAGGATTATAAGTATTCCTCATATGTATATGATGACAATGCACCACAGTATTATATGTCGGATAATGCGGCGGCATCAGAGACCGGATATTATTATATAGCCGGTGCGCCTGTTAATAATAATAGGAATTCGTATATATATTATTATGATATGGTGAAAGATATGACCATACCATTATGTTCAAAGATGGACTGTGACCATAGGACAGAAGAGTGTGAGGCATATATGTCTAAGGATGCCTGTCTGGGAAATAAGATATGGTATCATAACCAAAGATTATATATGATTGAGAGGACTACAGAAAAAGATATACTTGTTTCCTATGATAAGACAATGAGAGATAAGAAAGAAGAGAAGACGCTATCAATAAATGGGCTGTCAGTTAATAAAAATGATAACAGTGCCTGTTTAACTAATGGTAAATTATATTATGAAATATCCGGAGATAATCAGATATATCTGTGTGCAGTGCCTATAGATACAGATGGGCAGGCTTATATTGTAAAACAGTATGCGAGTGGGTATTATTATCACGAAGTGATTTCATTATATCCAATAGAAGATAAGCTATATGTTAACTGGCTGAGTGGAATATCAGCTGATGAGTATAGATATTATACAGAGCAGATTGATGTGTCAACAGATAAAGTTGTTATTCAGTGTAATATGAATGAGAAGTATCCAGAAATAGCATCGACCATAATATATACAGAATGGTGTAGACAGTCGCGTTTTGATAGTGATGGAAATATATATTTTGCATGCGTAGGTGATAATAAATATATAGTAAGAAAGCTTAATATAAGTACAGGGGATATCAAAGATATATATTCGCAGGAAATGCAGCACGAAAAAGATTACAGGTATGTGAGTTTGAAAAATTATGATGGTAAGTATTTATATATTTATAAAAATGTCAATGGAGAAGCACTTGCTGAAAAGAGCATTGAAGAAAAATTAAAAAAATACGACAATAATATATACATATTAGATACTGATGGTAATGTAAAAGATACTGTAACATTGAATGGAACAGATGATACAGCCGGTGGAAATATTCCAGGTGAATTTTATGGAGGAGATGACAGATGTCTGCTTATTGTATTCAGCAAGTATGATATAAAAGGTCTGGAGTTATCTGAAGAAAAAACGGCTCTTAGGGCAGAACTTATAGAAGAGGCTAGAAAAAATAAAAAGGGAAGTCCAGTTGTCAGTATTTCAGCCATTTTGGATAAATCTCAGATTGGCAGCGGTGCTATAACTTTGGAGCAGATTACACCTGAATAAGTTATGGGTGAGGTGAAGGCGTATGGAACTTGTAAGAATTGTAAGAAAAAGTTTGCTTTGCATAGTGTGTCTGTTTATAGCAATGATATGTATAAGCCTTTATCAGATTAATTATAATCAGGATAGTAAAGTGTATAAGTATTACAAGGAGATTATCGCAGATTATAATAATATTAAAAATGATAACGTAGCATTTACAGCAGAAAAACTTACTAAAACGTATGAACAATATAAGGAAGAAGACAGCGAATATATAGAGGAAGCTGCTGGACTGATTAAGGAAAAAGAAAAATATATCGAAAGCTATAATGCAGATAACCAGTCAAAGAATTATAACAGAATATTGCAGAGTACACTTTTTGGTAATGACAATAGTTTTTATATACTTAATGCGAATAAACAGATTAAGGATAAGGAAAATCGTCCATCTGTTGATGTAGAAATGGTTAATACAACGGCTGTTGAAAAGCTGGTAACCAACAGAACGATGCCTCTTTTGTATATAATTATATTCACAGTTATTATTATCTATTTTACAGAAGAAACAGATAATGGTGTATTAGTACTTGTAAGAACAAGCAGGCGTGGGCGCGTATTACTTCCGATAGTAAGATGTGGAATTATAATTATATATAATATTGTACTTTCATTTCTGTACAACGGAATATTGTATGCTATATATGCTCGTGTATATGGAATTTCTGGCGGTGCATATATACAGAATTCCAAGTTGTTTAATATGTTTCCATATGCTATAAGCATTAACCAGTTCTTTGTTCTATATTGTCTGGTATATGCACTGGCAATGTTTACTATAGGGTTATTCATATATTTTGTAATTAATCTTATAAGTAATTATAAAGTTGCTGTTACATTGGTTATAGTAATATTTTTGTGTGAATATCTGCTATATAATAAAATTCAGTATAATAGCCAGTTTAATGCTTTGAAGTACATAAACATAATAAATATATTGTTTTCTGGAACATCTTATCTTGTGTATGAGAACTGGGGAACCAATGGTTTTATAGCAGATATAAGTACTACTACATTTGTTATGACTGCGGTTATATTCCTTATAAGTCTTGTTGGAAATATAGTTGTGTATTCATCAAAGCATACTATCAGAAAGAAGAATATTATTGATATTATGCTTGATAAAATACATATATTGATACAGAAACTGATGTATAAAATGTCGCTTCTTTTAATGGAAATATATAAGACGCTTGTAATACAGAAGGGAATTCTATTTATAATTGTATTGGTGTATGTGCTTATGACATTTAAAATTCAACGAGGAGTGGATTACACTAATACCAATTATATGGTTAATAAATTCTATAAGGAATTTGATGGACGTGCGCCGGATGAAGATGTGGAAGCCTATATAACAGATTTAAGAGATGAGTTAGAAGAAGCAAAGCAGGATGAAGCTGCAATGTTATATAAAAAGGAGGAGTTGTTAAAAGAGCAGCGTAACATAGATGTAATGCAGACGGCAGTTGATTATGTTAATGAAATTAATGATAACAGGTCAGCATCAGCAGTTATAGTTAATCCAGCCAATTATAATGATATACTTGGAGAAAGAATGTATTCTAGCAATGAGAGCGTGAATTTTATAAGTATTATTATAGTTATATTATTATTTGCAGGGGACTATGCTTTTGAAAGGCAGAATAAAATGACAGCCCATATACGTTCATCTAAAGGAAGAGTAAGGTTATGGAATAATAAAATGTTAAAGGTCTTCATAATAACCACATTATTGTGGCTGATATCAACTATAATTAATGTACATAATATATCTGACCGTTATGTATATAACCAGCTTACACAAAGTATATGGTGTTTACAGATGTTTAAGGATTTTCCAGTTAATATAAGTATTCTGGCATATATTATCTGGTGTAGTGTATACAGGCTTATATGGATGCTTGTTGTTGCATTTACAGCTTATATTATATCTTATAGATTTAGCTATAAAGTATCGTTAATGGTTTCATTTGTTATGTTAATACCACACGTTATATATATATTAGGTGTAAACTGGGCGCAAAAGTTATCAATAGTTGTTGGTATGGATATTAACAGACTGTTTAATACATATGGCTATAATGTAAAAAGCATAATTCTGCTTATTGTAGTATTTGTAATAATGCTTGTGATAGCCTGTGCAACATACCGTAAAAATATAAAATAATATTTTTAAATATTATATAGACAGAATATCCATTGAATAAAAGCTGTCTGGCGTGAGTAAATGTGCGCAGAAATGAGGGTTATTATGGAACTTAAGATTACAGATTTAAAGAAAACATATGGAAATGTCAAAGCTTTGAAAGGGATAAATTATACATTTACGCCGGGAGTATATGGAATACTTGGTGCTAACGGTGCAGGCAAAAGCACGATGATTAATCTGATAACAGATAATGTCAGCCGTGATAAGAATGGCGGAAGCATAATGTATAGTGATGGTGAAGATAATACAGTATCTAAGGAGCTTGTTGATATATTAAAGCTTGGGGCAAAGTTTCGTGGGGTTGTAGGATATATGCCACAGCAACAGGGCTTTTATGAGGAGTTTTCGCCTAAGGCATTTCTTAAGTATATGGCAGAGATAAAAGGTGTTAAGAGTGTAAAGTCTGTTGATGAAGCTGGAAATGTGACTATTAAAAAGGTTAATCAGCAGATAGATGAATTGCTTGAAGTAGTCAATCTTACATCAGTTGCGTATAAGAAGATAGGAGGTTTCTCTGGTGGTATGAAACAGCGTGTGCTTCTTGCACAGGCGTTATTGGGTGACCCCAAGATACTTATACTTGATGAACCGACAGCAGGTCTTGACCCTAAGGAAAGAATAGGTATCCGTAATTATATTGCCGAATTATCCAGAGATAAGATTATATTATTCGCAACGCACGTTGTAAGTGATATTGAGTGTATAGCGGATAAAGTGCTTTTGTTAAAGGATGGTGAGATAATTGCAACAGGAACACCTTCACAGCTTATAGAGAATATGCAGGGCAAGGTTGGTGAAGTTGTCTGCACTCTTTCAGATGTAGCTGATTTGCAGGGAAAGTACCATATAGGAAATATCAGGCAGAGAAAGAACGGTATGGTATTAAGGCTTGTCGGAGATGAGCTTCCAGAGGAGGCTGTAAGGGTGGACAATGATATAGATTTAGAGGATGTATATCTTTATTATTTTGAATGATAAATAGAAAATATAATCAATAGTAATAAGCGTGGAAGAAGGTTGTATGATTACAATTTTTTTCCACGTTTTTATATAAATAGGTGAGATGAGGTACAATTCACGCCAAAAAATGACAGTTCACGCCAATGGTATTGAAATGTTCGCTTGGATAGATATACTGAAATTAGTAAGAACAGTATAAACATAATGTGACAGGTATTATATTGATTTAGCATATTAGAAAGAGGTGTATCGGCTATGAAAAAAATAATATTAATAATAATGGCAGTAGTTACAATGCTGGGAATATCTGCCTGTGGTGATAAGCAATCTAATCAATCAACTGTAACTGATGATTACAGGTATTCTTCATATACTTATGACGATAATGCACCGCAGTATTATATGGCGGGTTCCGCAGCTGCATCGGAGACAGGATATTATTACATAGACGGTGCACCAGTTATTAATAATAGTAATATGTATATATATTATTATGATATGATTAAAGATATGACGATACCATTATGTTCTAAGGTTGATTGCGACCATAGAACAGATGAATGTGAGGCATATATATCACAGAATATCTGTGTAGGAAGCAAGATATGGTATCATAATCAAAGATTATATATGATTGAGAAAACTGAGGAAAAAGATATACTTGTTTCTTATGATAAGACGATGAGAGATAAGAAGGAAGAGAAGACCTTATCAATAAATGGATTGTCAGTTAATAAAAATAGTAAGAACGCCTGTATAACTAATGGTAAGCTGTATTATGAATTATCAGGAGATAATTCACTGTTTATATGTGCGGTTTCTTTGAATTCAGATGAACAGGCATATGTTGTTAAAGAGTATGTGAGTGAATATAATTATTATGAAAGAGTATCGTTATATCCAATAGAGGATAAGATATATGTGAATTGGTTAAGTGGAGTATCTGCCGATAAAAGCTTATATTATATAGAACAGATAGATATCTCTACAGACAATGTGAGTAGACTGTGTGATATGAATGAAAAGTACCCTGAAATATCATCAACGATTATAAATTGGAATAGTGAAACGTATTTTGATAAGGATGGCAACTTATATTTTACTTGTGTTGATAAAGATAATTATATGGTTAAAAAGCTTAATGTAAGTACAGGAGATATCAAAGATTTATATGTACAGGAATTACAGCACGAAAAAGACTATGGTTATGTACATTTAAAGAATTATGATGGAAACTATATCTATATATATAAGGGTGTTAATCTGATGGCTTTGAGTGGAAAGCCTCTTGATGAGCAATTTAAAAAATATGATAATTATATTTATATATTAGATACTGATGGTAATATAAAGGATACAGTAATATTAAATAATACGGATGAAAAGGCATCAGGAAATATTAGTGCTGAATTTTATGGAGGAGACGAGCGGTGTCTGCTGATAGGATTTTCTAAACACGATATAAAAGGCTTGGAATTATCAGAAGAAGAACAAAATCTTAGAATAAAATTAGAAGACGAAGTATTTAAAAATAAAAAAGGTTTCGTGGATGTTAATGTTTCAGCGATTTTGGATAAATCGCAGATTGGTAGTGGAAATATAACGCTGGAACCGGTTACACCAGAATAAGTTATATAGAAAAATGTAGATAAAACAATATATTTGTTATTTTGAATGATAATTATAGAATATTACTGTTTAAAACAATTCCTATTAAAAGAGAAGTGTTTTAGACAGTAATATTTTTAAATTTAAAAGTATGTTGTTTTTTTAACAATTTTATGTTGTATTTACACTAAAATAAGTTTATTAAATTGCAATAGGTGTGGTAATCGTGTATAATTTACTCATATAGTATTTCTGGCTGGAGATACAGTTGGAAAGCGGAGTTGATAATTAATTAACTCTTAATTTGGTAATAAAAGGTATACAGATTGGGTATATCTATATATAAGGAGGAGAATACAGTATGACAGACACAGCAGTATCTTTTAGCAAAGAAGAATTTAAGAAGAAGGTCGTAAGCAATTGTAAGTCTTTGTATAGAAAGAACATAGATGAAGCTGACAAACAGCAGGTGTTCCAATCAGTGGCATATGCAGTTAAAGATCTTATAATAGATAAGTGGATAGCAACTCATAAGACATATGATAAGGAAGATCCTAAGGTTGTATATTATATGTCAATGGAATTCCTTATGGGTCGTGCACTTGGCAATAATATGATTAATCTTACTAAGTACAATGAGATAAAAGAAGCTCTTGAAGAATTAGGCCTTGATATCAATGTTATCGAAGATCAGGAACCTGATGCGGCACTTGGTAATGGTGGTCTTGGAAGACTTGCAGCATGTTTTCTTGATTCTTTAGCTACACTTGAATATCCAGCATACGGCTGTGGTATAAGATATAAGTACGGAATGTTTAAGCAGGAGATTAAGGACGGATATCAGGTAGAAGTTCCAGATAACTGGTTAAAGGATGGCAATCCATTTGAGATTAAGCGTTCTGAATACAAGTATGAAGTAAAGTTTGGTGGATATGTACGTTCTTACAGAGATGAAGCATCAGGACGTGATATATTCGTTCAGGAAGATTACCGTTCAGTTATAGCCGTTCCATACGACCTTCCTGTTATTGGATATGGCAATAACACAGTTAATTCACTTAGAATATGGGATGCAGAGCCAGTTAATACATTTAACTTAAGCTCATTTGATAAAGGTGATTACCAGAAGGCTATTGAGGAGGAGAACCTTGCTAAGAATATCGTAGAAGTTCTTTACCCTAATGATAACCACTATGCTGGTAAGGAATTAAGACTTAAGCAGCAGTATTTCTTCGTATCAGCATCAGTACAGAGAGCTGTTGACAGATATAAGAGTATGCACAACGGTGATGTAAGAAAGCTCTATGAGAAAGTTACATTCCAGCTTAATGATACACATCCAACAGTTGCAGTTGCAGAGCTTATGAGAATTCTTATGGATGAAAATGGTCTTGAATGGGATGAGGCATGGGATATCACAACTAAGACAGTTGCATATACTAACCATACTATTATGGCAGAAGCACTTGAAAAATGGCCTATCGAATTATTCTCAAGACTTCTTCCTAGAATTTATCAGATAGTAGAAGAGATTAATAGAAGATTTGTAGAAGAGATTAAAGCTAAATATCCTGGAGATCAGGAAAAGGTTAGAAAGATGGCTGTTATCTATGACGGGCAGGTTAAGATGGCACATCTTGCTATATGTGCAGGCTACTCAGTTAATGGTGTTGCAAAGCTTCACACAGAAATCTTAGAGAAGCAGGAGCTTAAGGACTTCTATGAGATGATGCCAGAGAAGTTCAACAACAAGACTAATGGTATTACACAGAGAAGATTTCTTCTTCACGCTAATCCACTTCTTGCAGACTGGATTACAGACAAGATTGGTGACGGCTGGATAACAGACCTTAAGCAGTTAGAGAAGCTTTTAGTATATGTTAATGATGAAAAAGCAAGACAGGAATTTATGCAGATTAAGCATAAGAATAAAGTAAGACTTGCTAAGTACATTAAGGAGCATAATGGAATAGATGTTAATCCGGATTCAATATTTGATGTTCAGGTAAAGAGACTTCACGAATATAAGAGACAGCTTCTTAATATTCTTCACATAATGTATCTTTACAATGAGATTAAGAAGAATCCAGATATGGATATTGTGCCAAGAACATTTATATTTGGTGCAAAGGCAGCAGCAGGTTACAAGATTGCGAAGCAGACAATCAAGCTTATCAATAATGTAGCAGAAGTAATCAATAATGATGAGTCTATCAATGGTAAGATTAAGGTTGTATTCATTGAGAACTACAGAGTATCTAATGGTGAGATTATAT
>ERZ827452.1983-NODE-1983-length-16861-cov-4.187493_pt1 | contig 16861 bp, 11 predicted proteins | sample MGYA00519866_ERZ827452 | MGnify/ENA primary metagenome ERZ827452 (study PRJEB31778, sample SAMEA3449307) | human gut metagenome | biome: human gut; feature: human-associated habitat; material: faeces | place: United Kingdom | collected 2010/2012 ... | reverse complement strand
GATTGATCGTACCTACGATTAAGCATCCTTTTTTTGGCGAACTGGTGCATGCGTGTGAGGATGAAACCTATCGCCGTGGTTATAAATTGATGGTAGTTGCTTCTGATTATAATGAAGAAAAAGAAAAACGCTGCGTGGATATTTTAAGAAGAAATATGGTGGATGGGATCTTTTATGCGTCACATTTTCTGAGCAGAGAATTTTTGGAGAAGCTTCGGGTTCCGGCAGTGACGATGAATAACGAGTTTTCCGGTCTTCCTGTGATCCATTCGGATGATGTCCAGGGCGGTTACATGGCAGCCCGCCATCTGATCGGAAAAGGCTGTAAACGTATGGTCCACATCAGTGGACAGCAGGATCTGCATTTGTCGGCAGATGTAAGAATGACCTCATTTATGAAAGAATGTGAACGGCAGGGTGTGGCCTGTAAGGTATATTCTGCCAGTGAGCAGATGCTGTGGGATATGGAATATATGCCTTTGATCAACCGGATTTTTATGGAAAATCCGGATATGGACGGAATTTTTGCAAGCTCAGATATCATTGCAGCCCAGTGTATCCAGATGGCGGGAACCTTGGGATACCGGATTCCGGAGGATATCAAAATTGTTGGATATGATGATATTTGTCTCAGCCGTCTTTTATATCCGCCGCTGACAACGGTTCATCAGGATATAAAAGGTCTGGCAAAGACGGCGATGGATACGGTTGAGAAACTGATCGAAGGGAAACAGGTGCCGGAAAGCCAGATGGTTTCTGTGTCTTTTGTAGAAAGGAAAACAACATGAATTTTAAGAAAGTAAGTAATCAGATCATGCTGATCACTTATGCAGACAGCATGGGAAAGAATTTAAAGGAACTGGAAGAGATTTTAACAACACAGGTAAAGGGAGCCATTGGCGGACTGCATATCTTACCGTTTTTTCCATCTTCTGCAGACCGTGGATTTGCGCCAATGACTTACCGGGAAGTAGATCCGGCCTTTGGTGACTGGGAGGATATTGAGCGTCTGGCATCGAAGTATTATCTGATGTACGACTATATGATCAATCACGTATCTGCCCACAGTCCGGAATACCTGGATTATCTGGAGAAAAAAGATGAGTCAGAATACCGGGATTTCTTTATCCGTTTTCAAGATTTCTGGGAAAACGGATATCCGACACAGGAACAGCTGGAAAAGATCTATAAGAGAAAGGCCGGTGGTCCGTCAGTGAAGGCAGAGTTTGCAGATGGGAGCAGTGAACTGATCTGGAGTACCTTCAGCTCAGAGCAGATCGATCTGGACTGCACCCAGCCAAAGGTAAAAGAATTTATCCGTAAAAATCTGGAATTCCTGGCAAAACATGGCGCGGCTTTAATCCGGCTGGATGCATTCGGTTATGCGACTAAGAAACCGGGAACCAACTGCTTTTTCCTGGAACCGGAGGTCTGGGACCTGTTAAAGGAAACCCAGGATATGATGGCACCGTATGGGATCAAAGCGCTTCCGGAGATCCATGAGACATATTTTACCCAGTTAAAGCTGGATGCCAGAGGATATGATGTGTATGATTTTGCACTGCCGCTTCTGGTATTGCAGGCATTGTATTTTGGCGATGCCATTTATCTGAAAAACTGGATGAAGATCTGTCCGAAGCACCAGTTTACAACATTGGATACCCATGATGGGATCGGGGTAATGGATACTTATCATCTTCTTCCGGATGATGAAATTGACCGGACACTGGAGAGGCTGTATGAGATCAGTCCTGTCACAAAGGGCATCAGTACCAAATCCTCTCATACTTATTTTGATGCATATCAGGTGAACTGTTCTTATTTCTCTGCTCTGGATGAGGATGAAAATGTGTATCTGTTAGCCAGGGCGATCCAGTTTTTTACACCTGGCATTCCGATGGTCTATTATATGGGCATGCTGGCAGGTGTGAATGATCTGGAACTGTTAAAAAAGACTGGCGGCGGCCGTGATATTAACCGGAGATATTACACAAAAGAGCAGGCTGAGGAAGCATTCATGCAGCCGGTGGTACAGAAATTGCTTCGTATGATGGAGCTGCGAAATACCCATCCGGCTTTTGATGGAGAACTCCGGATTTTAGACAGTGATCCTTATACACTTTCTGTCTGCTGGAGCAAAGAGCAGGAATGGGCACAGCTGGATGCGGATCTTAGGACCAAGGAATGGAAGATCGTTTATACGGAACAGGGAAAAGAAAAAACTTTTGCATAGAATCAGGAGGCAAGTGAGGAGAATATGGAACGTAGACTGGAGCGCTGCAGCTTAAAGGAAGCGGGAATTTCTGCTTCTGGGGTACAAAAATTTCTGGATGAGATCCAGGCCGGAGGCTATCACCTTCACAGCCTGATGCTTACCCGTCACGGAAAAGTGGCATACGAGTGCAGCTGGAAGCCATATCAGCTGGATGAGGTACATCTGATGCATTCCTTCACGAAGGGCCTGGTGGCGACTGCCATTGGTATTCTGGAGGGAGAGAACCGGATATCACTGGAGGATTCTCTGATCTCTTATTTTCCAGAATATCAGGTGGATGACCAGGACGGAAAATTGGAGAAGATCACGATCCGGACCCTGCTAACGATGAGCAACGGTCATCCAGATGTTCCGGACCGCCATGGGTGTGATGATGAAGTCCGTACTTTTTTAGAATATCCGATCGTGCATGAACCGGGAAGCGTGTTTATGTATGATTCGATGGGAACCAATATGCTGGCGGCAGTTGTGAAACGTGTGACCGGCTATAATCTGTTCCAGTTCTTGCGGTTCCGGGTTTTAGAGCCAATGGGAATCTATGGGGCGGACTGTGACAGCTGTACTTCCGGAAAAGACCAGGGCGGCGGCGGAAGCCGTCTGAAGACCGAGGATATGGCCAAGATCACGATCCTGTATTTAAATAAAGGAAAATTGAATGGAAAGCAGCTGGTTCCAGAGGACTGGATCGAACGGATGACAACGATGCAGTTTGAGAAGAGCATGGATGCTTCAAATCCGGACTGGGAGGACTGGAAGTGCGGATATGGTTTCCAGGTATGGATGTGCCAGATACCAAACACCTTCCGGTTTGACGGCATGTTTGGACAGTTTGGCATCGTGCTTAAGGATTACGATGCGTCTGTTGTGACGACCTGCGGCGAGGCATATACAGAAGCAGTGCTGCGGCTGGTCTGGAAATATCTGGTTCCAGCCATGAAGGGCGCAGATGAGGATTCCGAACAGACGGAACGGGAACTGGAACAAAGAAAAGCATCGTTACATATTGCGTGGCCGCTGGAGCATGAGACGACTCCTGTGCAGACAGAAAAGCTCTGGACAGAGATTCTTGGAAAAACGATCGTGTTTCCTGAAAACCAGGCGTCGGTGCTGGCAGAAAGCCGAGTGAACAACTGCCATACCTCGACCTGGACAGAACAGCACAGAACCGGTATCCAGTCGCTTCGGCTGGAACGGACAGATGACGGGATCGTGCTTTACTTTGAAGATAACTGCAACCGCGGAAGACTCCCGGTAGGAGATGGAGCGGAGCCCAAACTGGGACTTCTCTGTTCCCTGTGGGGAGATTATGAGGTGTGGACGGCTGCAAGGTGGCTTTCAGATGGAAGACTTTGCATGCAGATCCGTATGGTAAATGGAGAATATTATCAGGTATTTACCATGAAAAAGGAGAACGATGGCATCGTTGTGCAGATCTACAGTGGTCCATGGGATAGAAGGGTTGGAAGACCGGAAGGAAAAGAATATCACTGCAGCCTTTTGCAGTAACAATGCCAGACAATGTCTGAAATGAAATTGAGGTTTATGGTATGAAAAAAGAGGAAGAGATTTATGAAGCAAGGTTTCAAAAGCATATCGATGAGTTGAAATGGCTCTATATGGAATTGTATGACGATCAGGAGCATTTTGGTGAATTGTGTGCTTCGATGAAACAATTCTATGACACCAGGAAAAAGGGATTAAAAGCTTCTGATCTGACCCGGGAAGCAGGCCCGAATTGGTATAAGGGAAGCGATATCCTGGGCATGATGATGTACACGAAGATGTTCGGAGGCAATTTAAAAGGGGTCAAGAAGCATCTGGATTATTTAAAGGAGTGCGGAATCAATTATCTTCATCTGATGCCGCTGATGGAATCTCCGAAGGACCGTTCTGACGGTGGATACGCAGTGGCAGATTTCAGAAAGGTACAGCCGGAACTGGGAACGATCCGGGATCTGGAGTCACTGGCTTCGGAATGCCGGAAACAGGGGATCAGCATCTGCCTGGATTTTGTCATGAACCATACTTCCGAAGATCATGAGTGGGCAAAGCGTGCAAGAGCAGGGGAAAAAGAATATCAGGACCGCTATTTCTTTTATGATAACTGGGATATTCCGGCACAGTTTGAAAAAACAGTCCCACAGGTATTCCCAACCACAGCTCCTGGTAATTTCACCTGGCTTCCGGAGATCGAGAAGGTGGTCATGACCACGTTTTATCCCTATCAGTGGGATCTAAATTATGCGAATCCTGTGGTTTTCAATGAGATGATGTATAATTTCCTGTATTTTGCAAATCTGGGCATTGATATCATCCGGATCGATGCGGTTCCGTACATCTGGAAAGAGCTGGGAACCTCCTGCAGAAATCTGCAGAAGGTCCATACGATCGTCCGGATGATGCGTATGATCGGTGAGATCGTATGTCCTGGAATTTTGCTGCTTGGCGAAGTGGTGATGGAACCGGAAAAGGTCGTGCCTTATTTTGGAACGCCAGAGAAGCCGGAGTGCCATATGCTCTACAATGTGACGACCATGGCAACCATTTGGAATACTGTGGCAACGAAGGATACCAGACTTCTGGAAAAACAGCTTGACAGTGTGTACCATCTGCCGGGCGAATATACCTTCCTGAATTATCTTCGGTGCCATGATGATATCGGCTGGGGACTGGATTATGACAGTCTTGGAGGCTGGGGCATGGATCAGGTGGCCCATAAGCAGTTCTTAAATGATTTCTTTACAGGAAAATATAAAGAAAGCTTCAGCAGAGGTGTTCTCTATAATGATGATCCGGTCAGCAGGGATGCCCGTTTCTGCGGAACGACTGCCTCCATGTGTGGGATTGAGGAGGCTTTGGAGAAGCAGGATGAAGGAAAAATGGATCAGGCGATCCGCCTGGATCTGATGCTGCATGGATTTATGCTGCAGCAGTCCGGAATCCCGGTGATCTACAGCGGAGATGAGGTCGGCGCATTAAACGATAACCATTATAAAGAGGATCCGGAGAAGGCAGAGGATTCCCGTTATATCCACAGAGGTCAGTTTGACTGGAAGCTGACAGAGAAGATCCCACAGGAGGGAACTGTCCAGAACCGTATCTTTTATGGTCTGCGCAGGATGGAAGAGATCCGCATGGAGCATGAAGTATTTTCCTCCGATGCGCTTGCAAGGACCATGGATATGGAGGATGATTCGATTCTTGGCATTCTGCGGACAGGAGAAACTGAAGAGATGCTTGGCGTTTATAATTTCAGTGATGCTCCGAAAAAGGTTTCGCTGCAGGAAACATGGACGGATCTGTTAAATGATGAAACATATGATACAGAGCTTTCATTAAAGCCTTATGACTTTAGATGGATGATCAGAAAGTGAGGAAAAAGTGATGAAGGTAATGGCACACAGAGGCTACAGCGGAAAGTATCCGGAGAACACGATGCTGGCCTTTGAAGAGGCAGCAAAAACCGGGGCAGATGGAATTGAGCTGGATGTTCAGCTGACAAAGGACGGACAAGTGGTGGTGATCCATGATGAGCGGATCGACCGTACCACAGACGGAAGCGGATGGGTAAAGGACTATACCTATGAAGAATTAAAAAAATTCAATGCCGCCAGGGTAAAAGGTGATCAGTTTGGATTTCAGCCGATTCCATCCTTTGAAGAGTACTGTGCCTGGGCAAAGAACCAGTCATTGTTTACCAATGTGGAATTAAAGACCAGTATCATTTATTATCCGGAGATCGAAGAGAAAACGATCGCTCTGATCCGCAAGTATGGGCTGGAGGATCGGATCATATTCTCGTCATTTAACCATTTGTCAATTCTGAAGATGAAGGAACTGGCCCCGGAGATCCCTTGTGGCGCTTTAGTTGGCGACCGGGGATTAAAATATGCAGGATTTTATTGTGAACGCTTTGGATTTGAATTTTATCATCCGGATTTCCAGACTCTGACAGAGGAGGATGTAAAGGAATGTAAAGCGCATGGGGTTGGTATCAATGCGTGGACAGTCAATGGCATGGAAGGGCTGGAAAAACTGGTGGAATGGGATTGTGAAGGAATTATCACAAACTACCCGGATGTTCCTGTGAAATATTTCAAAGCAAGAAATAATGATTAGGAGGGATCACTCTTGGCACTGATGCATATTAATTTTCATTCGGACGTCTTAAATATGGATACCAAGATCTGTGTGATCATGCCGCAGCGGATGCAGGGAATCGGACTTGCAGGAAGCGAGGACAGTGAAAGCTATCCTGTTCTGTGGCTTCTTCATGGACGGAGCGATGATGATACCATATGGATGCGGAGGACCTCGATCGAACGCTATGCGGCGCCTCTTGGCATCATGGTCATCATGCCGGAAGTCAGCTACAGCCGTTATCTGAATATGGTACATGGTCCAAGGTATTTCGATTACATATCCAGAGAACTGCCGGAATTCTGCGAAAAACTGTTTCCGAAGATGAGCCGGAAGCGGGAGGACCATTATATTGCCGGTCTTTCTATGGGCGGTGGCGGTGCGATGTGGGTAGGATTGCAGAAGCCGGAGCAGTACGGCACGATCTGTATGCTCTCCACAGGAGGAATTGCTCCTTTAGAGGGGCTGTGGCGTTCTAAGAGCGGAGATGATACCTTTTACCGCAAATGTAACGAGGATATCTATGGAACGCCGGATTCTGACAGTCTGGCCGGAACAGAGTACGATATCCTGAAACTGATTCGTGAGACAGCAAAGAAGCATCCGGTTGTTCCGAAGGTATATCATGCCATGGGAACAGAGGATGTCCGTTATCCTGTGGCGATGAAGATCAAGGAAACCTTTGAAAGTATCCCTGGAAATCCATATGATTATGAATACCACGAGGGTCCGGGAGTCCATGAGTGGGTCTTCTGGGATGAGTGGATCCATCATTTTCTGGATACCGTTGTACAGAAAGGAGGCCGATAACATGGCTCTGATCTTGAATCATTTTTATTCCTCAGCGCTGACAGAATGTAATTCCATGACGGTTATCGCTCCTGTGGAGACATGGCCAGACAGAAAATTCCCGGTATTATGGCTGCTTCCGCCGGTTGGAATGGATCATACTGCATGGCAGCGACATACCTGGATCGAAGAAATGGCAGAGAAAAGGGGAATCCTTGTGGTCATGCCGGATATGAAATTAAGCTATGGACTGGATATGAAATACGGATTTGCGTATGAGAAGATGCTGACCCAGGAGCTTCCTGAGCTGATTGCGGATTATTTCCCTGTGGACTTAAATAACCAGATGATCATCGGTGTAAAGGAAGGCGGGTATGCAGCGCTGCGGGCGGCTTTTCGACATCCGAAACAGTATCAAATGGCTGCATCCTACAGCTGTGGTTCTCTGACGGAAGAGAGGGTTCCGGAAGAACTTCATAAGCAAGTAGAGAATGCATTTGGAACCTGGAAGCTGGAAGAACTCCGGGGTACAGAGTATGATCTGAATACACTTTTCGAGAATCTGCCGCTTGAGAAACATGGAGAGATTTCCTTAAAAATATGTCTGGAGTATTCCAAAGAGGATACCTATGCAGCTTCTGCGGGGATTCTGGCAGAAAAATTGAAGCATAGTCCAGTGGTGAAACAGAGAATCCGTGTTTCAGAGCATGAGATGAACTGGAAACAATGGATGGATGCATTGGAAAGAGAAGAGATAGGGTAACAGTAGAAAAAGGACATCTGATCGTGTGATGGAAGAGCTTTCCATCATACAAACAGATGTCCTTTTGATATTACAGTCCTTCAGCGATCTCGTAGATCAGTCTTTCGGAATCTTCCCATCCCAGACATGGGTCGGTGATGGATTTGCCGTAGCAGTGTTCTCCGATCTTCTGGCTGCCTGGTTCGATATAGCTTTCTACCATGACACCCTTGACCATCTGGTTGATCTCGCTGGAATGGCGGCGGCTGTGGAGTACTTCCTTGACAATACGGATCTGCTCCATGTACTGCTTGCCGGAGTTGGAGTGGTTGGCATCCACGATGCAGGCCGGATTTGCCAGATCCCGTTTGGCGTAAAGCTCATGAAGGAGGATCAGATCTTCATAATGGTAGTTCGGAATATACTGGCCATGCTTGTTGACTGCGCCACGCAGAATGGTGTGGGTCAGTGGATTGCCAGGTGTGTGTACTTCATAACCTCTGAAAATGAATTCGTGACCGCCCTGAGCTGCCACAACAGAGTTTAACATAACCGATAAGTCGCCGCTGGTCGGGTTCTTCATACCAACCGGAACGTCGCAGGCGCTGGCTACCAGACGATGCTGCTGGTTCTCAACAGAACGGGCTCCCACTGCGATGTAGGACATCAGGTCAGATAAGTAGCGCAGGTTTTCCGGATATAACATCTCATCTGCAGTCGTAAGTCCGGTTTCCTGAACCACATGCATATGCATCTTACGTATGGCAATCAGGCCCTCATACATATTTGGTTTCTTCTCCGGGTCCGGCTGATGGAGAAGTCCCTTGTAACCTTCACCGGTGGTACGTGGTTTGTTTGTATAGACACGGGGAATGATGATGATCTTATCCTTTACCTTGTCCTGTACCTTTACCAGGCGACTGGTGTAGTCTAATACAGCAGTCTCATTATCCGCAGAGCATGGTCCGATGATCACGAGAAATTTATCACTCTCCCCGGTGATGACTTTCCTGATCTTTGCATCTCTTTTTTCTTTTAATGCGGCTAACTCAGCAGGAATCGGAAACTGTTCCCGGATTTCCGCAGGAGTTGGAAGTTTGTTGATGAATTCAAGTCCCATAGATTTTTCTCCTCTGTAAAAAAATTTACTTCATTATAATATGCTTTTCGGAAAAATAAAACCCTGGAAATAGAAAAAATATTTGTAAAAACGGAAAAATGTTTATGATGGGAAATAAAAATGTTTGTGGCTGGAAATAAATTGTAAAAAAAGTGACAGCATGATATCATAGAAACAATGGCCAAAAGCCACAAAAAGAGAAGGGAAAAGCTGTCATGGAAAAAAACAGAGATGGGTTTAGAAGCAGGACCGGGTTTGTGCTTGCATGCATCGGTTCTGCAGTTGGAATGGGAAACATATGGAGATTTCCATATATGGTATCGGATTGGGGAGGCATGACCTTTCTGATCCCCTATGTGTTATTTGTGGTGTTGATCGGAGCGTCGGGGGTCATCGAGGAGATGGCTCTGGGACGGGCGGCAAAGGGCGGCCCCATCAAGGCATTTGGATGCTGCACGGAGATCCGTACCGGCAAAAAGAAACCGGGAGAGATCGTCGGTGTGATCCCGGTACTGGGTTCACTGGCGCTGGCGATTGGCTATACGGTTGTGGTCGGCTGGATCTTCAAATACGCGTTTTTAGCCATCAGTGGCGGACTGTTTCAGTTTCATCAGGACATAGATGCCATTGCAGGTCTGTTTGGAAGTACCGCTTCCGCATTCGGCAATAATATGTGGCTGGTGATCGCCATGGTGGTGACAGCTGTGATCATGGCATTTGGCATTGCAGGTGGGATCGAGCGTGCCAATAAGGTGATGATGCCGTTGTTATTTGTCCTGTTTTTGGGACTTGGTATTTATATTTTTACACTGCCGGGTGCAGGCGCGGGGTATCGTTATATTTTTACCATTGATCCCCGGAAGCTGTTAGATGGAAGATTGTGGATCTATGCGTTTGGACAGGCATTTTTCTCGCTGTCCATCGCGGGAAATGGAACGGTGATCTATGGTTCTTATTTAAGTGAATCGGAGGATGTGGTCAGTTCCGCAAGAAATGTAGCGGTATTTGATACCATGGCGGCGCTTCTGGCGGCATTTGTCATCATTCCGGGAATGGCAGTGGGAGGTGCAGAGCTTTCCTCCGGCGGTCCGGGACTGATGTTTATCTACCTGCTGAATGTGTTCAATGGAATGCCGGGCGGAAGAGTGGTGGAAATGGTATTTTATATCTGCGTATTATTCGCAGGCTTAAGCTCTCTGGTGAATCTTTACGAAGCGCCGGTGGAGATGTTAGAAGAACGGTTTGGAATGAAGCGGAAGATGGCAGTTGCCTGCATGGCTTCGATCGGAGGCATTGCGGCCCTGCTGATCCAGGGTATCGTGTCCGGGTGGATGGATGCAGTATCCATCTACATCTGTCCACTGGGAGCCATGCTGGCAGGAATCATGTTTTTCTGGGTGGCTGGAGATGATTTTGCCCTGTCAGCAGTGAATCAGGGAAAAGAAAGACCGATTGGCAGATGGTTTCTTCCACTGGGAAGATTTGTACTGGTTCCGGCCGCGGCGATCGCGCTGATCGCAGGAGCCGTTCTGGGAGGAATCGGCTGATCCTGTGGAAAATATTACTCCACAGGCCTGTCAGCAAAGGTTTGTTCGATTTTTCTGATCACAAACAGATAAGAAACTCCTGTAAATACTCCGGCGGACAGCCAGGCCGCCGGATCTGCAAAGCAGGCAAGGAAATAGCTGTACAGCTTGATGGAAGCCATGGATACGATCAGTCTGGCAATTAATTCCACCACGCCGCCCATCATCGGCAGAAAACCATATCCACAGCCCTGCATGATGTTCCGGAAGATGAAAATGGTACTTAATGGAACAAAGAACAGAATGCACAGCTGGCAGTAGGTCCTTGCCCAGGGGATCATGGCGCTTAGATCCACATCTCCTGTAAAGAACAGTCCCAGACACGGTTTGTATAAGAAGAACATAATGGCAGCAGCAGCCAGGGAATAGATGAATTCTGCGATCAGGGCATTTTTCACACCATCCTTGATTCTGCCTACATCTCCGCTGCCGTAGTTCTGTCCACCATAGGTAGCCATGGTCTGTCCCATGGCAATCATTCCCTGGATGACCAGATTTTCCAGTTTGTTAGCTGCGGTGTAGGCAGCAACTGCCTCAGAACCGAATAAATTCACTGCGGACTGCATGATCATGGTTCCGGAAGAGGTGATGGCAAACTGGATGGACATAGGAACTCCGGCGGCAAGCTGGGCGCTGGTGATGGAGCCGGACAGCTTCCACTGATTCCGTTCAGGCTTTAGATCCGGTGCTTTGAACCAGATATAGATTCCACAGAGGATTGCGGAGATCAACAGGGAAAGGTTGGTAGCCCAGGCAGCTCCTGCCACGCCCATCCGGAAGGTCACGATCAGAAGCAGATCCAGTACCACATTTAAACAGGCGGAAAAGATCAGGAAAAACAGAGGAATCTGACTATTTCCCACGGCCCGGAGGTAGGCGGAAAACAAATTATAAAATACATTGGCAGAAATTCCTATGCTGATGACCATGATATAGGTATAAGCGTTATCAAAAATGTCTGCAGGCGTATTCATCAGAACCAGAAGCGGATGCATGACCACCAGACAGAATACCGTCATCAAAATGGAAGAAATGATGGACAGAAGGATTCCATTGGCGACACTGGCCTTCACACCATCTAGATCTTTGGCACCGTATTTCTGGGAGACAACTACGGAAAAGCCAGAGGATACACCCTGGGCAAAGCCTGTGGTCAGAAACATGATCGTTCCGGTGGAACCAACCGCCGCTAACGCCCCGGCTCCCACGAATCGTCCCACGATGATGGTGTCCACCATGTTGTAAAGCTGCTGGAACATGTTGCCGATCATCAGAGGAATGGTAAAACGGAGCAGGATCGGCATGATCTTTCCTTTCGTCATATCTAATTGCATATCTTTTCGATTCCTTTCTGTAAAAATCGTTGTAAAGTTTCAAAATCCCGGATTTGATTGTACGGGCGGGTACATATTTTGTCAATAAGATTTCCGTTGGAAAATCCATTTTCAGTATTAGATCCAGAAGCTTCCTCATAAGAATATACAAGTATTGGGACAAATACCCTATTACTGTGATAGAAGGAGGAAGAGAGATGAACATGAGAAGGAAAGGAAGCAAGGGAAAATGGCCCGGTAAATTCCGAAAGGGACTGTCACTGGCATTGTGCGCCAGCATGGCAGGAACCGGAATTGCGGCTCATGTGGCATTGGCGGACACAGAGGCAGTGGTCTTGGGGGACGAGTTATTAAAAGCGACGCCGGATCAGGCACAGAAACTTGAGGAGGCGACTCCATCCAATGCAGGAATGTCCAGCAGTCTGACGGACGGTGGTTCTGGTGAGATTGGCGGGGAAGAAGCCACGCCATCCAACGCAACATTTCAGATGCTTCCACCAGACGATAACATATTATCTGTTGGAACGGACGAGCCTTACCAGTCCATTCAGGATGCCATCAACTACATAAATGAAAGACAAAAGGGTTCTGATGAGGCGAAGGAAGAGGACTGGATGATCCAGGTCAGGCCGGGAAGCTATGGACGTTTCCTGGTGCCGAGAACGGTAGAAAATTTAACGATCCAGGGCGCTGGAAATGATACAGTGATCCAGACAATGGATGGTTCCTCCCTGGAGTCATCCGCAGGAAGTGACCGTAACAGCGATGCCAATGGAATTGTGGTATGGGGAAAAAACATTACATTTAAGGATTTAAAGATCGAGAGCGGTGATTACCACCTGGACAAGGAGGGAAAGGAACTCTGGTATACTTCTGCCATCAGTACTAACGATATCATGTCAGGAACCGGAGAAGAGGCGGCCAGCGGCCTGACGCTGGATCATTGTACCTTTGAGGGCTCTGGCACCGGTATGGGCGTGCTGCCTCTTAGAAGCGTATTTACCGTAACCGATTGCCGGTTTGAGGGCTACGAGCAGGCAATCTATTTCGCCTGTGACAATTTAGAGGCACTGGACTGGCAGATCACCGGCAATACGATCGAGGACTGCACTTACGCCATCCATGGATATTTTGGCGGAGCAGTAAGCGGGGAGGCTGAGGGCATGACGATCCAGGGCAACACCATTTGCGGAACACGGGATCGGTTTGCAGTGGTTGCGCTGATGGATCAGTCCAATAAAGGCTCCCTGAAGCTGGATATTTCCGATAATGATTTTTCTTATGCGATCCTTGGCGGCATTAACCAGAGAAAAGCCGGTGACGTGGCCCAGGGAAGCATGGGAGATCTGCTGGATGCCAATGTGCTGCAGGATCACAGCTTCGTGGCAGATGCCTATTGGTACAGTGCAGATAATTACGGAACTGCATTTTATGCGCCAAAAGAAGCAGGCAAGATTGCCGTATGGCACGCAGATCCCCTTCAGGAATCCGACATCAAGGATAAATTCCAGGAGGCTCTTGAGGATTATGGCACTGCAGGTCAGTTTATCGAGTTCAATGCCCCGGCCCAGGAGATCTTCACTCTGGCGAAAAATGCCCTGGTGATCGAGGATTATGTGGATGCAGGCGATTTAAAGATATCCAAGCAGGTGCTGGGAAATGATCATGACAGCACCACATTTCACTTCAAGATCAAGCTGTCCAGAGAGGACGGGAGAGCGTTGAATGGCCGCTATGATTACGTGGATGCGGCAGGCGAGAGCCACACAGCAGCTCTGGAAGATGGAATCATGGAAATCTCCATGAAAAATGGCGAGAGCGTGGTGGTAAAGGATCTGCTTCCGGGAACCCAATATGAAGTGCGTGAGGCAGAGAACAGCGCTTATACCGCTTCCTGTGCTGCTCCGACTGGTCAGATCGAGGCTAAAGTAGAAAAAGAGGTGGTATTCCAGAATACTTATCATGGTTCCGGACTGCCGGTAATCCCGTCTCCAGATTGGAGCGTTTCCAAGTCCAAAACCGCAGAGCCGCTGGACAAAGATTTTCAGTCCAAGGTGACCTTGTCCTTACCGGCTTATGATTATAAGCCGTCTGTGGATGTAGTCATGGTAGTGGATGTTTCCAGCAGCATGAAAGATTCAGATATCACAGAGGCGAAAAAGGCTGCTCTTGCTATGTGTGGGGAATTGGAAAGCCGGGATAAGATTTCTTCCAGAATCGGAATTGTGACATTCGATAAGACTGCACATGATCTGACCAATGGACTGGTATCCGTGGCGGAGGCGAAAAAAGCCATCGGAGAGATCAAGCCGTCCTCTGATACGAATATGATGGCTGGTCTGATGGCTGGCAAAGCGATGCTAGACCAGGGTACTGCGGATGACAAATATCTGGTGCTGTTAAGTGATGGCATTCCGATCTACTGGGTCAATGACCAGGGAGAGGCAGTCAGCAAGATTTTATACAGATATACAGAACTGGATGCAGATGGAAACCCAGTGATTGCAAGCCAGGAGCCAGCAGCATCAGAACCAGAGGGTTCCATGGAAGATATGAGCGTGGTGAAATCCATTGATGAAATCCTGGCATTTCAGGACTGGGATACCGATGCAGACGAGTGGATCCAGCAGAGTAATACCGGAGCCATCTGGGATAATGGATATAAGCACACAAACATTGAAAAGAGCATTTATATGACTGCAAAATACCTGATGAGCGAGATTTTAGGCCGCTATCCGCTGAAAATGGTGGCATTTGGAACGGACAAATATTCAAACAGTATTGTTTACAAATACGGTGAGAATTTCTGTGACTGGATCGGCGCCCAGGAAGGTGTTTCTTATTATAAGGTAAAGAAACCGGGCTATGGAGGGGAAAACGGAGAACTGGTGCAGGCATTCGAAGAGATTTCCAATGAAATGATCCATGTGGTAGATGCCGGAAGCAGCGTGATCGATGAGATCGGAAAGACCGGGGACTATGATTTTGCCTTTGTCAATGATGCAGACAGGCTTGTGATGAACGTGGATGGAAAGGAAGAAGCAGCTGAGAAGATCGGGGAAAATTCTTACGGTTTCGTGAAAAACAGCCAGGTGGCAGATGGGTATGAATTTGTTCTATACTATCACCCGGACGGCTGCTCCTATAAGGGAAAAACTTACGGCGAAAGCTTTGTGTGGAAGATCAATGTGCCGGTAACGATCGATCATCCGGTGCAGTTGACCTACCAGGTGAAACTGACGAATCCTAAGAATGAGGTGGGAACTTACGGAACCTATGACCGGGATGGAAAAGCCGGTTATGAGGGGCTTTACACCAACAATATGGCAGTTCTGTATCCGGTGGACAGCAATGGAAATGCGTATGAACCAGAGAAATTCTTAAAGCCAACCGTTTCCTATACTGTAAAGAGTGAAAAACCGGACCCGACTGATCCGACACCAACCGAACCAGAGCCAAAGCCAACAGAGCCGGAGCCAAAACCAACAGATCCGCAGCCAACAGATCCACAGCCGACCAATCCGCAGCCAACGACGCCGGGCGGTAATCATATCAGTGGCGGTACCGGCGGACGTGGCTCCAGAGGTTCAGGAATCGGTGGTCCGGGCGTGGAGACACAGGCAGCAGAGACCGTACCAGAAGCGACTACAGCAGAAAATGCAGCAGAGACAGCGGAAGAAGAGCTTCCAAAGACCGGGGACCACACCAGTCCAGCTATGTGGCTCCTTCTGATCGGAGCCGGTATGGCGGCATCTCTGTTTGTGGCAGTTTCTGGAAGAAGAGATGAGGAATAATCTGGCAATGAAACGTGGGAGGACGTATTGGGACGAGGACTGCGGCATGCTGCCGCGGTCCTGGCAATGATCTGCCTGACAACAGGATTTACCGGTTTGAGCGGACTGATCTGGACAGGAGCGCAGCAGCAGAGAGTGTATGACGATCTGATACGCCAGACAAAGAGGGAGAGCGTTCTGCTCTCCCGGACAAAAAACGGGGGAGAAAATGGAAGTGTACAGAGAACGAGGGTTTCAGTGGAGGAATTACAGGAACGAAGGCTGGAACAGGCCAACGCTGGTAACAAGGCAGCAGGTAGTGCGGCTGGTGGGCAAAAGCATAGGGGCAGACTGGAAAATCAGCAGACAGCGAAACAGGCCCAGACGAAACAGACCCAGATGAAACAAACGGTCATCGACTTTGACGCCTTAAAAAAGATCAATCCGGATGTAGTATCCTGGATCACGATTCCTGACACCAACATTGATTATCCGCTCTTACAGGGAAAGGACAACAACCAGTACCTTCATAAAGATATGGAAGGAAGAGACAGCGCGGCAGGTGCCATTTTTCTGGATCACGGTGACAAGGCAGATCTTTCCAGCCGTCACAACATCATCTACGGTCATCACATGAAAAATGGAACCATGTTCAAGGACATCGTCAAATACAAAGACCAGAAGTATTTTGACGAACACCAGGATATCATCCTCTACACCCCGGACCGGGAGATCCACCTAAAAGCCCTGGCAGCCGTGGTCGCAAACCCAGATGCCATCCGCCGGAAGATTGATTTTCAGTCTTGGGAGGAATTCACCTCTTATATAGAAGAGATGACCCAAGACGCCAGCGCTTTTGCAACAGTTCCAAAAGGAACGGCCATCCGACGCCTCTATTCCTTTGTCACCTGCAGTTACGAATTTCAGAACGCAAGAACGATTTTATATGCATATGAAGAAAATTAGACGAAAAATCACAAAAAACCGCTTGACATTTCCTGGAATGAGGGATATACTAAACAGGCAGTCGCGATTGAGATACATCATGACTGCTCATATGGGGTCTTAGCTCAGCTGGGAGAGCATCTGCCTTACAAGCAGA
>ERZ827452.1980-NODE-1980-length-16876-cov-6.201950_pt1 | contig 16876 bp, 23 predicted proteins | sample MGYA00519866_ERZ827452 | MGnify/ENA primary metagenome ERZ827452 (study PRJEB31778, sample SAMEA3449307) | human gut metagenome | biome: human gut; feature: human-associated habitat; material: faeces | place: United Kingdom | collected 2010/2012 ... | reverse complement strand
ATGGAAAGTCGGAAAACCTGCCTTGACCCGACTGGATGCCCGTGGTACAATGAAGTTGCCTGATGTGGAAATCCTCCGCAGTTTGGGCGCAAAATCGAAAAACTACGATATATATGATCCGGCGACAGGCGACTATTATCGGTTCAAAGAGGGTTCGCGAATCCAGAATCGGGAAGTATTTGCTGGATATGGTTCACGGACTTCGCTGCATGACGGAGTAGCGGAAGGATTAAGCGAGCAATGTGGCGGCGATGCGAGAAAATGGCAGCACGTTAAGGGCTTTGCGACGCTTGATACCCCGGATGGCGATAGGAAAGCCGAAGTTCACTGGTTCGCCAATGAAGATGTTGGGCAGGTTAAGCATAAAGTAAAGAGGTGGTTGGATGAAGATTAAATACAAAGGCGAAACCAGCTTTTTAATTGCAACGAAAGGTAAGATTTATGATGTGCTTTCTGTTGAAAAAGGCTGGTATCGCATTATGGATGATTCCGGAGAGGATTATCTTTATCCGCCAGAGATGTTCGAGGTAGTCGAACCGTAAAAAAGATAAGTAAATATTCTGAGCGCACCCGCAAGGGCGCGCTTTTTACATACCAAAAATTTTAACAGGAGGACAAGAGAAATGTTCAGACCCTTTCGCATGTTTTGTTTTGCCCCTGACGGTGTGCCGGATGGCGCGCCTGCTGCCGACGCTGAAAACGAGCGGGAGCAGCATGATGATCAGCAGCCCGGAAAGACCGAGCAGACCGGGGACGCTGCGGCGAAAGCAGCGCAGACGGCTGCATCCGCTGGCAAGGAGCAGCCTGTCCCGAAGGATGAACCCAAGAAGGACGACAAGGCGGACGACCTCGCGGCGCGCGTTGTGACAGCGAACGCGCGCGCGGTTCAGGCGGAACTTCGAACGGCTGCGGCGCTGGCGGGCGTGCCGAAGGAACGCATCCCGTATGTGCTGCGCCTGTGCGATACGGAGGGCATCGACCTTGACGCGGCGGATGCGCAGGACAAGCTCGACGCGGCGGTTGCCAAGGTGCTGGAAGCCGTGCCGGAGCTGCGCGGCGGCGCGGGTACGGGCAGCACGGGCAACTTTGCCCGCAGAAACGGCGGCGCAGAGGACGCGCTCGACGCAAAGATTCGGGCGAACATCATGGGTGCTTGCTAAGAAAGAGAGGAAAAGAAGATGGCGAACAACATTGCAAAGGTTGACCTGATTCAGAAAACGCTGGATGAGGCAATGATTCAGGGCGCGGTGACCGGCTTTATGGAAGCGAACGCGGGTCCCGTTAAGTACAGCGGCGGCGACGAGATCAAGATTCCGTCGATCACGATGGACGGCCTCAAGGATTACGACCGACAGAACGGTTTTGCGGATGGCGACGTGACTCTGGTCTATCAGACAGAGAAGCTGACGCAGGATCGCGGCACCGGCTTCACCGTGGACGAGATGGACGTGGACGAAAGCGGCGTGTATGACCTGATGAGTATGCTGGCGGGCGAGTTCCAGCGCACGAAGGTTGTGCCGGAGGTGGACGCTTACCGCCTGAGTAAGATCGCCGCGCTGGTCGGCAAGGAGCGCAGAAGCGCATATACGGCGGCGGCCAATTCGGTCTACAAGGAATTGCAGACCGATATCGGCGGCGTGCGCGATGCGGTGGGCAGCGACGTGCCGCTGGTCGTGATCCTCTCCAGCACGATTGCCACGATGCTCTCCACGAGCACGGAAATTTCCAAGAAGCTCGACGTAACCAACTTCAAGCGCGGCGAAATTGAAACCCGCGTGAAGGTGATCGACGAGGTGCCGATCCTGCCCGCGCCGACCGCGCGCATGAACAGCCGCATCACCATCAACAAGGCGGACAAGGGCGGCTTTGTTAAGGCGGAGGGCGCGCAGGCAATCAACTGGATCATCTGCCCGCGCAGTGCGCCGATTGCGGTTTCCAAGACCGATAAGATGCGCCTGTTCACTCCGGAAACATGGCAGAAGGCGCGCGCGTGGCACCTTGACTATCGCAAGTTCCATGAACTCTGGATTCCGAAGAATAAGCTCGACGGCTTCCGCGTGAGCCTTGCGGCGAAGGATGCGACGCTGGACGGGGAGGGCTGATGAATGCTGAAAACAAGGGAAAGCATCAGCCTGAACGCGGATATCCGCGACGCGAGCAATAACCAGAAGGTGATGCTGCATGCGACGTACAGCGCTACGTCGCTCAGCCTGAACGTGGACGTGCTGGACGCGGACTATGTGCGGGGAAACAGCGAAGACGTGCAGGCGGATGTACAGGCGTTCCTGCTGGAAGCCTGCAAACGGGCTGCCTGTGTGGGGATTCCGTGCAAAATTGAAACGTGAGGCCTAATGACAGAGAAGGGGACACGGGGGCGAGCGATAAGCCCCCCCGTGAAGCCGGAAGCGCACAAAGCCGGACGTTTTTGCAGACGAGGTGAAAAGCATGACTGACCTTGAACGGCTCAAGCTGCTGACTGAGGAGCTTGACACGCCGGGCGGGGATACAGAAACGGGCTGCGGCTGTATGTCGCCGCCCGCATCCGCCCGGATGTATACGGATGCGCAGCTTGCGATGCTGCTGGAGCTGCACGAGGGCGACGTGCGCCGCGCGGCGTATGACGTGCTGATCCGCAAAGCAGAGAACTCGGCGGTGCGGCTGTCGGGCGGCACGGAGCTGCCGGATCAGCGTGCCTACTGGCTGGGCAGAGCGCGGAGCGTGCGCCCGAACGGGACGAAACCGGCAGGAAGGGCGGACGGCACATGATGAGCGGCTTTGCAATGCGGCAGGCGGAAGCGACGTTTCGGCACGCGCTGGCGGCGTATGGCGCGGTCTGCGTGCCGGTTTGGCGCGTGCAGCGGGACGCGAACGGCGTGCCGATAGGCGGCGCGCAGAAGATCGGCTGCGTGTACGGCGTGCGCTATGAGCGCGGGCAGACCGCCAACGTGCTGGTGGATATTCCCGGCGTAATCACCCGGATGGACGCGCCGAGGTTGTGCTGTGCCCTCGGCGATACGGCGCGGAGCTTGCAGGAGGGCGACGGGCTGAACATCACGGGCAGATGGTACACGGTGCTGCGCGCCGACGTGCAGATGGGCATCCTCTGCGATGTGGTGCTGAAAGAGGGCGAGCCGGATGGGATTGCGGATTGACGCAAAGGATTTTCTCGCGAACATGTCCGCCATCAAGCAACGCAGCATGTTCGCCGCCGAGAAGGTCGGGCAGAACGCGGCGGCGCGCATGGAGGGAGAAGCCAAGCGCAACGCCAGATGGACAGACAGGACGGGGCTTGCGCGCCAGACCATCACCGGATACTCCGGCTGGCAGGGGAAGAAGCTGCGCATGGGCATATCCGGCAACATGGAATACAGCGCGTATCTGGAGCTGGGGCATGAAGGCAGGTTCGCGATCCTCTGGGCGACCGTGCAGGCGAACGAGCAGAAAATCATGGACGACTCGCGGAAGGTGGTCAGATAGATGGACGCATGCCAGCGGGCAATGGAACACTTGACCGCATCCGGCATTTTGACCTACAAGCCCGGCGTGGCGACCGGCAAGTGCCGCGCGCCGTATGTGGTCGTCCGGGGAGGCGGCGCATACGCGCGCGGTATGTCCGGCGCGGCGGGAATCGGCTATCGGACGGTGACGCTCTATTGCTTTGTGCCGCGCGTGGGCGGCGACCTGCCCGCTTTCGTGGCGGAGGTCAGGCGGATCATGCGCGGACTGAAAAGTCAGCTTCGACCGACAGGCAACGAGGGCATCGAGATGCTGGAAGAAGATTTTGACGCACGCAGCCAATCGCTGGAGTATCAGGCGCTGCGCGCGATTTTATCGTAGGAAATCGTACAAAGTCTGTCTGCGTGCGCAAAACTTTTTGAGTTAATAAGCGCGGCGGAAGTGAACGCGGTCTCAGACCGCTGGGAGGAAGTATGGCAAACGAGAAAATTGTGCAGATTCCGCTGGCGAACGTCGCCCGCGTGGAACTGGTGACGGAGGAAACCACGCCCAAGACCTATGTGGTCGATACCGCCAACGAGATGAAGCTGGAAGCCTTTGTCTCGGAAGGCGAGGAAAAAGAGCTGCGCAAGCTGAACCGACTGCTGGCGCAGCTCAAGACGGAGGACCTGACGAAGGGCTATGACCTGACTATGAAGGATATGGTCATGAGTCCGCCCGTGTTTGCACTGGTGGACGGCGGCGTGAGTACGACCGGCGCGGAGGGCAAGTTTGAAGGATACACGGGTCCGAAGATGGGCGAGGTGGTGAACCGAACGCCGTTCACGGTCAACATCTATACCGAGGAGAAGGACGGCGACGGAGAGACGACGGGTTATTTGAAATTCACCTGCAAGCACTGCAAGGGAACGCCCGCCGATATCGAAATCAAGGACGGCGATTTCTTCGCGCCGGAGTATAAGCTCAAAAGCAGACCGAAGATCGGCGAATCGCCCATCGCCATCACGCCGCTGGACGAACTGCCGACCTAAGAACTGCGTCAAAGGACAGCAAACGAATAAAGCCCTATAATGGGGCTATCCAACAGAAGGAGGTTTTCATATGGCATCCACAAAAAAGGACACGCACATCACCAACCTCGCCGCGCTGGAAAAGGCGGCGAACGGCGAGATCGTCACGCTGCCGGGCTGGACGGAGGAGCAGCCGTTTGTGGCAAGGCTCAAGCGCGCCAGCCTGACGGGTATGATTCGCGCGGGCAAAATTCCCAACCCGCTGATTGCGGCGGCGCAGAAGCTCTACGAAGGACTGAACAAGAGCCGCGCAAACGCGACTTTTGAGGAAACGGCGAAGGTTATGCGTCTTGTCGTCGAAGAAGCGCTCGCCGAGCCGACGATGGAGCAGCTGAAAGCGGCAGGACTTGACCTGACCGAAGAACAGGCGGATCAAATCTATCTGTACGCCATCAAGGGGGCAAAAGTGCTGGAAGCCTTTCGTTCTCAGCCCGCAAATCGTCAGCCTGATCCATCTGGCGACGACATACAAGCAGCGCCCCAGCAGCCTGATGGGGATTGAGGACGAGTACGCGGCGTTCTGCCTCGATGAAACCTGTCTTTTTATGATTCAGCAGGCGCGGGAAAAGCGCGAGCCGGACTTTGGCAGACCGGCGCGGCTGGAAAAGCAGAAGGGCAGGCAGAACGCGACGACCAACGCCGAGGCGGCGGAGATGATTCGTCGGCTGATGGGCTGACACACTGACGGAGCGGGTGCTCCGTCAGCTTTTTCTTTCCAAGGTTTTTGGAGATGACCGAAGCGAGACGGTCATTTCCAAAGACCTTTTTTGATTGCCAAAAAGCGGATTCAGGCTGCAAAGGAGGTGAGACGAATGGGCACGAGTATCAGCGCGGGTACGATCATGGCGTACATGGATTTGGACATGTCCAGCTTCAACAGCGCCATCGACATGGCGGGCGAGCAGCTCTCCGGCTTTGCCTCCGGCGGTGTGGCGGGCGCGCTGGGTTCCATCGGCGCGGCGGCTGAAACGGCAGGGAGAGCGCTGACGCTGGGCGTTACTGCGCCATTGATGACGGCGGCGGGCGCGGCGATTCAAACAGGCATGCAATTTGACGCGAGCATGTCGAACGTCTACGGCTTGATGTCGTCGCTGAATCTGTCGCAGGACCAGATGGATGCGCTGCGAGATACGGCGCGCGAGATGGGCGCGACGACCAAATTCAGCGCCAGCGAAGCTGCCGACGCGATGGGTTATATGGCGCTGGCAGGCTGGGACGATGCGCAGGTCATTGCCGGTATTCCGGGCGTATTGAATCTGGCGGCTGCCGCCAACATGGATCTGGCGAAAGCCTCGGATATCGTGACCGATACGATGACTCCGTTCGGCATGGCGGCGAAGCGTGCGGGCGAGGCTGCCGATGTTTTTGCCTATGCGCAGGCGAACAGCAACACGACGGTCGAGGCGCTGGGCGAGGCGATGAAGTACGCCGCGCCGACGGCGGACGCCTTCGGCATGAGCTTGCAGGATACCGCTGCGGCGATGGGCGTGCTGGCGAACGCGGGCATCAAGGGCAGTCAGGGCGGCACGACGCTGAACGCGATGCTGCGCGACATGAAGAACAACGCCAAGAACGGCGCAATCGCTATCGGCAAAACCAAAGTCGCGCTGACCAACGCGGACGGAAGCTATCGCTCGTATGCCGCGATCATCCGCGATATCGACAAGGCGACCAGCAGCATGACCGCCAGCCAGCGCGACGCGGCGCTGGGCGCGATCTTCGGCGACGAGTCACTCAAGGGTATTCTGGCGACGCTCAAGCAGGGACCCGACGCGCTGGACGCGATGACCGAGGGCATGTATGCCTGCGGCGGCGCGGCAGAAGATATGGCTGCCACGATGGGCGACAACCTCAAGGGCGATCTGGCGATCCTCGAAAGCGGCGCGCAGGACATGGCGATTGCGCTGTCCGACTGGCTGATGCCTGCCGCGCGCGGCGTGGTGCAAGGCATTACCGATATGATCGGCAAGTTCAACGCGCTGGACGACGGCACGAAGAATACCATTTTCCGCATCGGCGCGATGGCGGCTGCGGCGGGTCCTCTGCTGCTGAACGGCGGAAAGGTTCTGACGCTGCTCTCCGGCGTGAACCCGCTCGTGGTCGGGCTGGGTGCGGCGGCTGTGCTGGCGTATACGCACAGCGACGCTTTGCAGGGCATGGTCGCCAAGCTGGGCGACGGCGTGACGGCGTTCGGCGCGGCGTTGGAAAGCGGCGCAGGCTTCACGGCGGCGTTCTCTGCGGGGCTGACGGCTGCCTTTGGCGAGGAAGCGGCGGGCAAGGTACTCGGCGCGATTGAAGGCATCAAGACCGCTATTTCGACAGTGGGCGACGTGCTGACCACGGTCACGGATGCGGTCGGCACGTTCTTCGGGGCGTTGCTCGACGGAGAAGGGCTGAAACAGAGCTGGGACAACGCGGCGGCGGTCATTTCCGGCTATGACTGGACGGCGCTGGGAACGTCGATTCTTTCCGGCGTAACGGGCGCGCTCGACGCGGCGGGCGAATGGCTCAAGAACATCTTCACGGCAGGCTGGACGGCGGCGAAGGGCGTGAACTGGTTCGAGCTGGGTACATCCATTCACGACGGCATCCAGACGATTCTGGACACGACGGGAGGCTGGCTGAAAAGCCTGTTTGAAGCGGGCAAGACGGCGGCGGGCGAAATCAGCTGGGCGGATATCGGCACGGCGATATGGAACGGCGTGACCAGCGTGCTGGATATGGCGGGCAGTTTCCTGTCCGGGCTGTTCGGGCTGGGTAAGGATTCGGCGATTGCCAATGTGGACTGGAGCGCCATCGGCACGGCGATTTGGAATGGCGTGACCGGCGTGATCGATGCGGCGGGCAGCTGGCTTTCGAGCCTGTTCGGATTCGGCAAGAGTGCCGCCGAGGGGCTGCCGTGGAGCGAAGTCGGAACGGCTATCCAGACGGGCGTTGGAACCGTGCTGGATACGGCAGGCAGTTGGCTGTCTGCCGGATTCGATACAGCCAAGACCTATGTAGCAGGGATTCCGTGGAACGAGGTCGGAACCGCCATCAAGGGCGGCGTTGAAACCGTTCTGGACACAGCGGGCACGTGGCTGTCCTCCGGCTTTGAAGCCGCCAAGACGGCGATCTCCGGCATTGACTGGGGCGGCGTCGGCAGTACGATCTCCAGCGGCATCAGCGGCGCAATCGACGGGCTGGCAAAGCTCGGAAGCGGTATTTGGGATACCATCACCGGCTGGTTTGGCGGCGGCGACGAGGAAAAGGCGAAGGGCGACGCCAAGACCAGCGGCGGCAATCTGACGACCGGCATGGAAACCGGCATCACTGAGGGCAGCGCGGCGGTCACGACGGCGGCGACCAATGCGGCAAGTTCGGCGATGACGGCAGCGGCGCAGACGCTGACGGCGGAGAGCGGCACGACCATCACGGAAACGTGGGTCGGCGGCATGGTGACGGGAATCGCCAACCAGAACCCGATCCTGACGCTGGGTGTGCAGACGCTCGGCGATAATGCGGTGACGACAGCGACCGATACCCTGACGGCGGACGCGGGCAAGACCGTTGCGAACAGCTTCATGGGCGGTATCTGCTCGGCGGTCGCTGTGGCGGGTCCCATCCTGAACGTGCAGATGCAGACGACGGCGGGCGATGCAGCCGCCAAGGCGGGCGCGGCGCTGTCGTATACCCAAGGCTATGACATCGGCGTGAACATGGTGCGCGGCATCACTGCGGGCGTGCGAAGCACGTCGGGCGAGCTGTACAGCCAGATGGTGCAGATGGCGCGCACGGCGGTCAGTCGGACGAAGAACGCGCTGCGCATCCATTCGCCCTCCGGCGTGTTTGCCGATGAGGTCGGCGCGTGGATTCCGGGCGGCATCGGAGAGGGCGTACTCAGCCGCGAGGACGACGCGCTGGGCCCGCTGGAAGAGGTGCGCGCGAGCATGGTGGATACCATGACGGGCGCGCTTTCCGGCATAGATACCGGCTGGCCGGATGCGCCATGGAATCCGGGCGGAGGCGGCGGACGAACTGTGACGGTGACCATCAACGTGACGGGCGACTGGCACGTCAGGAGCGAACAGGAGAAACAGGAGATCATTTCCGAGCTGGGCGAACGGGTCAGAGAGGAGCTGAGGGGGTTGTGATTGCACAGGGAGAAAGTCCGCTGTTTTCCTTCAACGGGAAACACTGCGACGATTTTGATGTGACGTTTCTGCCGTCCGCCTATCCGTTCATTCCGGCGCAGAGCATCCCGCAGACAAGCATCGGCGGGCGGCACGGCACGCTGCGCTGGAAGGGGCGGACGTTCAGCACCAAGCGGCTCAAGGGCAAACTCTATTTTCTGAATACATCGTGCGACGATACGCCCATCCCGACCGACGAGCTGCTCCGGCGCGCGAGCGATGTGACGGCGTGGCTCTGCGGGACGGACGGGCGCGGCAAGCTGATTCTGGACGCGCTGCCGGATCGGTATTTCATCGCGGAGGTCAGCGACGCTTCGTCGCTGACGGATGACGACTGGGCAAGCGGTGAGGCGGCAATCGCGTTCACCTGCCAGCCGTTCGCCTACGCCGTCAGCGAGGACGGCGTGACGGTTCAGACGAGCGCCAACGCGGCAAAAAGCGCGGCGCTCGGCGTTCAGGGGAACGCCGAAACCATGCTCGCGTTCCGTGTCACATGTGCATCCGGCACGATGAACACGGCGACGGTGGAAACGCCGACCTGCCGGTTTGACTTCACGCGGCTGGGGATGACGGCGGGCGAAACGCTGGTCGCGCGGTATGTGCAGGAGGATATCCTGCTGCTTGAAATTGAGGGCGTGGATGGCGGCACGCGCTCGGCGATGGCGATGCGGACGACGGACAGCGACGACGACCTGCTGCTGTCGCCGGGCAGGAACGCGGTGACGGTCAAAACGGAAAAGGCGTGCAGCGTCCATCTGACGGCGAGGGGCAGATACCTATGAGATACCCAAAAATCTACGACCTGAATCTAAGATGCACGGGTGAGCTGCGGACGGCGGAGATCAGCGATCTGAAGCTCAAGGACACGCCGCTTTCCTGCGTGACCGTGACCGTGCCGACGAAAGATATCGGCTCGTTCGGCTATCGTCAGTTCGTGGAAATCTTCGACGCGGCAGGCAAACGAATTGACCTGTTCCGCGTGACGGAGATTCCCAAGGGCGTATACGGCAGGGCAGGCACGAAGAAGCTCAAATGCGATCAGGTGCTTTGCACGCTTTCGGACGATATCACGCCGACCTACATGCAGATCGGCGGCAACGGGCAGCCATTGGAAAGCTGTATCCGGCAGGTGCTGGCGTGCCAGCAGACAGCGCGCTGGAAGCTCGGGCGCTGCGACTTTGCGACGCTCTACGAGTACAGCTTTGCGAGCGAAGGACTGCTTTCGGCGCTGCTCAAGCTGATTGAGCCGATCCCAGATGCACTGATGACGACGGACACAACGAGCTACCCGTGGACGCTGAACGTCGTGCAGGCGGACGATACCGACGCGACGGAGCTGCGGTACAGCCGAAACATGGAGGAAATCACCGAGGAAGTCCTCGACACGAACTTTGCGACACGGCTCTATCCGCTGGGCTATGGTGAGGGCGTGAACCAGCTGAACATCAAGAGCGTGAACGGCGGCATGGCGTACATCGACAGCCCGACGCAGGCACTCTGGGGCGTGGTCAGCAAGCCGTATGTGGACACGACCATCACCGACGCGGCGACGCTACTGGCGCAAGGGCACGCGGCGCTTGAGCTGTGCTGCAATCCCCATGTCAGTTATAGTATAACCTGTAAAGATATATCAATCCTGACAGGCGAGAAGATGGATGCTTTTTACGCGGGACGCATGGCTCGAATCATCTACCTCGATTATGAACTGACGATTCGTGCGCGGGTGCGGGAAATCCACTATCCCAAGCCCATCACAGAGCCTTGGAACGCGAAGCTGACTATCGCCAACCGCAGCGCGGACGTGGCTTCCGTCATCGCTCAGTTGCAAAGAATCTCGCGCATCGAGCAGCTCTACGGGCAGGGCAGCACGACATTTTATTCCGGCGGCATCGAGCAGAACGCCGACGCGGAAACGCCCGCCGAGGGCGATATCTACATCCCGGACGACATGGTACATATCAACGCCATCATGCTGAAGGTCACGTTGTCGAGCTTTCGGGCGGACAGCAAGGGCGCAAAGGGCGGCGGCGGGACGGTGACAACGACGCAGGCCAGCGGAGGCGGTACGCAGACCAGCGAGGCAGGAGGCGGCGCGACGCTGACCGTCGAGAAGCGCACGGTATCCGAGGTGAAGATGACGGGTTCGCCCATGCAGGATGGGGCGGTCGACGCGCATACGGGCTTTGCGAAAACGTCCGGCGGCGACAACATGTCGGAGACGGACGGCGCGAGCGGCTCGACCGGTTCCGGAGGAGGCGGAAATACCGGCGTCAGCCGAAACGAAGGCGGCGCGATGACCTCGACGGACGAAGCGGGAAAGCACTCTCATGGCTCCAACAACACGCACCGGCACACTTTTGACGGCGTTTCCGTCGGCAAGACGGGGTATACAAGCTACAACGGCGCGGGCAGCACGACCAGCACCGGCGCGCACAGCCACGGCATGGGTCACTGGCACAGCTTTGACAGCCACACGCACGGCCTCGGCGGCCACCGGCACGGCATGATTCATCGGCATGAATTTTCGCACTACCACGAGATGAATATCAGCCTGCTGGTTCCATCTCAGACGCTCAATCTGCCGGAACATCGGCACAGCGTAAACATTCCGGCGCATGCGCATGACGTGACCCTTCCGGAGCACCTGCATGGGATTGAATACGGCATCTATTCCGGGCCGATGACGAGCGCATACACGGTCGAGGTTGACGGGAAAGAGGTGCCGGGCAGCGCCTTTGAAAATGGCGTCGTCGATATTGCACCGTATCTTTCCACGGACGCAGACGGGAGAATCAGCCGGGGAACATTCCACAGCTTTGCCGTGCGCCCGAAGCCCCAGAGCGGAAACGCGCAGGGACTGGCACACATTCGCGCGAGCTGGAGCGCGCAGGTTTTTATATCCTGCCAGACGGGCAGACAGTATTGAGGAGGAGAAGATGGACGGATGGAAGATTCGCCGCGCAGTCGATCTGCAGGAGGATTCGCCGCCGGTGGAACGGCTGAGGGCGCTGGCGACGCTTTCGAGCCGTCAGGCGCACGATTTTGTGATCGTGGTTCTGGACGGCGGCAAGCCCGCCGATCTGACCGGGATGCAGCCGTGGCTGAGCATGATCCTGCCGGGACGCGCAAGCCTGCAAAAGCAGGTGGGCAGTGTGCAGGCCAACGTGGTATCTGTGACGCTGCCGAAGACCGGTTACGCAGAGCGGGGCGACGTGTCGATTATCCTGTCGCTGATGGACGAGGACGGGCAAACGCAGATCCCGCTTTACGGCTGCGTGATGCGGGTGATGGAGGACAGCACGGACACGATCATCGACGAGGAAAAGGTGATTCCGTCGCTTGCCGAGCTGTTGGCGCAGTTTGACGCTTGTAAGGCGGCGGCAAGCGCAGCGAACACGGCTGCCGGAAAGGCCATTTCCGCTGCGAGCGGTGCACGGAAGGTTGCAAACGACGTGCAAAAGAAGCTCGACAACGGGGAATTTGTCGGCGCGCAAGGCCCGAAAGGCGAGAAAGGCGACACCGGCGCGCAGGGGCTGAGGGGCGAAAAAGGCGACACCGGCGAGCGGGGGCCGCAGGGCGAAACGGGCGCGACCGGCCCGCAAGGGCCGAAGGGTGAAACGGGTGCAATCGGGCCGCAAGGGCCGCGGGGCGAGACCGGAGCCACCGGCCCGCAAGGGCCGAAGGGCAAGGACGGCGAGGTGACTTTTGAAAGCCTGACGGATGAGCAGAAAGCGTCGCTTCGGGGTGAGCCCGGCGCAAAGGGAGAGAAAGGAGAGAAAGGCGATCCCGGTGCAAAGGGCGAGAAGGGGGAGAAGGGCGACCCCGGCAGGGATGCGCCGCAGGAAGCGGTGCTGTATACGGCGCAGACGCTTAATGATGCGCAAAAGACGCAGGCGAGGGAGAACATCGGCGCGGCGGATGAGGAGACAGTTAATCAGCTAAAGGACGATAAAGTCAATCAATCCGACGCACTGACGTTAGAAGAGATTATGGCAAGCACGGACTTGTCTAAAAAAGTCGCCAGCGCCGAAGCGGTTAAATCCATAAAAAATGCTATCGGCTCGATAAAGTCAGGTAGTTTTTATGCAGAAAAAAGCAAAGGAAATACGGTGCCTGTTGATTATGGCGGTTTTATCCGACTTAGTGGCGGAAGCTGGCCGGGAAGTTTTTATTCGGACACATACTATGTGGGCGTTGGTGCCGGCAGCGAGGCGTTTTTGGGCGTACAAATAAACGGCGCTAAACAAATTACATGGGTAAAAATATGAACCGAATAGGAACGGAATTGACTGTGAAAACGAGGATATGCAATGATTAAAATCAAGATAAACGCATCGGACGAAATCCGGGAAGTAACGTTTTCGCGGCGCAGTGAACATGTTATTGAGCTTGGCGGTATCACCGACGCTCCAACAACGGGCTTTACGACGTGGCGCATGGATGGCGTGACCCGGCTCGGCGATTTTAGCGATTACACGACCGTTTACCGCACCCTTGACAACGCGGTGCAGCTCTCCGACGACGGCAGTGTGTACGTCGAGCCGGAAGTGCCGGAACCGGGAGAGCCACAACCGACGCAAGAGGAGCGCATTAAAGCGCTCGAAGACCAGAACGAAACCCTGCTGCAATGCATCCTCGAGATGAGCGAGATTGTATATGCTTAAAATTTTTGGATTGCTCGTGATGAGCGGAAAGGAAGAAGATATGATGGCTATGTTATGGGCACAGCAGATTATGCTTGGCAAGAAGACCTACGCGCAGGTTCCGCGCCTGCTCAAGGATAAGGTCAAGGAAGTCCTGATTGACAGCGGTTGCGAAGACCTCGTGACGGAGTGACGCAAGGGCACCATCGCCGCGCTGCATCGGTTCCTGATGGGAGGCATGTGGCATTAGCCGTTTGTACCATCTGCTTATTTTATCTAAGGGCGCTATTGTTAACTAAGACGAGAGAAAAAGAAAAGCCGTCCGTTGACAGTGGACGGTCGAATTTGGTATCATACTCACATAATTAAAAAGGCAGACGGTACAGCCCTGCAAAGTTGAAACCGTCTGCCACCCAACAAGTGAGCGTGAGTATTATATCATATCTCCGCTTATTTGTGCAACACAGAAAGCGGGGTTTTTATGTACGAGCAGTTGCGTGACGAGGTTTTGAGCCAAATCGGGGATTTACCAGCCGAAATTTTGAAACGTGTATCAAGAGCATTCGACATTTCAGCGCAAAATTATGTTGTCACCAAAGCAGAAACGGGATTATCCGTTTTAGGGCGTGATGAGTTCAAAAGGGTTGCAGGCGCTTATTTTATTTCGCGGAAAACAGAAGGACTTTCGCCCAAGACGATTGACCACATCGTAAGAATTATTGGCAACTTCATAAATGGAATGGTGAAGCCGATTTCTGAAATCAAAACTAACGACATTCGGGCGTATTTGTATAATTATCAGGAGGAGCGAGGCATCAGCAACCGAAGTCTTGATCTGATTCGGACGATACTCTGCACTTTTTTTAAGTGGGCAGCAGCGGAAGGGTATATTCCTGTTGATCCTTCCGTCAATGTGCGACCGATCAAGTACACGAGAAAGCCAAGAAAAGCGCTCTCACAGATTGAGCTTGAGCGGATCCGTCGCGTATGTCAAGATGATAGGGAAACATGTATTGTTGAAGTGCTTTATTCGACGGGGTGCCGTGTCAGCGAGCTATGCAGTATTCGAATTGATGACATTGATTGGGAAAAACGGGAGATTACAGTTCTCGGTAAGGGAAATAAATACAGAAAGGTTTTCCTCAACGCAAAAGCAATTATTGCGATTCATGCCTATCTCAAATCGAGGAAGCATTCGAGTATATGGCTTGTATGCAATGAGCGCGGAGGCGGCCAGATGCACCCGGCCAATGTGCAAAAGATTTTTGCGCGAATGGAGAAAGAAACTGGGATTTTTGTGACCCCTCACATTATGAGACATACCATGGCAACACAGGCACTCACGGGAACGGGCGTTGAGGTTGTACAGCAGATGCTCGGCCATTCCAACGTGGCAACGACCATGATTTACGCTGAAGTTGATCCGACAACTATTCATGCAGCACACATTCGAAGCGTAATTTAATAAACAGACGACTGTTAAAAACAGTCGTCTGTTTTTTGAGAGGGGGTGATCTTATGGAAGTTCTCATTGCTCTTGACTGTGCCGATCTTGCGCAGTAATCCTTCGGGCGGCTGATTTATGGTCAGCCGCCTGTCTTTTATCCCAAAATCAAGGAGGCGGTTCAACTATGAATTTATCCGTGGCACTCATTCTCGGCGCGATCCTCATTGCGTCTACTATCGTAATGATTGCCGGATGCAACGTTTCGGCGCTGGCTGACCGTCAGGCCGAAAGGTGGCTGAACGAACATGGCGGTTAATGGCATCACTGGCGCTTACTACATGATTCAGCAGCTCGAAAAGCCCACATCGTATAGCGAAGCGGACTGCGTAAAAGCTGCGGTCATCAACGTCATCCGCCACTGTTCCGGCGGTGATCCGTCGTACAGATGCGCCGGATGCACAGAGTTGTGGAACAGCGACAAAACGGGCAGATATCATCACATCGTCGAAAGACTCACCATCGACGAGGCAAAACGCTCCGGCCTGCTCATCGGCGATTTGCCCTGCATCTACAACACCAATACCGGCAAATGCGAACACATCGCCTACTACATGGGCGGCATCGGCGGGTATGAGGTTATCCATAGCAGCGCAACACGCGGATGCGTCGCCGCAACGTATCTCAAAAATGGGTTTACCCACATTCTGCGGCATCGACTCATCAAGGGCATTGACCCCGATTCCGCCGGAGGCAATGACGATGATGATGAAAAGGAGATGGACTCAATGGCAACCGTCATCTACATGGCAAAGGTCAGCACCCCCAAGGGAGGGGCGCTGAATCTTCGTTCCTCCCCGTCCACATCTGCACGGGTTCTGACGGAGATCGAAAACGGCGAAACCATCGAAGTTCTGGCAGAACTCGGAAAGTGGGTTCAGGTCAAGTATTCTGGATCCACTGGCTATGTCTTCGCCGATTATGTCACCCGCATTGCATCTTCTTCGGATGAAGATGATGGGACAAGCGACACGACTGCAACCGCTTCCGCATGGGGCATTTTCGTCCCGTGCGCATCCAAGACCGCTGCACAGACTCTCGCTCAGTGCTTCAACGCGGCGACCGTCTGCCAGCGGGAGCGTGATGACTGATGCCTCTGCTTCAATCAATCATGGAATGGATTAAGCTCTGGTGGGGCTATCTGGGCGTTCTGGGCGCGATTTGTGCTTTCATCGGCAAGACCTTCATCTCCCCCATCATCAAGCGCAGGCGCAAGATGAAGCAGGAAAAAGAGGATCAGCAAAAAGAAATGCTGAAGCTCTTGACCGACATCCGGGACGAGCTGAAGAACCTTGGCAATGATGTCGGATCGCTTCAACACGACCGATTGCAACAGGCATATGCCTACTACATGAAACGCGGCTGGTGCGAATCCTCAATCAAAGAATCGCTCATCTCCATGTTCGATTCTTACTCATCGCGCGGCAGAAATCATCTCTACAAGTCTTATAAGCAAGACTTCATCGACCTCCCTGAGGTCGAACCGGGCGTAAACTGGGGGGCGCATCAGAATTGAGGATCGGAGATACTTACATCCAGTACAGCAAAATCATCACGTCCCTTGCGGCGCTGGCATACGCCGCGCAGGTTTCGATTACCATCGTCCTCGCCTGCAACGTGCCGGAAGCATCTGATGCGCTCATCGAAATTCTCAAGACCACAACGGGGCTTTTCGGGCTGATTTTCGGTTGCTACACCGGAAATTCTGTTGTCGAAAAAGTCAATACCGCGAAGAAATCGACAGAAAAGATTCTCAATACCTCAGCGACGGTCAAACCGCCGACGCTGGGCTGACAGCAGGGCTTTGTCCCTGAGAAAGGATAAACACCATGATTGACATCACTATGATTTTGCAGGGCTTGATTGTTCTTCTCGTTGGCCTCGCTGCTTTTAAGCTCTGGCCGATCATCAAGGCTTCTGTTCCGGCTATCGTCCTTGATATCATCCGGCTGGTTGCCCGCTTCGCCGTCTACTCGGTTGAGGCATCCTTCGGAAGCGGCGGCGGCGAAGAAAAGTTTAAGGCAGCCTTGG
>ERZ827452.1974-NODE-1974-length-16917-cov-9.423081_pt1 | contig 16917 bp, 15 predicted proteins | sample MGYA00519866_ERZ827452 | MGnify/ENA primary metagenome ERZ827452 (study PRJEB31778, sample SAMEA3449307) | human gut metagenome | biome: human gut; feature: human-associated habitat; material: faeces | place: United Kingdom | collected 2010/2012 ... | reverse complement strand
CGCAGGACATGGGCTTCAAGCCGCGCAACACGCTCAACGACATGTTCGAGCTGGAAATCGACATGAAGGTTGGCAAGAAGCAGCTCGGCCAGATCGTCGATATGTGCTTCCGCAAGCACGGCGTGTCCGAGACCGCCCGTGTGCTGGACAACGTGAAGGCGATGGGCTACAAGTATTCCACCATAGGCGCCGTCACCGTGGCCGTGGCCGACGTTATCGTGCCGCCGGAGAAGAAGCCGATTCTGGAAGCCTCCGAAAAGAAGGTTCGCGCGATTGAAAAGCAGTTCAAGCGCGGCCTGCTCACCGACGAGGAGCGCTACGAGCGCGTCGTCGAGGTTTGGAGCAAGACGACGGACGACGTCAAGAGCAAGATCATGGATTACATGGACGAGTTCAACCCGATCCGCATGATGACGGATTCCGGCGCGCGCGGTTCCATTTCCCAGGTCTCCCAGCTCGCCGGCATGCGCGGCATGATGGCGTCCCCGACCGGCCGACCGCTGGAAATGCCCGTTAAGGCGAACTTCCGCGAAGGCCTGACCGTTCTTGAATTCTTCCAGAGCTCTCACGGAAGCCGTAAGGCTCTGTCCGATACCGCTCTGCGTACCGCTGACTCTGGCTACCTGACCCGTCGTCTGGTCGATGTCTCCCAGGAAGTTATCATCCGTGAGGAAGACTGCCACGCTACCGAGGGTATCTGGGTCCGCGAGATCAGCGAAGGTAACTCCGTTGTCGAGAGCTTCAAGGAGCGCTTGAACGGCCGCTACGCCCTGCATGACGTTATGGACCCCACCACCGGTGAGCTCCTGGTCAGCAAGGACAAGATGATGGATATGTTCGACGCCGAGAAGATCGCCAACGCCGGTATCACCGAGCTGGAGATCCGCTCCGTCATGACCTGCCGTGCCCACGTCGGCGTCTGCGCCCGTTGCTACGGCTCCAACATGTCCAACGGCGAGTGCGTCAAGGTCGGCGAGTCTGTCGGTATCATCGCTGCTGAGTCCATCGGCGAACCCGGTACCCAGCTGACCATGCGTACCTTCCATACCGGCGGTATCGCATCTGCCGAAGATATCACGCAGGGTCTTCCTCGTGTTGAGGAACTGTTCGAGAGCCGCCGCCCGAAGGCCATGGCTATCATGTCCGAAATCGGCGGTACCGTCCACATCGACGATACCAAGAAGACCCGCCATGCCGAGATCAACGGCGTGGACGAGAACGGCGCACCCATCACCAAGAGCTACCTGATCCCGTTCGGTCAGCGCCTCAAGGTCATGGAGGGCGACGTCGTCGCCAAGGGTGCTCTGCTGACCGAAGGCCACGCTTATCCCCAGGATATTCTGGCCGTCCAGGGTCCCATCGCCACCCAGAACTACCTGATCAGCGAAGTCCAGAAGGTCTACCGTCTGCAGGGCGTTGACATCAACGATAAGCATATCGAAGTCATCGTCCGCCAGATGATGCGTAAGGTCCGCATCGAGGATTCCGGCTCCAGCGACTTTATCATGGGCAGCATCGTGAACCGCCGCGATGTCATGATCAAGAACGAGGAGATCCAGGCCCGCATCGATGCCGGCGAGACCGATCTGAAGCTGGTCCAGGCCAGCCAAGTCCTGCTTGGTATCACCAAGTCCAGCTTGGCCACCGACTCCTTCCTGTCCGCTGCTTCCTTCCAGGAGACCACCCGTGTCCTGACCGAAGCCGCCATCAAGGGCAAGGTCGACCCGCTGGCCGGCCTGAAGGAGAACGTTATCATCGGTAAGCTCATCCCCGCCGGCACTGGTCTGCCGGAGGTCGAGGAAGAGCTCGTCCAGGCTGAGATCGCCCGCGACGCCGCCGAAGCCGCTTACGACCACTAATCTGTAAATAAAAATCCCGTCACCGTTTGGTGGCGGGATTTTTTATGTGCGGTGTTTGCAAAAAGTCAAAATCAAGAAAGATTCAGCAAAATCGTTAATAACTCACAAAAGGGAATCACAAAGCCAAAAAGGAAGAAGAACACGGTTTCGCGCAGAAGCCGGACAAATTGCGAAAACCGGGGCTGAAAAGCACTGAGCCATGCCAAAAATTGCGTTTCCCAAAGTGATATATGGGCATCACAAAAGTGCCAGAAAAATAACGCCAGACATTGCAGCAATGCCGCAGTAGGAAAGATAAAGAACTTTGCGGCGTAGGAAGCAGGGACGATCTGTGCGCCGACATCCCACAAAATTGCAAGGCTGTTCGGACATAGCAAAAGCCCTGCCAGACAAAACAGGATAGATAACAGCAGACATACGGCACGGAGAAGTTGACCGGCATACCGGCTCTGCGGAGAAAACAGATCGACAAAAGTCTTAACAGAATCCGCACCGCTGCCCGTGCCGGAGGTCCCGGTGTGAATTAATTCGTCTAATGTCAGGTGCAGTACTTGGGCCAGCGGCTCCAGCGTGTTTATATCGGGCAATCCAACGCCGCGCTCCCAGCGGCTTACCGCTTTGTCCGTCACATGGAGGCGTGCAGCAACCTCTGCCTGTGTCAGTCCCAGCGTCCTGCGCTGGTCGGCAATAAAGGCTCCGAAACTTTTAGCGTCCATGTTTAATCCCTCCGTATATGATCTGCAACAAGCGTAGCACACGGAGGCCGAATTGTAAACCGACGCTTCGTTTACAAACGTACATACGAAAAAGCAGGGGAGCACTTTCTCTTACATTGACACACACACGGCGGCGGGTTATAATAAATTAACCGCAAACCACCCAACCGGAAAGGGAAGTGACCGTTATGCTGTTTTTGCAGTATCCGTCGTGCTCCACCTGCCAGAAGGCCAAAAAATGGCTGGACGACCATGGCATCGCCTACACCCCGCGCCATATCAAAGAGGAAAAACCTACGGTCGAAGAACTGCGGCAGTGGATTGCCCGCAGCGGCCTGCCGGCCCGCAAATTCTTCAATACCAGTGGCTTGGTTTACCGGTCCCTGGGGCTGAAAGATAAGTTGGATACCATGACCGAGGAGGAGCAGATTGCTCTGCTGGCCACCGACGGCATGCTGGTCAAACGCCCGCTGCTGGTAGGGGAGGACTTCGTCCTGCCCGGCTTCAAGCCCGCCGATTGGGAAAAAGCGCTTCTATAATAAGGATAGGATAAGGAGAAAACCATGGCTGAAATTTTAAAAGAACGCAGCGAACTGGATCCGCAGTTCCAGTGGGACCTGACGCCGATGTTTGAAAGCGACGCTGCCTGGGAGACCGCCCTCGAAAACCTCGATGCCGAGATCGACAGCGTAGCCGCTTTTGCGGGCAAGCTGTCCGACGCCATCACCATCGGCGCTTATCTGGACGCCACCACCGAGCTGAACCGCAAGGTCGAGCAGCTCTACTGCTACGCCAGCATGCGCCACGATGAGGACACCCGCGGCGAGGCTGCCCAGAGTATGTACGCCCGCATCAACAGCAAGTATGTCAAGCTTATCACCGCGCTGTCCTTTGCCCAGCCGGAGATCCTGGCCCTGCCCGAGGAGACCCTGACCGCCATCGTCAACGATCCCGCCGTGGCCGACTACAAGTTCAATCTGGAGGACCTGCTGCGCAGCAAGCCCCACACCCTCTCCAAGGCCGAGGAAAAGCTGCTGGCCAGCTTTGGCGAGGTAATGCAGGCTCCCTCCGAGGCTTACCACAACCTCGAGGACGCCGACCTCGTCTTTGACCCCGCCAAGAACGCCGAGGGGGAAGAAGTTGAGGTCACCGGCTCCAACTTCGTGCCCATCGAGATGGGCACCGACCGTGTCCTGCGCGAGAATGCTTTCCGCAGCTTCTACAAGGGCTACCGCCAGCACATCAACACCATGGCCGCTACCTACGCCGGTGCTGTCAAGGCTGCCACCGCCGAGGCCCGCGCCCGCCACTATGAGTCCTCCCGCGCCATGTCCATGGCAGGGGAGAATGTGCCCGTGGAGGTCTACGACAACCTGGTCGCCACCGTCCGCAAGCACATGCCCGCCATGCACCGCTACGTCCGCCTGCGCAAAAAGATGCTGGGCGTCGACGAGCTGCATTTCTATGACGTCTATGCCCCGCTGGTCGGTGACCTGAAGAAGTCCTACACCTACGAGACCGCCCAGCAGATGGTGCTGAAAGCCGTTGCCCCCCTGGGCGAGGACTACCAGAAGGACGTGCAGAAAGCCTACAACGAGGGCTGGATCGACGTTTATCCCAACCGCGGCAAGCGCGGCGGCGCTTACTCCGGCGGCTGCTATGACTCCAACCCCTATATCCTGCTGAACTTCAGCGGTACGCTGGACAGCGTTTCCACCCTGGCCCACGAGATGGGCCATACCATGCACAGCTGGCGCTCCCGCAAGCATCAGCCGCCGCAGTATGCTGACTACACGCTGTTCGTGGCCGAGGTCGCGTCCACTGTCAACGAGAACCTGCTCATCGAGCAGCTGCTCCAGAACGAGAACGACCCCCAGACCCGCCTCTATCTGCTGAACCAGTACCTGGAGAACTTCAAGGGCACCGTCTACCGCCAGACGATGTTTGCTGAGTTTGAGCGCGAGGCCCACGCCATGGTGGAGCGTGGCGAGGCCCTGAACGCCTCCGCTCTCAACGCCCTGTATAAGCGCCTGGTCATCGATTACTTCGGCGACGACATGGTCATCGATGACGAGATCCAGTACGAGTGGGCACGCATCCCGCACTTCTACCGTCCGTTCTACGTCTACAAGTACGCCACCGGCTACTCCACCGCCGTGGCCCTGTCCGAGGGCATCCTCAAAGAGGGCGAGCCTGCCGTCAAGCGCTACAAGGAGTTCCTCTCCATGGGCGGCAGCGCCTACCCGCTGGATGAGCTGCGCCACGCCGGTGTTGACCTGGCCACCCCGGCCCCAGTCGACGCTGCCCTCGAAAAGTTCGAACGCATCCTCGATGACGCCGAAGCTACCCTGGCAAAGCTGCAGTAATAATAAAAAGGTAGGGGCACCCGCGAGGGTGCCCCTTTTGCTGTTATATAAGGTGTTACTTGCCAAGAACTGCCTTCAAATAGGCGGCTTCGCGGGCGGCTACCTGTGCCTGGAATGCCTTCACGGCATCGGCATAAGCGGCTTCGCGCTTGTCGGCTGCGGCCTGGGTAGCCTTACCGGCAGCAATCACAGCGGCCACTTTGGCGTCCGCCTCAGACTGAGCTGCCTTGCCGGCGGCGATCACGGCCAGGCACTCTGCATCGGCCTTGGCCTGGGCAGTTTTAGCAGCCTTCAGGATCGCGGCACTGTCGGCGTCGGCCTTTGCCTTAGCCTGCTTGGAGTAGGCATTGACAGCGGCTGTGTAGGCGGCTTCTTTGGCGGCGATCTCCTGCTGATAGGCTTTTACAGCGGCGATGTAATCATCGTTGGCGTCTGCAAAAACGGGAACGGCGAACATGCAGACCATGCAGATGGCGAGCAGGGCAGAGAGAAGTTTTTTCATTGTCAATACCTCCTTAAAAATAAAACCAAGGGTGATTTGGTCTCCCGGAACGCCCGGGAGTTATCTACAGCCTTATTATACCAGACGGCGCATAAAGCTGCAACAAAAAATGACTCGACAAAATCATGAATTCTGGCATTGCAAATTGTGCAAACTAGACAAATGTTGTTGAAGCATGGACAAAAAGCGCTTACACAAACCTTGGGCAGGGGAGTAGGCACCCTGTTCATCTTATGCACCGCCTTATAAAAAGGCGTCAGGCCCTGGCCCATAGGCCCGAAATCCACATTTTAGCCTGCGAAAACAAAAATTCTCCGTATTGCACGATTTTTTCAAAGTTTTTTTGGCAATACTCTTGACAACGGGCCGCGAATCCTGTAAACTAAACATTGCGTGAGTTCCAGGGAGTAGTGCGGCAAAAATGCCGCGGCTCCGGTAAAACGAACGTGAATATGTGAAGAAAGGAGAAAAGAAATGCCTACTTTTAACCAGCTCGTGCGCAAAGGTCGTGAGGTCCTGGTCAAGAAGAGCACTGCCCCTGCTCTGCAGAAGTGCTACAACTCCCAGAAGAAGCAGTACACCACCATGAACAGCCCGCAGAAGCGCGGTGTTTGCACTGCCGTTCGTACCATGACCCCCAAGAAGCCTAACTCTGCTCTGCGTAAAGTTGCCCGTGTCCGCCTCACGAATGGTATCGAGGTCACCTCTTACATTCCCGGTATCGGCCATAACCTGCAGGAGCACAGCGTTGTTCTGATCCGTGGCGGTCGTGTCAAGGATCTGCCCGGTGTCCGTTATCACATCATCCGTGGTACTCTGGATACCCAGGGTGTTGCGAACCGTAACCAGGCCCGCAGCAAATACGGTGCTAAGCGCCCCAAGGCCGGTGCCAAGAAGTAAGGAAACATCTTTTCGCCATAAAATAGGCCAAGCCTTTTTTGTGGCACAACGGGAGTTTCTAAACTTTCGAGTACCGATGATATCATTTATGTGAAGGAGGGAAGAAAGATGCCCAGAAGAGGTAATGTCGCTAAGCGCGAAGTTCTGGCTGATCCTATCTACAATTCCAAGGTTGTCACCCGTCTGGTCAACTACATCATGCTGGATGGCAAGAAAGGTGTTGCTCAGGAGATCGTTTACGATGCATTTGACATCGTGAAGGAAAAGACCGGCAACGACCCGCTCGAGATGTTCGAGAAGGCTATGGAGAACATCATGCCTAACCTCGAGTGCAAGACCCGCCGCGTCGGCGGTGCTAACTACCAGGTTCCCCTGGAGGTCAGCCCGGCCCGCCGTGAGACCCTGGGTCTGCGTTGGCTCACCGCTTACAGCCGCGCCCGTGGCGAGAAGACCATGTCTGCTCGTCTGGCTGCTGAGATCATCGACGCCACCAACGGTGTCGGCGGTTCTGTCAAGAAGCGCGAGGATACGCACAAGATGGCCGAGGCCAACAAGGCTTTTGCCCACTATCGTTATTGATTCGCTGTCGAGGAGGTATAAGCCATGGCAACGCCGAGAGATGTATCTCTGCAAATGACCCGTAATATCGGTATCATGGCCCACATCGACGCAGGTAAGACCACCACCACCGAGCGTATCCTGTACTACACCGGTATCAACCATAAGATCGGTGAAGTTCATGACGGCGCTGCTACGATGGACTGGATGGAGCAGGAACAGGAGCGTGGTATCACCATCACTTCTGCTGCTACCACCTGCTACTGGAGCCATACCGAGACCCAGCACGATCCGGCTCTCTTCAAGAAGAACCGTCATCGTATCAATATCATCGACACCCCGGGCCACGTTGACTTCACTGTTGAGGTTCAGCGTTCCCTGCGTGTTCTGGACGGTTCTGTTACCGTTCTGGCCGCTAAGGGCGGTGTCGAGCCGCAGTCTGAGACCGTCTGGCGTCAGGCTGACGAGTATAAGGTTCCCCGCATGGTATACGTCAACAAGATGGATACCATGGGTGCCGATTTCTACCGCTGCGTCCAGATGCTCCATGATCGTCTGCACGCCAACGGTGTGCCCATCCAGCTGCCCGTTGGTCAGGAGGATACCTTCAAGGGTATTATCGACCTGATCGATATGCAGGCTGACATCTACTATGATGACATGGGCAATGATGTCCGCGTTGAGCCGATTCCTGAGGATATGCAGGAGAAGGCCCAGGAGTACCATGACAAGCTGATTGAGGCTGTTGCCGAGACCGACGAAGAGCTGATGATGAAGTACCTGGAAGGCGAAGAGCTGACCAAGGAAGAAATCAAGGCTGCTCTGCGTAAGGCTACCATCTCCAACGAGATCGTTCCTGTTGTCTGTGGCTCCTCCTACAAGAACCGCGGCGTTCAGAAGCTGCTGGATGCTATTGTTGACTACATGCCGGCTCCTACCGACGTTGCAGCCATCAAGGGCACCAACCCCGAGACCGGCGAGGAGGAGGATCGTATCTCTTCCGACGACCAGCCTTTCGCAGCTCTGGCTTTCAAGATCATGACTGACCCCTACGTTGGTAAGCTCTGCTTCTTCCGTGTGTACTCCGGTACCCTGGATGCAGGCACCACCGTTTACAACTCTGTCAAGGATAACAACGAGCGTATCGGCCGTATCCTGCAGATGCACGCCAACAACCGTAAGGATATCGACACCGTTTACGCTGGCGATATCGCGGCTGCTGTCGGCCTGAAGAATACCACCACCGGTGACACCCTGTGCGACGAGAAGCATCCCATCATCCTCGAGTCGATGAACTTCCCCGAGCCCGTTATCCGCGTTGCCATCGAGCCCAAGACCAAGGCCGGCTCCGAGAAGATGGGCATTGCTCTGGCAAAGCTCGCTGAAGAAGACCCGACTTTCCGTACCTGGACCGATGAAGAGACCGGTCAGACCATCATCGCCGGCATGGGTGAGCTCCATCTGGAGATCATCGTTGACCGTCTGCTCCGCGAGTTCAAGGTCGAGGCTAACGTCGGCGCTCCCCAGGTTGCTTACCGCGAGACCATTCGCAAGGAAGCCAACCAGGAGACCAAGTACGCCCGCCAGTCTGGTGGTAAGGGCCAGTACGGTCACGTTAAGATCAAGGTTGAGCCCAACCCCGGTAAGGGTTACGAGTTCGTCAACGGTGTCGTTGGCGGCGCTATCCCGAAGGAATATATCCCCGCTGTCGATCAGGGCATTCAGGGCGCCATGAAGTCCGGCGTTCTCGCTGGCTATCCCGTCGTCGATGTCAAGGTCACCCTGTGGGACGGTTCTTACCATGAGGTCGACTCCTCTGAAATGGCGTTCTCCATCGCCGGTTCTATGGCTTTCAAGGAGGCCATGAAGAAGTGCGATCCCGTCATCATGGAGCCCATCATGAAGGTCAACGTTATCGTGCCTGATGAGTACATGGGCAACGTTATCGGCGACCTGAACAGCCGCCGTGGTCAGATCAACAACCAGGAGTCTGAGGGTGGCACCGCTCGTGTTACCGCTCTGGTTCCTCTGTCTGAGATGTTCGGCTATGCTACCGACCTGCGTTCTAAGACCCAGGGCCGTGGCCAGTACTCCATGGAGCCTGATGAATATCAGCAGGTTCCCAAGAGCGTTGCCGACAAGATCATGAGCGACCGCGCTAAAGCGTAACTATTTCATAAATTTTACTTGATTTTTCTCGTAAAATCTTGTATTATAGCCTTACGCAAGGCAATTAAATTGTTTTAATTAAAGGAGGACACTTCCAATGGCTGAAAAGGAAAAATTTGACCGCTCTTTGGAGCACGTCAACATTGGCACCATCGGTCACGTTGACCATGGTAAGACTACCCTGACCGCTGCCATCACCAAGACTCTGGCTCTGAAGGGCGACGCCGACTTCATGGATTACTCCAGCATCGACAAGGCTCCCGAGGAGAAGGCTCGTGGCATCACGATCAACACCGCTCACGTTGAGTACCACACCGAGAAGCGTCACTACGCCCACGTTGACTGCCCGGGCCATGCTGACTACATCAAGAACATGATCACCGGTGCTGCTCAGATGGACGGCGCTATTCTGGTCGTTGCTGCTACCGATGGTCCCATGCCTCAGACCCGTGAGCACATCCTGCTCGCCCGTCAGGTTGGCGTGCCCAAGATCGTTGTCTTCATGAACAAGTGCGACATGGTTGACGACGACGAGCTGCTGGATCTGGTCGAGATGGAAATCCGTGAGCTGCTGAACGAGTACGACTTCGATGGCGACAACACCCCCATCATCCGTGGTTCCGCTCTGAAGGCTCTGGAGTCCACTTCTACCGACCCCAACGCCCCTGAGTACAAGTGCATTTGGGAGCTGATGGACGCTGTTGATAGCTACATCCCCACTCCTGATCGTGCTGCTGACAAGCCCTTCCTGATGCCCGTTGAGGACGTTATGACCATCTCCGGCCGTGGCACCGTTGCTACCGGTCGTGTCGAGCGTGGCACTGCTCACGTTGGCGATCAGATGGAAATCGTCGGTATCAAGGAAGAGAAGATGACCACCACCATCACCGGCCTGGAGATGTTCCGCAAGAGCCTGGAGTTCGCTCAGGCTGGCGATAACATCGGCGCCCTGCTGCGTGGCGTTGACCGTGACCAGATCGAGCGTGGCCAGTGCCTGTGCCAGCCCGGTTCTGTTCATCCCCACACCACCTTCGATGGCCACGTTTACGTCCTGAAGAAGGAAGAGGGCGGCCGTCATACCCCGTTCTTCAACAACTATCGTCCTCAGTTCTACTTCCGCACCACCGACGTTACCGGCATCATCACCCTGCCCGAGGGCACCGAGATGTGCATGCCCGGCGACAACGTCGATATGCATGTTGAGCTGATCACCCCCGTTGCCATGGAAGAGGGCCTGCGTTTCGCTATCCGCGAGGGCGGCCACACCGTTGGTTCCGGCGTTGTTTCCAAGATCGAGAAGTAATTTCCCACTCTAAAACAGCATAATTCAGGCGCTCACTGTAAGGTGAGCGCCTGTTTTTATGTTGTTTTTTGGTGTACAGTGTGGTATACTAATAAAAATATGGCATACCACAAATATGACATACATAGAGAAGGGAGTACATCCATGCAGCAGGAAACCGTTATCGTATTGGATTTCGGCGGCCAGTATAACCAGCTGATCGCCCGCCGCGTCCGTGAATGTAACGTTTATTGCGAGATCTATTCGTACCGCACCGACCTGGCCAAGATCAAGGCCAAGAACCCCAAGGGCATCATCTTTACCGGCGGCCCCAACAGCGCCTACCTGCCGGATTCGCCGACCATCGACCCCGAGATCTACACCTGGGGCGTGCCGATCCTGGGTATCTGCTACGGCAGCCAGCTGATGATGCACATGCTGGGCGGCAAGGTCTGCAAAGCCCCTGAGCGCGAGTACGGCAAGACCGTGGTCGACCTGGACACCACCAGCCCGTTGTTCGCCGGCCTGCCGGACAAAAACGTCTGCTGGATGAGCCATAATGACTATATCGAGACGGCCGCCCCCGGCTTTGAAATCGTGGCTCACACCCCCAACTGCCCGGTGGCCGCTGCCCAGGATAAGCCCCGCGGCCTGTACTGCGTGCAGTTCCACCCGGAGGTCCTGCACACCGAGAACGGCACCCAGATCCTGCACAACTTTGTGTACAACGTCTGCGGCTGTGCCGGCACCTGGAAGATGGACTCCTTCGTGGAGAACAGTGTCAACGCCCTGCGCGAGAAGATCGGCGACGGCAAGGTGCTCTGCGCCCTGTCCGGCGGTGTCGACTCCAGCGTCTGTGCTGCCATGCTGGCCAAGGCCATCGGTAAGCAGCTGACCTGCGTGTTCGTTGACCATGGCCTGCTGCGCAAGAATGAGCGCGAACAGGTCTGCGAGGTGTTCGGCGAAGGCGGCCAGTTTGACATCAACTTTGTCTGCGTCGATGCCCGCGACCGCTTCTACAAGAAGCTGGCAGGGGAGAGCGCTCCCGAGCGCAAGCGCAAGATCATCGGCGAGGAGTTCATCCGTGTGTTCGAGGACGAAGCCAAGAAGATCGGTGCTGTGGACTTCCTGGCCCAGGGCACGATTTACCCCGACGTGGTCGAGAGTGGCCTCGGCGGCGAGAGCGCGACCATCAAGAGCCACCACAACGTCGGCGGCCTGCCCGACTACGTCGACTTTAAGGAGATCGTCGAGCCGCTGCGCGACCTGTTCAAGGACGAAGTCCGCCAGGCCGGCCGCGAACTGGGCCTGCCCGAGTACCTGGTCGCCCGTCAGCCATTTCCCGGCCCGGGCTTGGCCATCCGCATCATCGGCGATGTGACCCCCGAAAAGGTCGCTATCGTCCAGGATGCCGACGCCATCTGGCGCGAGGAAGTGGACAAGCTGCCCATGGCCAAGCGCCCCAGCCAGTATTTTGCTGCGCTGACCAACATGCGCAGTGTCGGCGTTATGGGTGACGAGCGCACCTACGATTACGCCATTGCTCTGCGTGCCGTGACCACCACCGACTTTATGACGGCCGAGGTCACCATCCTGCCCACTGAGACCATCACCACCGCCGCCAACCGCATCGTCAACGAAGTTAAGAACATCAACCGCGTCATGTTCGACTACACCACCAAACCCCCGGCAACCATTGAGTTTGAATAATCGCAAAACCCAAATAGAGCCTGTATATTGAACAACAGTACGTTCAATATACAGGCTCTTTCTTTTTGCTGGCTCCGCGTTGACTCCAATTTACAAATTTGAGGGCGGTAATGCGGTTTTCCAATTGTTATTGCTTTCTTTTGCATGGTTATACGGGAATGTTTGATTACTGGTTTAAAAATGGTATGAAGGAACCGCCAAAAGAAATGGGACCATATGTCAGCGAATTCCGGCATGACTTAATAAAGAATTTATAGAAATCAGAGATAAAAGATATAATGGTACAACGAAGTAAATGTCACTGTACTGTTTTATGGCGGGGCTTTTTGTGTTGAAACGCGCTGCGTCATTTGCTATAATCAAAGAAATGGAACGGGAGGTGCCATGCGTACAAATGCAAACTTTATTACCTGATTGTTCAGTTCGCAAACTGCAGCCGGTCAATGCCGATATAGAAAAAATCTACGCAATGGCATCCCAAAACATGCTGTTTTACCAGTATCATCCACCCTTTGTTACCTGGCAGAGCATTTTGGAAGATATGTCCGCATTGCCGCCGGGCAAAACGAGGGCAGACAAATTTTATATTGGCTTTTTTGATGGCGTAGCGCTGGCTGCAGTGGTTGATATGATTCTGGCCTATCCAAATGAAACCACAGGTTACATTGGCTTTTTCATGGTGGATAAGTCTCGCCAAGGCCAGGGGATCGGCAGCCGTATCGTGGCCGACATAGAAAATACTATGCGCAACAATGGTATGTGCCATAGCCGTCTGGCAGTCGATAAAGGCAACCCGCAAAGCTACTCGTTCTGGACAAAAAACGGTTATGCTGTTTGCGGCCCCGAAATCCCTAACGATTTTTCCGCTTATATCCCCATGCAAAAAGAACTGACACCTCTATAAAGATTCTACAAGGAGAAAAACAATGCCTAAACGTTTACTTGATTGCTGCGCGTCGGATTTCCGCAGCTTTACCAAAAGTGATCTTCTCGAATCCATCCAGAAAAGCGAGGGGCGCGTCATTGCTTGCGAGACCATCGGTACGGTGCAGCCGCTGCTGGGCAATGTGACCAACGCCGAGTTCGCGGCCTCGATGGGTGCGGACATCCTGCTGCTGAACATGTTCGATGTGCAGCACCCGGTCATCAACGGCCTGCCGGAAACGGAGCCGGAAAACACCGTCCGTATGCTGAAAAAACTGACGGGCCGCCCCATCGGCATTAATCTGGAGCCGGTGGCCGAAGGCGAGGAGGGCGAGACAGACCCCATCTGGAAAATGTCCGCTGGCCGCCGTGCTACCGTCGAAAACGCCCTGCGAGCCAAAGAGCTGGGCGTCGACTTCATCCTCCTCACCGGAAACCCCGGCATGGGCGTGTCCAACCCGGCTATCATCGAGACGCTGCGCAAATTCAAGGCAGCGGTGGGGGACAGCATCGTGCTGGCGGCAGGCAAAATGCACGCCGCCGGTGTGCTGGCCGAAGCCGCCGAGAGCATCCTGACCGAGGCAGACATTGCCGACTTCACCGCCGCTGGTGCAGACATCATCCTGCTGCCAGCCCCCGGCACGGTGCCGGGCATCACGATGGAATACGCCCGCGCTCTCATCAGCTGCGCACACCGTCACGGCGCACTGACCATCACGGCCATCGGCACCTCGCAGGAGGGCGCGGACACGGACACCATCCGCCGCATTGCGCTGATGTGCAAAATGGCAGGCACCGATATCCACCACATCGGCGATACCGGCTACACGGGCATGGCGCTGGCAGAAAACATCATGGCGTACTCCATTGCCGTGCGCGGCATCCGCCACACCTACCACCGCATGGCAATATCGGTGGAACGTTAAAAATAAACAACAAAGAAGGCTGCTCTATGCGTGAAATTTTCATCACTGAATTACAAAATTTAAAGATCGGCCAGGCCGAAAACGCCCAGGCGGGCACCGGCTGTACGGTGTTTCTGCTGGGCGAAACCGGTGCCCCCGTGGGCCTTGATGTGCGCGGCGGCGGGCCTGCTTCGCGGGAGAGTGAACTGCTCAAGCCCACGGCCGCAGCCCAGGTCATCCATGCCATTCTGTTGGGCGGCGGCAGTGCGTTCGGGCTCGATGCTGCGGGCGGCGTGATGCGCTACCTGGAGGAACGCGGCATCGGCTTTGATGTGGGCGTCACCAAGGTGCCGCTGGTCTGCCAGTCCGACCTGTTCGACCTGACCGTCGGCGACGCTCACACCCGCCCGGACGCCGCTATGGCCTACCAGGCCTGCGTCAACGCCGAGACCGGCAACTACCGCGACGGCAACTACGGTGCGGGCACCGGCGCCACCGTAGGCAAGCTGCTGGGCATGCCCCATTGCATGAAGAGCGGCATCGGCAGCTACGCCGTGCAGGTGGGGCCGCTGCAGGTCGGCGCGGTGGTGGCCGTCAACGCGTTGGGGGACATCTACGATTGGCGCACCGGCCGCAAGGCCGCAGGCCTGCTGGCCGACGATGGAAAGACCTTCCTCGACTCCGAGGACGTCATCCTACAGCAGTTGGATGCTGCAGGGGAAAAGTTCGTCGGCAACACCACCATCGGCGCGGTGTTCACCAACGCCAAGTTTGACAAGGCTCACCTGTGCAAGATCGCGGCCATGACCCACGACGGTTACGCCCGTGCCATTCGCCCGGTGCACACGGCCAACGACGGCGACAGCATCTACGCAGTCTCGCTGGGCGATTTGGCTGCCGACCAGGACGTGGTCGGCGCTCTTGCCGCCCGCGTTATGGCCGAGGCCATCCTGCGCGCCGTGCAGGCGGCAGACAGTGCCTATGGCTTCCCCGCAGCCAAAGATCTCGAACGGTGACACCAAATCATAACAGTACAAAATCTTAAAAACTCCGTCTGGACAACTGTTGCCAAACCGTTGCCAGGCGGAGTTTTTTGGGGTATAATAAAAGCAAGAATCAACACGCAAAACCACGCGGGGAGAACGCAGATGGCAAAAGCAGAGGAACAGAAAAAAGACCTGGCCGCCTACCTGCAGGCGGGCTGCAAGCCGGAGGGCAAGCTGGCCGTCGGGCTGGCGGTGGAGCATTTCATCACCCACGCGGGCGGCGAGCCCGTCACCTTTACCCAGGTGCAGAACGTCATGCGCCAGATGCAGGCGGCGGGGGACATGCCCATTCTGCAGGATGGCCAATACCTGGGTTTTGTCACAAAACAGTACGGTGTAACGCTGGAATCTGCCTGCCAGATGGAGATCCGCATCGCCCCGCAGCTGGATATGATCCACTTGGTAGACATCTACAACGCCTTTTACCTGCAGCTGAGCATGACGCTGGCCACCCACGGTCTGCGCGCCTGGACGGTCAGCTACCATCCCACCCGCCGCGCCGAGGAACTGCCTTTGGTGCCCACGCCCCGCAATGAGGCCATGGACCGCTACTTCCGGCAGACAGGTGCCTGCGGCGTGCAGATGATGCGGGCCACGGCCTCCACCCAGCTGATCATTGATTATTATAGCGAACGCGATTTTGTACAAAAAATGCGGGCGGCCTGTCTGCTCACGCCGTTCTTCGGGCTGCTCAGTGACAACGCGCCCATCTACCAGGGAAACCGCAACAACGCCTGCAGTGTGCGCACCCGTATCTGGCAGGATGTGGACACCGACCGTTGCGGTGTACCGCCCCGGCTGATGGACCCAGATTTCGGCTTTGACGCCTACGCCGACACGGTACTGACCCGCCCGCTGGTAGTGTCCTGCAAAGGCGGCCACTGCAAGGGCGTGGGCCGTAAGACCGCCCAGGAGATCTATGGCGCACGGCTGGACCGCTGCGAGATCGAGCACATCCTCTCGATGTTCTTCTTCGATGCCCGCGTCAACGGCGGCATCGAGATCCGCGGCGCAGACTGCATGCCGCCTAAGTTTATTTTGGCTTACGCCCAGTTGGTGCGGTCTATCTTCGGTAGCCAAGCGGCACTGCAAAATGTGCTGCGCCATTATCCGGGCGTTACCACGGTGGACATTGCCAACGCCAAGCTGGCCGTCTGCAAGGATGGTTTCAACGCCTGGGTCTACGGAAAGCCCATCGGCGGCGAGCTGGCCTGGCTGCTGATGCAGGCCCGCAGCCGCACGCCCTCGCAGGAGGAGCGCGCCCTGCTGGACCCCATCAGCCGGTTGATCGCCCAGAAAAAGTCGGTCCGCGAGGAAGAAGCGGACTACGAATAAACCCGGCCTCGCCGCGCATACTGACCCGAAAGGGGGTATGCTGCGTGCGGGAAACATCCTACCATGCCGTAATTGCCGAGATGACGGTCCGCTCGCTGTGGGAAACACAGAACGTGATGGACTGCATCCCGGACGAGCTGTGGCAGCGGCTGTACGGCGGTGCGCCGTTGTGGCAGCATTTGTACCACGCGTTGCACAGCCTTGACCAGTGGTTCATCAACCCCAAAGCCACCGATTTTGTGGAGCCGCCCATCCACACGCCCCATTTGCAGGACCTGGCGATCTACCCCTCGGCCTGCGTGGACCGCGCCCAGATGGACGAGTATTTTTACACGATCAAGGCCAAGCTGTCCATGTATCTGACCTCGCTGCACGACGAGGATCTGCTGCAGCGGCCCGAAAACTGCGAATGGACGCGGTTTACACTGATTCTATCGCAGTATCGCCATCTGCACACCCATCTGGGGATGCTGATGGGCTTCATCGTGGCCGAGACCGGCCTGTGCCCCCGCACGCTGGAAGTGGGGGAGCCGTTCCCACAGCCGCCCTACGACCCCTACCGTGCGCCCTGATTTAGGGCAATACCGCATAATTCCCGCCTAACGGCTTAAGCACCGCTCCGGCGGCTGCGGCACGGCATCTGCG
>ERZ827452.1973-NODE-1973-length-16918-cov-8.278124_pt1 | contig 16918 bp, 16 predicted proteins | sample MGYA00519866_ERZ827452 | MGnify/ENA primary metagenome ERZ827452 (study PRJEB31778, sample SAMEA3449307) | human gut metagenome | biome: human gut; feature: human-associated habitat; material: faeces | place: United Kingdom | collected 2010/2012 ... | reverse complement strand
CAGGGTGCTGTAATCCTCGCTGGTGGCAGCGGTGATGAGCTTGGTCTCGATGTCGTTGTAGACGTTCTCTTCAATGTTCAGCTTGAAGTTGGGGTGATCCTTCTGGTAGAGGGCCTCCGCCTGCTTCAGGGCGTAGATGTTGAAGTTGGGGTCCCAGGCCCAGACGGTCAGGGTCTCGTCGCCGTCTGCAGTGGTGGTCTCAGCTTCGCTCTCGGCGACGCTCTCAGCGGGGGTGGACTCGGCAGGGGTGGAGGCAGCAGCGCTGCTGGCGCTGCTGCCGCAGCCGGCGAGCATGGAAGCCGTGAGGGCGGCTGCCATAAGGGCTGCTACATTCTTCTTTTTCATGGATTTGTCCTCCTTAAAAATATTGTTTCTCCATCTTTTATAAAATACGGCCCGCAGGCGCGGCCCATAAATTATCGGGTCTTACTCTGCATCGTCGACCCAGCGCATCTCACGCGGGGCCAGGGTCAGCTCACTGATAAACTTGCCCTTGATGTACAGGTCGGTCTTTTGCTCGGATTCCGAGTTGTTGATGACGGCAATGCGCTTCGTTTCGGGGAATACCGTCACCTCGGTGTCCACGTTGGTCACATAGTAGTGCTTCATCTCCTCCGGCATACCGGCGGCGTAGTAGATGGCCCGCAGCAAAATGCGGCAGTTCTGGGGGGAGTAGGGCAGGCCCGCAAAGTAAACGCTGTGGCCCTTGCCGTACTCGTTCACCACCAGCTGGCTGTACTCGCCGTCCTGCGCCAGGATCTGGTAATGCTTGCCCTGGGCGTAGATGCGGGACGTACCCTCGCCAAAGTCGATCTTGCCGGTAAAGGATTCATCTTCGAGGATGAAGTGGTGGGGATCGCAGGTGTTGTATTTGTCGGTGCTCAGGGAGAAGCCCATCTCGCGGTCAACGCCCATCACATCGGACAGCTGGAAGTACCGGCCCTGGTGCTGGCAGGCGGTGGGCTCGCCCACACCGATGAAGCCGCCGCCCTCGTCCACAAATTTGCGGATAGCGGTCACGACCTTCTCGTCGATCCAGTTCTCAGCGCCGCTGAAGGCGGTGTAGGCATCGCCTACATTGATGATAACGCCGATGTCCTTGGGGATGCCGCTGCGGACATCATCAAAGTTGATGAACTCCACATCAAAAGGCATGCCGCTCAGACATTCCAGCACGCCCTCGGCCGAGTAGGTCTCGCGGTGGTAAATGGAGTGGTGCACCTGGTTGCTCATCCACTTGCGCTGGTGGCCCCAGCAGTTCAGGATGGCCACTTTGAACGGTGCCACATAGGACTTGGTGCCCTGCATGTTCTCGTGGATCTGGCGGAACTCGCCTACCACGTTCTGGATTTCGTCGATAAAGCCGGGCCAGTTGCTGGCCAGTTTCAGGTAACCGCCGTAGCCGATGCGGTCCAGCGGGCTGCGCAGCACCGCGCGGCGGGCTTTCAGCCAGTTGGTGCGGGCCTCGCCGATGGGATCGCCGCCCGGGCAGAACACATCGGGGAAGAAATAGGGCAGCAAACGTCCCTCAGTGTACTTGACACCCTCAATGTCGGAGATCATGCGCAGCGTAACGCCGCTGCCCACGGAACCAACCACGGCGTCCAGTCCAATAGACTTGAAGTACTTGCCGTAAGGCTCGGTGCCGATCCAGTGGTCGCCCAGGAACATCATGGCCTCTTTGCCGTAGGAGTGGACGATGTCCACCAGCTCCTTGGCCAGGGCGCAGACTTCCTGCTGCTGGAACTCGATAAAATCTTTAAATTCCTTGCTGGGCACGCGGAACATCGTGTTGTGGTAGCCCTGGTCCACAATGAACTCAGGGCGGAACTTGTAGCCGGCCCATTTCTCGAACTTTTCCAAAATGTAGGGGCTGACGCTGGCGCTGTAGCCGAACCACTCCACGAACTTTTCGCGCTTCTGGTCATCAAACGTCAGCGTGAACTGGTGGAAGAAGGTGGTAAAGCGCACCACATCGATATGGGGGTTCGCCTCGCACCAGCGGCGCAGCTTTTCTTTTACGTAAGCCTGCGTTTTGGGCTGGCGCACATCGTAGGTCAGCTGGTGGGGCGTGTCCTTCCAATCATTGGTCAGGAAATTGTACATATGTACGGGGTCCCAGATCAGGAACGCCAAAAAGCTGACAGTGTACTCGTGGTAGGGAATGGTCTCGATTTCCACCTCGCCGGCGGCCTCGTCAAAGGACCACTTGTCGGTGGGCACGACCTCGCCGGTCGTGCGGTCGATGACCTCCCACCAGCGCTTGGGGTCATCCAGCGTGTTGACTTTCAACTGCTGGGTGTGGAACCCGTCCATCAAATGGATGCGCAGCGTGGTGCTGCGGGCGGTGTGCCGGTCGCTGATGAGGTACTCCTGCTGGATCTCGTCGGGGTTTGCCTCGGCCCAGGCGTTATCTTTGCGGGTGGTGTAATAGGTGGCGTATTTCTTGGCGGGATCCTGCAAAAGGGCGTCCGGCATCTCGGTGCCGTCGCAGTCACGCAGGGCGTCGGCCCCCAGCAATGCTTTCAGCCGCAGGGTCTCCTCCACAACATCGGCATCAGTGGGCAATGTTAATCTTCCGGTCTGCTCCATTTCCCCGTTTCCTTCCTCTCACAAGGGGTGCCTCTACAGCCCCCTGTCTTTCTTGACGGTATCATCATACCCTGTTTTAGGACAAAGAAACAGATACTTTTTTGAGCAGTATTTTAGAAATCTTGCTATTTTTGCGCTGCTTTTAGCCTTTTTGTGGTGGTGCCCGAAAAGTTGCACAAAATATCGATGCGGTCTTTGTACGGTTTGACAAAATTCGCTTTCTATGTCATAATTTTGTAATTTTTTGTAAAATCGTCCCACAAATCTGCACTTATGCTACGTGCCGTGCCTTGTCAATCGACGTAGGAATGAGTATAATAAGGGAAAAAAACGATATACGTCTTTAGAATCAAGCGAAATCTTGCACTTGGCTTTAGATAAATTGTTGTTTAAGCACTAAAGCTTTGCAAAATTCAGAAAGGAGTGCCTGGCAGTGAATACACGGTACGATCTGAACATGGAGGTCCCCCCGCGGGAGGCGGTGCGCCTTTTGTACATCAGCAAAAGCCGCTTCGGCGGCGACTGGCGCAGCGTGCCACACACCCACGCCTGCACTGAGATGTTCTACTGCGTCAGCGGCCGCGGGCAGTTCAACATCGAGGGCAAGTTGTTCGATGTGGCACCGGACGACCTCATCATCGTCAACCCCCGCGTACAGCATACCGAGCTGAGCTACCAGACCTACCCGCTGGAGTACATCGTGCTGGGCATCGACGGCGCGGAGTTCCTTTTTAATGAGAAGGACCTGGGCTACACGATGCTCTCCTGCGGCATGATGCGGGAGGAACTGCTGTTTTTGATGCGGATGCTTCTGCGGGAAATCGACAGCCGCGCCGACGGCTGCGAGATGGTCTGCCAGGACATTCTGGAAGTGCTGCTGGTCAAGATCGTGCGGGAGGCCGCCGTGTCGATGCGCATCGTGCAGCCGCCGTCCAAGAGCAAGGAGTGTGCCGCCGCCAAACGGTACATTGACGAGAATTTCAGTGAGAACATCACGCTGGACAAGCTGGCCGAGATCACCCACGTAAACATTCCCACACTTTCCAGCGGGAGTACAACACCTCGCCCATCAACTACCTGCTCAACCGCCGCATTACCGAAAGCAAGGCCCTGCTGACCAGTACCGACTTTAGTCTGACTCAGATCAGCGAGCAGATGGGTTTCAGCTCGCCTGCCTACTTTTCCCAAAGCTTCCGCCGCTTTACCGGCCAAAGCCCGCTGGAATACCGCCGCAAAAACCAGCCTGGCAAAAGTAAACCCCAAACCTTATAAAAGCGAAACACCGCCGCTCCGGCAGGCAAACCGGGGCGGCGGCAATTTGTTTAATAGAATCCACATAAACCGCCAGCCTGTGGCTAAAATCATTGGTGCCGCCGATGCCTTAGTTGCGGGCTGCGGTCGTTCCTGCATGATTGCTAAGAGTCGCCAAGGGCTGCCAACTCCTTGGCCTCCTCTGGGAGGGGACTCCCGCCGCAGCGGGTAGGGGAGAGAACCTTTGGGCTAATAAGCGCTAAAGGCACTGTCTCTCCCTCCGGCCCTTCGGGCCGCCTCTCTCGCAGAGGGAGGCTTTGCAGATGCCGCCCCTATACTAACTGCCTAACAAAAACTGCCCACGCGGGAAATTCTCCGTGTGGGCGGTTTGCTTTATAAAATCACTCGATGACCAGCAGCAGGCTCATCTTGAACTTGCCCTGCGGGGTGACGCTGTGCAGGCCGTTCTTGTCAAAACGGAAGCTCTCGCCAGCGTTCAGCTCGTAGTCCCTGCCCTCGTAACCGATGATGGCCTTGCCCTCCAGGGCGGTCAGGATAGCGTTGCCGGGGGCGCGGTGCGGGGTCAGGCCGGTACCCTCGTCAAAGGCCATCAGCACAAACTTCATGTTGTCAGCATGCACGATGTCCAGGTTGGCGATGCTGCCTTCCTCGTAGGAGATCAGGTCTTTCAGGGCGGTGGGCTGGCCCGCTTTGATGATGTTGTTCATGGTAAATTGCTCCTTTTTTAAAATGATTTCGGTGTAGATCATGCCGGCGCCGTCGCTGTCGGCCAGGGTGCCGCACAGCGTTTTGGAGGGCAGTACCAGCAGTTCACCGGGGGCAAGGGGTACGTGGCGGGCCTCCGCGCCCAGCACAAAGCACCCGCTGCCCTCAGCCCCCAGGTACAGGGTGGTACAATCATAGCTTTCCGGGGTGATGGAGGTGCCGGCACCCATTGAAAACCAGGTCACAGGCACTTCCGCACCCAGGCGGGCCGGGCGTGAGATGGTCATGGCCTCCCGGATGGGACGCATTTGCGCGATGGTAAAGGGGGTGTTGTTCATACAGCGTCTCCTCGCAGGGCCGGGGGTACAATGCCGCGGATCGAGCGGCCCTCATACTTCAACTCATCCACGATCACCTGCACATCGAACGAGTAGGAGATGTTCTCTTCGTTCAAAATATCAGCAGCCGGGCTTCGTCTGCCACACTCATAGCATTGGTCGGATAGCGGGTATTTATGATGGCGCTGATCCCTTCTTCGCGGGTCAGGCGCTTTATCATATCCAGTATAAAGATTTGATTGTGAAAGTCAAGCCCTGTTTCGGCTCGTCCCGGAACAGGTTCGGATACAGCCCTGAACACCTCTTGCAGCCGTACAGCGGAATGACCCGCGTTTCCTGCACGGTGTTTTCCTTGATATGATATTTCACGTAGCCTCTCTCTTTTTCAGGCGCTTTTCACGAACGGCAGCGGCGGCAGGACGTTCTGCTCGATGATGCTTGTCAGCATCGAGGCAAAGCCCTGCGGGTCGCGGATTTGATATTGCATGTGGTTGCAGCCCTCAAAAATGGGGTAATGGCCATGGGGGTAGGCTTTTTGCACGGCGGCACGGTATTTCAGGTGGTCCTCCGCACTGCCAAATTCAAACCAGCAGCGGCACTGCAGGTCCTCCGGCAGGGCAGGGAAGGGCTTGTCTTCCAGGCTGTCGGCCATCTGGCGGCGCATGCTGCCGTAGGTCAGCGCCTTGCCGGCGGCGATAAAGTAGGGCTTGATGGCGTCGTCATCGCACCACATGACCTTTTTCGGCGTGCCGCCCTTGGACCAGTACAGGCTCTTGATGGCCAGGTACAAAAACGGAACCATGATGCGGCGGGTGCCTTTGCCGATTTGCGCGAACTGCCCGCCGTCAAAAAATACGTGCTCCACCGGCAGGTGAGTGGTGGTCAAAAAGTCCATGGCCAAATCAGCACCAATGGAAGACGCCACCACCAGCGCCAGTCTGGTTACACCCTGTGTTTTTAGAAACGCTTCTACCTGCCGCACCTCGTCCTGCTTGCCTTGGTAAACCTGCCCGGCGCAGTAGACGGTGGAGGTGGGCAGGATGCAGAAATAGTGCGCCTGCAAGGCTTTGGCCACCGGCTCGCTGCTGGCCCCGGTCACGCCCATGGCGTGGAAAAATAACACCGCAGGGTTAGATTTATTCCCCAACGTGGTAAACAGCATAGGACATGCCCGCCTTTCTCAATTGCCTTTTTCCATCAGGATAATTTTGTTGGAAATATTGCGTACTACCGGTATTTTGCCAAGTGCTTTATAAACAGGCATAAACTCCGCCATGCCCTCCACCAGGCTGTGCTCTCCTGTGCAGGTAAAGCCGGGCAGCAAGGCTTGGAGTTCGATGCCGTTTTTAGCGCCCCAGGTAAATTTGGCGTGGCTTCCCTCGATGGATTTTTCTTTCATATTTTGACCACCATCGGGTTCATGATCTCTACAAACACAGTGGTTTTGGCAAAACGCTTATTGATTACCGCAAAGATCTGCTGTACATCTTCTTGCGTCAGGTACATGGTCAGCCCTTCAATAATGACCAGCGTCGGGGCATCGGTCTCGGCAACGGCACCGCCCCAATCCTCCATAGTCGATTGGGCAATTTGGGAGATAGTGCCGCTCTCCGGCAGCAGGCGGGCGCGGACGCCGATGGTCTCAGGCAGGTCCAGATTGTACCAATGGCTGTAGCCCTGCATGCGGTAACAGCGGGTGTCCAGCCCGCAGGCAATGTTGACCACCACTGCGCCGGGGTGAGCGGTGAGGTACTGCTGTACCAGATGGTCCAGCACGATGGTACGTGCAATAACACCGCTGCTCATGGCAGCATCCTTGTCGGCCAGCGAAAAATCGTAGTGCAGCTTGTCCACCAGCTCCACGGCCTTGTCGTCGTGGATGGCACCACGGGTCTTGGTCTCCTTGGCGCGGGCGTAGACGGTCTGCAGCATCGTTTCCGGTACGCCGGAAAGGTTGATCGTTTCACTCATGGGGAAGCCCCTCTCTTTTTAGATTCTGCGGGAATCGGCCACAGGTTAGAAGATACTAACTCGCGCCGTGTAAAAATGCCGCCCTCACGGCAGCCGCTTTATCATGCGAAAGAAGAATCGCTCTGGCTTTATTGTAGCCGTGCTGTCCCGCCTTGTCAAGCTGCGCGGGGCCGGATGGAGACTTACAGCGCAGAAAAGGTTGCATTTTGGCGTTTCCTGCGGCACATTGGTTATAAGCCGCTGACTGCAAAGGCGGGAAATCCCCCTGTGCGGGATTCCACGCCGGAATCGCTGATGGATCAAATGGAAATCACCACTAAAGGTGCCCGCAGAAATTGCAGTAGCCTCTTTTTGTATGGGCTTGTGTCAGGGTATGCCTTGCGTTATAATCAAAAGCAAGATAGATTGTTACGGATGGATTCCATGAACCGCACGACCGATGATTTACTGGACGCCCTGGCGTGCCGGGGTTCCGCAGCGGCAACCCGCTGCATATCCTGATCGCCATTTTGGTCTACGGCGTGTTCTCCATCTTTGCGCTGGCGGTGGGACTGGCTTCCTTCAGCTCCTTCTCCAACTTTGTGGTGGTGGCTACAGTCCTTCTGGGGCCGGTGGGGTGCTATCTTTTTGCCTTTGACCTGTTTAATATCCGCACCCGGTGTACGCTGGTGGAGCGGTTTCGCCATACGAAGCAATATCCTTTTTACTGCGTCTGCGTCATGCTCAGCTGGCTGCTGCTCTGCTTTTTTTGTAATGTCCCTGGGCGTAGGCGTATTCGACAGCAAAAAGTAAAGGCAGTGTAAGAAAAGCCGAGGTGATTGGTTTGCAGGACAGCCGATGGTTCCGCATCGTGTATACTTTGCTGGACACGGGCAAGTGCACCGCGTCGGAGTTGGCGGAAAAGCTGGAAGTCTCGGTGCGGACGATTTACCGCGACCTGGACGCTCTCAGCGCGGCGGGCATCCCGGTGTATGCCACGCAAGGCAAGGGTGGCGGGGTCTCCCTCCTGCCGGAGTACGTGTTGGATAACGTACTGTTATCTGGCGAGGAAAAAGAGAAAATCCTGATGGCTTTGCAGGATTTATCCGTAGCCGATGAAACGGCCGGGGAATTGCTTGTAAAATTGGGAGCGCTGTTCCAGACCCGGGCCGCGGATTGGATAGAAGTCGACTTTTCGGACTGGAAAAAGAGCGCACAGGATCAGGATGTGTTCAACGCCATCAAAACAGCAATTTTCAAGAAAGTTCTGGTTACTTTTTCCTATTTTGACAGCAGCGGCGGCTATACGCAACGGACGGTCGAGCCGCTGAAGCTGGTTTTCAAAAGCAAGGATTGGTATTTATACGGATTTTGCCGGCTGCGGAAGGACTTCCGCTTTTTTAAGCTGACCCGTATCAAGGGCCTTGCCATTGGGAAAAAAACTTTTATGCGGGATGTTCCCACTGATTTGCCGGTTAAAGCACCTCTTCACGCCGAAGATTTGGTTGCTGTAAGCTTAAAGTTTACGCCCGAAGCCGCCTTCCGCGTGTATGATGAATTTACCGATGCCGTCACCACAGACGCACAGGGAAACTTGTATGTATCTGTCACTTTGCCCGATCATGGCGTGCTGTTCAGTTATCTGCTGTCCTTCGGCGACAGTGTGGAGGTGCTGGAGCCTGCCAGCGTGCGGGAGCAGGTAAAGGAAAAGCTTATTTCTATGCTGCACATCTATAAAACTTGACAGTTGTTGTCAGGTATAAAGTGGTATGCTGTCTGCGAAAGGATGGTGTACTTCATGAAATATGAGTGGCGGAAACAGGGCAAGGCTCTTTACGGGGCCAGGACGGCCCCGGCCCTGATAACTGTCCCCGCGCAGAACTACATCAAGATAGACGGCAGGGGAGACCCGAACGGGGCCGATTTTTCCAACCGCGTGGGTGCGTTGTACGCTTTGGCGTATGCGGTCAAAGCGGCCTACAAAGCGGCGTCTTTGCAACAAGAAATCGACGACTTCGCCGTCTGCCCGCTGGAGGGCGTCTGGGCACAAATCAGTGGGGATGATTTGGAAAAAGACAAGCTGGAATACACCCTAATGATCCGTCAGCCGGATTTTATCAGCGGGGAGCTGGTACGGCAGGCGCAGAAACAGGTGCAGCGAAAAAAGCCAAATCCTCTGTTGGGAGAAATCACCTTTGGTGCGATGCAGGACGGGCTGTGCGTAGAAATCCTCCACATCGGTTCCTATGACGATGAGCCCGCCTCGTTTGCAAAGATGGCCCAGTTCGCGGCGGCGCACGGCCTGCGGCGAACGGGAGATTATCACCGCGAGATCTACCTGAGCAATGCCAACCGCGTGGAACCCTGCAGGCGAAAAACAATCTTACGCTGCCCGGTCGAGCCCGTTTCTCTGGGCAGCATGAAAAAATAGCAGACAAAACGACATGGCTTCGGCTGTGCCGTTTCTTTTGTTTGTGGGCTGGCAGGGCTGATCGGCCTGCTTTGCGCGGGCAGCTACAGCGATTTGAAGATATGGTCTGTCGTCAGCCTGATCTTCGGCGGCATCTGTGCTATCGCTACCCGGAAGCAGAAATAAACGCATAGGAACGGCAAAAAGGCGCCAGCCATGGTATTTGCACTATGGCTGGCGCTTTTTACATTTTGTATTTTATTTATAAATATAACACTTTGTTCTGCGTTTTTAATTGTTACTGCTTATCTTTTTCCTGAAACACCTTATTTAAAAGGTACACCCCCAGCACCAGCACGCCCAGGACCAGGAAAATCCCCGCCATCCCGGCGCACAGCATGGTCAGCGTGGTGGGCAATAATGCAAACGACATAATCGTACCTCCTTACACGTACCCGTTCATCAGGGTCAGAATCAACCCGCCGGCAATGACCGACGCGATCTGGCCCGAAACATTTACGCTGATGGAATACATCAGCAGGAAATTCTGGTTATCCTCGGCCAGGCCCATCTGGTTGACCACACGGCCGCTCATCGGGAAGGCCGAGATGCCCGCCGCGCCGATCATGGGGTTGATTTTTTTGCCTTCGGGCAAAAACAGGTTCAGCAGCTTGGCAAACAGCACGCCGCCCACCGTGTCGAACACAAAGGCCACCAGGCCCAACGCCAAAATCAGCAGCGTGTCAGGCTGCACAAATTTGTCTGCCGTCATCTGCCCGGCCACCGTCAGGCCCAGCACGATGGTAATAAGGTTGGCCAGTACGTTCTGCGCAGTCTCGGACAGGGCGTTCAGCACGCCGCACTCTCGCAGCAGGTTGCCGAACATCAAAAAGCCCACCAGCGCCACACTGGCCGGGGCCACCAGCCCCGCCAGCACCGTGACCACGATAGGGAACAAAATCTTCGTGGTCTTGGTTACGCTTCCTTTTTTATAGGGCATGCGGATGAGCCGCTCTTTTCTGGTAGTACACAGTTTAATGACCGGCGGCTGTACAATGGGCACCAGCGCCATATAGCTGTAGGCTGCCACCATGATGGCCCCCAGGTACTTGCTGCCCAGGCTGTTCGCCACAAAGATAGCCGTCGGGCCGTCGGCCGCACCGATGACTGCGATGGACGCGGCGTCGGGCAGGTCAAAGAACAGCCCCGCCAGCACCAGCGTGATGAAGATGCCAAACTGCGCCGCCGCGCCAAACAGCATCAGCCAGGGCTTTTCCAGCAGCGGGCCAAAGTCGATCATCGCGCCGATGCCGATGAACAGCAGCAGCGGAAACAGCTCGTTGGACATGCCCGCCTCAAACAGCGCCGAGATCGGCCCCATGGTGTCCCCCTGGGTGATGGCACCCGACAGCGGCAGGTTGACAAGAATCGCACCGAAGCCCATCGGCAGCAGAAGACTCGGTTCCATCTTTTTGACGATGGCCAGGTAGATCAGCAGCCCGCCGATCACCCACATGACCACCATCTGCCAGGTGAGGTTGCCGAAGTTGCTGAACAACCCGGCAAAAGTTTGTAAGATCTGCATACAGTACCTCCCAAATACTGGGCGGCAGGGTATAAAAATAGAGACCCCTGCCGCAGAAAACTGCGGCAAAAGTCTCAGCGTTTACAGTATGCTCCGGGGCCGCGCGGCCCGTGGTGACGAAGCGATACAGCGCGGCGGACCGCGTCCCTTACTCCCTTTTACCTTGCCCATAGTATAGCGGATGGAGGGCAAAATTGCAAGGGAATTTTTGCAAAAAGCGCACAGACGCGGCAAAATGTTGCACAGGAAAAAAAGCTGTGTTATACTTTTATGGTAAAAAGCACAACGAAACTGAGGGACCAGCCATGATTAAAATTGCCATTGTCGAGGACGAAGCCGCGGTACGCGACCAGCTGACCGACTATGTGCGCCGTTACACCCGCCAGTACGGCACCGAGTTTGAGGTGACCAGCTTTACCGACGGCGACGAAATACTGGAAAACTACCGTCCCGCCTTCGACATCATCTTTCTGGATGTGGAGATGAAGCGCCTCAACGGCATGGAGACCGCCCAGCGCATCCGCGAGCTGGACGACGATGTGCTGCTCATCTTCATCACCAACATGGCGCAGTATGCCATCAAGGGGTACTCGGTGGGGGCGCTGGATTACGTGCTCAAGCCTGTGCCGTACTTTGCGTTTTCGCAGCAGCTGCAAAAGGCGGTCAACCAGCTGGCCCGGCGGGCGCGGCATTACCTGGCAGTCCCGGTGGACGGCGGTATGCGCCGCTTGGACACCGCCGCCATCTATTATATGGAAAGTGACGGCCACAAGGTCTGCTTTTACACCGAGGATGGCGACTTCATCGCCCCCGGCGCGCTGAAATCCTTTGAGGAAAAGCTGGCGAACCGCCCCTTTGCCCGCTGCAACAGCGGGTATCTGGTCAATCTGGCGCAGGTGCGCGGCGTGCAGCAAAGCGAGGTCCAGGTCGGGCCGCACACCTTACAGATCAGCCGCCCGCGGCGCAAGGCGTTTCTGGCCGCCCTGGCCGATTACATCGGGGGTGAGGGCGTATGACCGCAGTACCGGACATCCCACGCCTGTACACGGCCCTGGCCGAGTGCCTGGCCACTTTATTATATGCCCGGCAATTGGCGCCGCGCTATTCGGCCAGACGCAGCACCCTCAACAGCCTGATCTGGATGGCCGGGCTGGCGGTGTTTATGCAGCTGACCGGCTCGGTGCCGCTGATGCTGTGGCTTCCCTGCATGGTGGCCGCCATCGGCTCGATGTATCTGTTTTTGTGGCGCACCTGCGAGACCACCCCGCTGGAAGCCGGGTATTACTGTGCCCGGGCGTTTATTTTGGCCGAGCTGGCCGCCAGTGCCGAATGGCAGCTGCACTGTGCCCTGTGGCCCCAGCGCACCGGGCGCGACCCGCTGGCCGTGCTGCTGCTTGTGCTGGTGTACGGTGTGCTGTTTACCGCCGTGTACTGGATGGAAAAGCGTCGCAGCACCCAGCCCGCCAAGCTGCACATTACGCCGCTGGGCATGTTAATGGCGGTCATTATGGCCATCACGGTTTTTGCGGTAAGCAATCTGAGTTTTGTAAATAATAATGAAGCTACGATGAGCATCCGCTATATCCGCACGCTGGTGGACCTGGCGGGCGTGCTGATTTTGACCGTCCAGCACGAGCAGCTGCGGGAAAGTGCCCTGCACAGCGAGCTGACCGCCATGGACGATGTACTGCGCCGCCAGTACGAGCAGTACCGCCAAAGCAAGGAAAACATCAAGCTCATCAACCGGCGCTACCATGAGTTAAAGGTGCAGATCGCCACCATCCGTGCCGAGCGCGATCAGGCCAAGCAGGATGCCGCCCTGGCCGCCATGGAAAGCGACATCCGCCGCTACGAGGCCGAGAACAAGACCGGCAACCCCGTGTTGGACACGCTGCTGACTGCCAAAAGCCTGTACTGCCAGCAGCACGGCATCAACATGACCTGCGTGGCCGACGGCAAGCTGCTGGATTTTCTTTCCACCGGCGAGATTTGCACCATCGTGGGCACCGCGCTGGATAACGCCACCGAGAGTGTGGCCGCCGAGCCGGACCCGGAGAAGAAGCTGATCCGGGTAGCCATCTACGCGCAGAACGGCTTTGTGATGCTGCGGTTCGAGAACTACTGTGCCCAGCCCGTAGAGCTTGGCCCCGACGGCCTGCCCCTGCGCAGCGCCCACGGCGGCTATGACCTGAAAAGCGTCCGCGCCGCCGCCGAAGCCCACGGCGGCACACTGACCCTGCATTGGGAGAATGAGTGGTTCACCCTGCGGGTACTGCTGCCGCAGAAATAAGCAGAATAGGGGAGAGGCCGCGCACCTCTCCCTTTTTTGCTGCCACAGCAACATGCACAAATAGGAGCGGCTTTGCTTTGTGCAACATCCACATCAATTTTTGATACAATTTTGCAACTTTTACAGATTATGCCGCAAAAACGGCAGTTTGTGCATTTTTTGAAACAAATCCTTAACAGTATGGTAACATAGTACCAGTTCAACACCGTACTTCTACAAAACGGTGAAAAGATAATTGAGGAGGAAAACAATGAACAACCTGCTTCTTACCCTGGCAAACATGGGCGTCAGCCTGGACGACGTTGCCGATGTGGTCAATAACTGCATCCCGCAGCTCATCTTCTTTGGCGTTGTGGTTGCCGCCGCCATTATCGTACTGATCGCTATGGCGGTCAACAAGAAACTGGCCAAGCCCACCAAATTCATGGTGCGCGCCCAGTCCGGCCTGGCTGTGCTGCTGGCTTTCGGCATCATGCTCAACCTGGTTGCCTTTGGCCCTATGAGCACCATGCTCGACCTGGTCACCGGCAACGGCACTATCACCGAAGAATCTGGTGCAGAGGCCAACGCCCTGTGCACCGAGATTGCCGAGGAAGGCATCGTCCTGCTGCAGAACGATGACAACGAACTGCCCCTCGCGTCCGGCAGCAACCTGAACGTCTTTGGCTGGGCTTCTGTCGGCCCTGTCTACGGCGGCTCCGGCGCCGGCGCGATCTCTGTCGACCGTCCCACCGTCAGCCTGCTGGATGGCCTGCACAACGCCGGCATCAACACCAACACCGAGCTGAGCGATTTCTACACCGCTTACTGCGCCGAGCGCCCGGCGCTGGGTTACATCAACCCTAACTGGACCCTGCCCGAGCCCACCGCCGCCAGCTACACCCAGGAGCTGATCGACAACACCAAGTCTTTCTCTGACACTGCCATGGTCGTCATCAGCCGTGTTGGCGGCGAGGGTGCTGACCTGCCCACCGATATGAGCACCGTCAACTACACCGACAACTCCACCGAGTACAAGGACTTCGAGGACGGCCAGCATTACCTCTCCCTGAGCAAGACTGAGCGCGACATGGTCGATCTCGTCTGCTCCAACTTCGACAACGTTGTGCTGGTTTACAATGGTGCCAATACTTTGGAAATGGGCTTCGTGAATGATTACCCCCAGATCAAGAGCGTCATTTGGTGCCCCGGCACCGGTCAGACCGGCTTCAACGCTCTGGGCGAGATTGTTGCCGGTGAGGTCAACCCCTCCGGCCACTCTGCCGACACTTTCGTCTATGACCTGACCGCAACTCCTTCCTTCAACAACATCGGCGACTTTACTTACACCAATGCGGATTCCCTTGGTTACACCGCTGCCGGCTCGTTTGGCCGTGATCCAGAGCAGGTTACCCCGCACTTCGTCAACTATGTTGAGGGCATCTACGTCGGCTACAAGTTCTACGAGACTGCCGCTGCCGAGGGCCTGATCGACTATGACAAGACCGTTCAGTATCCCTTCGGCCACGGCCTGTCCTACACCACCTTTACCCAGAAAATCGACTCCATGACCGAGGCTGACGGCACCATCACCCTGGATGTCACCGTCACCAACACCGGCAGTGTGGCCGGTAAGGACGCCGTGCAGGTCTACTTCAACCCGCCGTACACCGATGGCGGCATTGAGAAGGCTTCCGCCAACCTCGTCACCTTCGGCAAGACCGACTCCATTGAGCCGGGCGCTTCCCAGACCTTGACCCTGACCTTCAACACCGAGGACATGGCCAGCTTTGACAGCAAGGACAAGGGCTGCTACGTGCTGGAAGAGGGCGACTATATCATCAGCATCAACGAGGATTCCCACACGGTGCTGGATTCCAAGACCTACAATGTCGCTTCCACCATCGTCTATGACGAGTCCAACCCCCGCAGCACCGATGCCGAGGCTGCAACCACCAAGTTCGACTTCGCTGACGATAAGCTCGTCACCCTGTCCCGTGCAGGCCATTTTGCCAACTATGCCGAGGTGGTTGCTGCTCCCTCCGACTTCACCATGTCTGAGGAGAGCATGAACACCATGTACACCGACCACAACTGGAACCCCGAGGACTTCAACGACCCCAACGATGAGATGCCCGTTACCGGTGCCAACAACGGCCTGAAGCTGGCTGACCTGCGCGGTGCTGACTACGACGACGAGCGTTGGGATACCCTGCTCGACCAGATGACCGTCACCGAGATGGACGACCTGATCGCCCTGGGCGGCTACCAGACCAAGGCCGAGGCCAGCGTTGACAAGTACGCGACCATCGACTGCGACGGCCCCGCTGCCATCAAAAACAACTTTACCGGCGTTTCGTCCATTGGCTTCCCGTCCGAGATCATCATCGCTTCCACCTTCAACACCGACCTGGCCCGCCGCTACGGCGAGAGCATCGGCCGCATGGGCAGCGAGATGAACGTCACCGGCTGGTACGCCCCCGCCATGAACGGCCACCGTTCCGCCTTTGACGGCCGTAACTTCGAATATTACTCTGAGGACAGCGTCCTCGCCGGTTACATCGGTGCCAGCTCCATTGCCGGTGCCCAGAGCTACGGCGTCTACGCTTACATGAAGCACTTTGCCCTGAACGACCAGCAGACCAACCAGAGTAAGCTGCTCTGCACCTGGGCTGACGAGCAGGCTATCCGCGAGATCTACCTGCGTCCCTTCGAGATCAGCGCCAAGGTCGGCGGCTGCAAGGCCGTCATGTCCAGCTGGAACTTTATTGGCAACCAGTGGGCCGGTGCCTGCAATGCACTGCTGAACGGCGTGCTGCGCGGCGAGTGGGGCTTCCGCGGTATGGTCATCACCGACGGCTTCCACTTCACTGACTACATGGATTCCGATAGGGCCATCCGCAACGGCTGCGACCTGATGCTGAAGAACTACGATGTTGCCACCAACCACCTGACCGATACCACCAGTGCTACCGGCGTTAAGGCTATGCGTCAGGCTTGCAAGAACATCATGTACACCGTGGTCAACTCCCGCGTTTACGACCCCGCCAACACTGTTTCCACCCCCATCTGGCGTATCGCTATGATCGTGGTCGACGTGCTGCTGGCTGTACTGCTGGTCGTGCTGGAAGTTCTCACCTTCAAAAGCTACAAGAAGAAAAAGGCACAGTAAAGCGTAATTTGTAAGCTGTGCAGCTGCCCTGCGGTTCATCGCTGCCGACTTTGCGCGGTTGTGCGGTGAGCCGCAAGGCTTTTTTGAGAAAAAAGGAAACACCTTATGCAAAAGAAACAACTGCAGGCTTTGACGCTTGAACAAAAATGCGCCCTGCTCTCCGGCGGGGGGACCTTTACCACCCGCGCACTGCCCAAGGCCGGTATCCCGTCCATTACCTTATCCGATGGCCCCAGCGGCGTGCGCAAGCAGGCCGGGGCGGCGGACCATCTGGGGCTGAACCCCAGTGTGCCGGCCACCTGCTTCCCCACGGCTGTCACCGTAGCCTGCAGCTGGGACCCTGAACTTGGCGAGGAAGTGGGCAAAGCCATGGGCGAGGAAGCCGCCGCGCAGGAAGTGGCTGTGCTGCTCGGCCCGGGCCTCAACACCAAGCGCAGCCCGCTGTGTGGGCGCAACTTTGAGTATTTCTCTGAGGACCCGTATCTTTCCGGCAAAATGGCCGCAGGGTACGTGCGGGGCATCCAGGCCAACGGCATTTCTGCCTGCCCCAAACATTTTGCGGTCAACTCGCAGGAGCTGCGCCGCATGGCGTCGGACTCCGTGCTGGACGAACGCACCCTGCGGG
>ERZ827452.1969-NODE-1969-length-16956-cov-3.750192_pt1 | contig 16956 bp, 17 predicted proteins | sample MGYA00519866_ERZ827452 | MGnify/ENA primary metagenome ERZ827452 (study PRJEB31778, sample SAMEA3449307) | human gut metagenome | biome: human gut; feature: human-associated habitat; material: faeces | place: United Kingdom | collected 2010/2012 ... | reverse complement strand
GGGTCGTATTCTGCGCCTCGTCGAGGATGACGAACGCATTGTCGAGCGTACGGCCTCGCATGTACGCGAGCGGCGCAACCTCAATCAGGCCTTTTTCCATGTTTTTCTGGAAGCTCTCTGCTCCCATGATCTGATACAGCGCGTCGTAGAGCGGCCGCAGATACGGGTCAATTTTACTCTGCAGGTCGCCAGGCAGGAAACCGAGTTTTTCACCCGCCTCAATCGCCGGACGCGTCAGGATAATACGTCCTACTTCATCGTTTCGGAACGCGGTGATCGCCATCGCCATTGCAAGGTATGTTTTTCCGGTTCCGGCAGGGCCGACGCCGAAGACGATCATCTTTTCCCGGATCGCATCCACGTACGCTTTCTGACCGAGTGTTTTCGGTTTGACCGGACGGCCTGCGACCGTGTGGCAGATGCAGTCGCTGTCGATTTCAGCAAGGCTGCTTCCGCTGTCCTCCATAACAAGTGAGATTGCATAATTGACGTTCTGTGTGGTGATATCATTTCCGCGGCGTGAAAGCTCCAGAAGCTGTGTCAGACATTCCTTTGCGCGCGCTGCATTCGATGCCGGGCCTACAATTTTTAAAACGCCGTCCCGGGAGATCAGCGTAACCGCCAGGGATCTCTCCAGGATTTTGATGTGTTCATCAAACTGGCCGAATACTTTCTTTTCATGTTCGATGGGCAGTTCCATCTGCAGTTCTATCATGTTGTTATTGCTGTTCATCTACCATTGTTTCCTTTCCATCCGACACCTTCTGCATTTCGCAGGGCTGTGCTTCTACGGCCCGTTCTATCACGCGAAGTGTCCCTTTTGTGATACATGACGTATCGTTAAGTTCTATTGTAACATGATTCTCCGATATTTGAAGTCCTTTTTCTGATAAATTTCTGTGGAATTTCTGATAATTCTGCGAGGCTTTTTCTTTTGCCTCGTGTTCTGAGTAGGTTTCTTTCTGAACTTCAAAAGGAAATTTCTGACGGTAGCCGAAATAAAACGGAAGGGCAAAGTTTTCTGTCAGATAAAGCTGCTGAAGGGACACTTCCTCGTCTGCTCCATTTTCCCTTTTCTCTGTTTTCTGATCCGCCGTTCCGGTCATGCTCCGCAAACTCTCCACAAAATTCTCCGGCAGCAGATTTCCAAGGAAAAATCGGTAAGCAGAAATCTGGAATACCGGCGTTTTTTTCTCTGCTTTCTGATATGTCCGTACCGTATGGGAAAGCGGAAAGGTATCATAATAGTACCACGTCGTCTCAAGGTCAATATCCGCGTCTGCGTGAACATAAGAATAATCATACGTTTCCCCACTGTCATTCACAAGCGGAATCTCGCCCTTTACAAGAATGTCTCCCGCTTGACATGTATCACCGGGGAGCACCTGCGGAATGCCGTTCCGTGTGATAATGCGCACGACCGTCCCTTCTTTTTTCGCCACAAGATTCTGCGGATCATCTGCTTTTTCTTCGATCACATAGCCGTCTACGTTTTCTTTTACCGCAAGGACAAGCTGCGTCCCTTCTATTTTTGCGGACACCCAGGTCAGATTCGGAAACTGCTCCCGCAAATACGATGCGGTCTGGCTGCAGTCCACACGTTTTTTCCAGCTTCCATGATGAATCCCGGCCGCGTCAAGGCTGTTTAAGATCGTCTGCGTACTGTTCGCGTAATTTCCTTCCACATGAATATTCCAGATGAACTGCGACAGCGTGTAAAGTCCCGCCAGGCAGAGAAAAATACCAATAAAAAATGCCTTTCTTTTTAAACTTCGCCGGTAAAAGAAAGGCAGTCCCTGTTTTTTCTGTATTCGGATGCGCACACCGCTCTTGCGGCGGATCGGCAGGAGGCGGAAAAAATCTTCCGGCAGAAGGCTCATCTCAAAACAGCCCTTGTGTTCTGTCACGTCCCACAGTGTGATGTTATGGTGCCCGCACAGATTGAAAAAACGCTCCGGTTCACGGCCCGTCACACGAATCCGCACACTGCCTTTCCAGAAAGCCTTTCCCCTCTGCAAACGCACACCCCCTTTTCAGCATTGGAATGATTGGAATCATTACACTTATTGAAACGTCACCTGATCGATTCTCCCTTCCACCCGCATCTCCTCCCCGGAATACGAAACAATCCGGATTTCCTCTCCCACAAGGAGCAGCCTGCCGTATTGTGTAAGCACGCAGAGGCGGCACGCATTATATTCCAGAATCCTGCGGTAATTTTCAATCTGCACTTCTCTCCCGCCGTAAAACGTCACAACCGGCTCACCAAAAGCAAGATCTGACGGAACCTGCATCGCCGAAAGCAGCTCCCCGCCCGGCGGATGGAGTGATTTTTTCTGCTTTTTCTTTTTTCGCATCCAAAACCTCCTCCGCTTTGCGGGTCTGCTTTTTATTCTATCGCTATTTTATGCAGAAAAAAGCACAAAAATACCCCGCAGCCGCTGGGGTTTCCTGCCCGATCAGGCTGCGGGGTTTCATTTCCCTTTTAAAAACATTTTTTGCAGGGTTCATACCCCTGGGCTTCTGCATTTTCTCTCGTCATCTGATATGCCCGATCCGGATTCATTCTGCCGCAGTTATTTTTGTTATGGTACTTCGATCCAGTCTCTGAAATCCACACGAGCTGTCCTCCATACGGATCCGATTCCTGCGGAGCTTCCGTTACCTGCGGTTCTTCGGCAGTCACTGCCGGCTGTGATTCTTCCGCTGCCTGCGTTTCAACGGTTTCTTCCGCCGCAGCTTCTATGGTTGGCTCAGGTGTCGGCGTCTCGGTCGGGTCAGCCGTTGGAGTTGGGGTAGCAGTCGGAGTCGGGGTAGCGGTCGGCGTTGGTGTTTCGGTCGGTGTTGCTGTCGGCGTTGGTGTTGATGTTTCAGTCGGGGTCGGCGTCGCTTTTTTCGTCGGCGCTGCCGTAACGCTGACGGAAACAGACTCTGCAGATGCCTTCTGTGTTTCCTTACTGCTGTACGTCACAGCTGTCAGCGCACAGGCGGAAACCAGCAGCAACACAGGAAGCAGCACAGGAAGTGCTTTCGCCACATGAAACCGTTTCTTTATCGTATTCCAGGTAACCGGAAGCAAAAAGATTCCAAGCAGCAGCAGTGACAATGCATATGCCTTCTCCTCTTTCCAGTAACCGGCTCCCGCCAGCATCATCAGAATACCGAACAGATACCTGAGAAAATTTCCTGCCTTTCTCAGCATATTTCATTCCCCCTCTTGTGTATTTTCTGAATTTCTTACAGCGAAATCCTCTACTGTAAATACGTTTGAAAGAATGGAAAATTACATCACAGATTACGATTCTTTATAGAAAATCATGCTGAACCATATGACCATATGCTCGCCGAGGTAATAATCCATCATGTTTTTTTCAATCAGGTTTGCAACAACGATGCCGTGGCTCTCGATGCATGGATGCATCAGTTCAAGATGGCGGCAGCCGCCTCTCGGGTAGGTACATTTATCGCAGAGCTGGCAGGAATCGGAGGAAAGGGCGAAGGTGAGCAGGGTTTTGTCTTTTAAATGCTGCTCGATTTCGCGTGTGATTTTTTCGTGCTCCGATTTTGTTTTTAATGTCTCATCCATATCCATGATGTTGTCCACTTCTGCGATGCTGGAGAAGAACAGAACGTGATCGTAGTTCATGCAACGCTCCTTACAGACTTCAACAGTGCCGACCGCCGGCGGGCAGGACCAGGAGGCTCCGTAGCGGGAGCACTCCTTTTTGCAGATCTGGCGGACCCGGTCATTGAATTCGATGTCCTCCGGTTTTACAAATGCATACTGATAGATAGGAAACTGGGTAATATATTCTTCGATTTCTGTCTGTGTCATTTTGTCATCCCTTCTCTTTTGTTACAGATCTTTTTCCAGAAAAGCAAATACCATATTCCAGTACGTCTGGAGCATGCGCCCTCTGGTTCCAAACAATTCATGCTTTGCGCCCGGTACTTTTACCATTTTTGCCATGCCGGGACGGCGTTCTGCCATTTTCCGGATCATCCGCTCCTGGGCACGGTTGGACACAAGATGATCGTTCTCCGCCTGAAATAAAAGGACAGGAGCCTCGATCCGTTTCCATCCGCTCCGCATCAGATCGCGGTACAGATGTGCGGCGGCATGGAGCCATCCGTAAGAAGCGGCATTTAGGTGATACAGCGGCTCTTTTTCCCGCTTCTGCTGGTAATAGAGAAAGCGCGGACGGGAGAGGGACGAACTTTGTTTAAAGCTTTCGATTCCCTGGTATGGTTTCTGTCCTACCACATACTGTGTGCCTCGTTCTGTGGCACAGGCAAAAGCTGCGATCCGTTTTGCATCGGCGAACGGCACTTTTCCGGTCAGCGGACGGATCATCGGCGAACTCAAGACCACTTTCCGGAACAGATGCGGCGCTTTGGCGGCCGCTGCTGCTGCGATTCCTCCGCCCATCGAGTGAGAATAGAGAACGAGCGGAAGACCGCATGCCTCTGCTTTTGCTTTTCGTGCAACAAAGAGCAGATCTTCTACATAACGATGGTAGGAATCGACATAAACAAGCGACGGATCATCCACCAGACGGTAGCTCTTTCCGTGGCCGCAGTGTTCCGGCAGATAAACATGAAAATGCTCTTTGATAAAATAATACACGATCTCTTTATATTTCTCTGCATTTTCCGTAAAACCGTGTGAGATTACAACAACACCTCTCGGGCGGAATGCGCGGTAACGAAGAACATGAATCGGATGACCGCTCTCCCTTTCCCAGTAAAATTCTTCTGCATGAGCGGCGAGGTACGGCTCCACACCATTCTGCATCCGCTCCGCATAATTTTTTTCCTGTAATACGCGTGTTCTCATTAGCAAATCACCTGCTTTCATCCAGATACGAAAGGATATCCTGAAGATTGTCGATGGTACAGTCCGGTGTAACTTCAATTTTGTTCGGAAGATGATCCGGGTTGTACCAGCAGGTCAGGATTCCTGCATTTTTTCCGCCGCGGATATCACTTGTGAGGGAGTCGCCGACGATCACAACCTCATCCGGTGCATAACTTCCGATTTCGTTCCATACCGCATCAAAAAAAGCCTTCTGCGGCTTGTCCACACCGACCTGTTCCGAGATAAAAACGCCGTCCAGAAGCTGATCAAGCCCGGAAAAGCGGAGTTTACGCTCCTGTGCAACAGTGGTTCCATTTGTTACTGCATACTGTTTTACGGTAGCTTTCAGCTGTTTTACCAGTTCATCTCCGTGATCGCAGAAGAAAGCCTTATCGCCGAGGCGGATCTGATATTCATCATTGAATACCTTTACCTGATCCGTCGGCAGTCCTTCCGATTCAAAAAATTCATGGAATCGTCCAAGCATCACCTGTTCTCTCGTAAGCTCTCCCGTCTCCAGCCGCTCCCAGTAACCGCGGTTGATCACGCTGTAGCGCTGCAGCATTTCGTCCGTGCAGGTTCCCATATGAAACTTGTTGAAACAGTACTCAATTGCATATCGTTCCGACATCTTAAAATTCAGAAGTGTTCCGTCGATGTCCCACAAAATTACTTTTATCAAAGAGAAATCCTCCCTTGGTTTCATTTGTATTTTCCAATTATCTGTTTTTCATTCTAGCATAGATTACAAATACGATCAATTGTATTTTAGGCATTGTATCTTTTGAGAAAAAGTGCTACGATAAAAAAGAATTTCCGTGAAAAAGAAAAGGAAGAAGGAAGAAACACTATGAAATTTACTTATCCAGCCGTTTTTCATAAAACCGAACAGGGAACCTACGAAGGTTATTTTCCAGATCTCGCCTGCTGCTATGCAAAAGGGGATACCCTCGACGAGGCGCTGGAAGATGCCATTCACTCCGCCTATGACTGGATCTCTCTGGAACTGACGGAAGAAGAACCTGATTTTCCGCCGGTATCGGATGTGGCAGATCTCGGGAAAAGCGAAGGTGAAATTGCAAGAAATATTGCCGTCAACATCCGGCTTTTTGAGGGATGGGACGAATAAGTTCAAAAAAGAGAAAGAAAACCGTATTGCTGCGATATTCAAAACGCGGCGATACGGTTTTCTTTTTATCTCTTCCAGGTTTTCAGCATCTCTTTTTCTTCTTTGCTGATCCGCAGCGACTCTCTGATTTTCTGAATTGTTTTGTTATGTGTCCAGTCATCGAGACTGTTTTCTTTCAGCAGTTTCTGTGTTTTTTCCGGAAAATGAATATAACAGATCGATACTGCCCAGGCGACGGCCATTTTTACGTAATAGCCATCGTGATGAATCTTTTTCATCTCCTCCAGCACAGCATCGATATACGCTTCGTTGATAAAAAAGTCCAGCAGACACACAACACCAAACCGGATTTCATATTCCCGGCTGCTTTTCAGCCATTTCTGCAGATATCCATACCAATACTCCTGGTCTTTCTTCATAAAATGGCACGTTGCACAGGAGCTGTCACAGATTCCCCAGCTGTTGATCATCGGCACGAAGCGGTCCAGTTCTGCCGTCTGTTCTGCACGGGTCAGCTTTCCGTAGCCGATTATCATTCCGCGGATCAGAAGCTCCTCGTAGACTTCCGGATTAAACTGTTCGGTATAAACTTCATAATGGTCTCTTGCTGTCGCTTTTGCAATCCGTCGCGAAACCGGAATGCGGACACCAAGAATCCGACAGTTCTGTCCCGGAACAAGAGAGCTGTGAAATTCCCGGTATTTTGCATCTATATTGCTTTCCAGTTCTGCCCGAATGGCCTGCATTACTTCCTGTTCCATATGATTTCCCCTCTCTTTTCTTTCTCTTTAAGATGTTTTACACGCTTTTTACAAATGTTTAACCCTGTTATTTCTGCACTTCTGATAAGATAAAATTAAAGTAAACGATAACATCCACCCTGCCAAATGCCAGATCTTTTCCGGCTGAAAGGTGAGTCTTATGAGAAAGAAATATACATTTTTTCAAAATATTCCATTCCTGTGCAAATTTCAGAAGCAGCCAGCCCTTGCAGAAGAAGCGCCAGTTGTTTCCACAACGCTGTCTATTCCGTTTTCCGGACCCGCAGATAGATCCTTATATTTTACCGAAAACCCGGATTTTACCGCTCCCTCTGCCGGTATCCATTCCCGTCGTTTTCCGGGAAGCCGGATCTTTCTATATTCCAGCGATCCCGAGCACGATCTTGCGGCAGTTCCATCCTCTCTTTTCGATGTGCTGCACCGCTATTTTGCCGTCCATTCACCGGATGATGTCGTTTTATGGAAAGATGGCATTCTCTCCTTCCAGACCATGGAAAATCAGCCGCAGCCGTTGACTGCTCTTTGTACACCGGATGATGCACGGGATTCCAAAATCATTCCGTTCCCCACACTGTCAGAACGGCAGCGCATTTCACAGTAACTGCTAAGTTAGCAACCACCAGTTCAACTGGTGGTTTATTATTAGCCCTCCAAAGGGCTATTGTTACTATTCGCCCCAAAGGGCGGTATCGCAAGCACTTTTGCTGGCCCGCTATAAAGCGGTACTACTCGAATCTTCTCGTCTCGATTCTTCTGCTTGCTCTTTTATATACTTTTGAACTGCTTCATCTGTTATATTGCCAATCGTTTCAACATAATATCCTCTAGCCCAAAACGCTTTATCCCATTTACTTTGCAACTCAGGATGCCTGTCATAAATCATTAATGTGCTTTTTCCTTTCAGATACCCCATAAAATCTGATACTCTGAGTTTTGGTGGAATTGCTACGCTTAAATGTACATGATCTATACATACCGCTCCTGCAATTATCTCTACATTTTTATACTGGCATAAAGTTGCTATTATCTCTCGGACATCTCTGCGTATTCTCCCATACAATACCTTCTTTCGGTATTTAGGAATAAACACAATGTGATACTGGCATTTCCAACGAGTATGTGATAAACTTTTATTGTCCATTTGGACCGCCTCCTTTGATTTTGAGTTTGGCTTGCGACACCATTCTCATTCTATCACAGGAGGCTTTATTTTGTTATCCTCACCACTTCCGACTACTCTATTCTCCCCAGCATAGCTGGGGGATTAGACTTTTCATTTAGCCAAACCAGCAGGAGCATGATGGAAAATACCCCTTTCCGTCATGCTCCATTTTTTACTTAATTCCGAGAATTCCACTAATCCGCTCTTTCGAAAGCCCCGCGCCGATTACAATCAGCACTTCCTGGCTCTCCGGCACTGCCTGGAATGTCATCTGTTCCCGCGTCGCATTGATTTCGCTCCACACAGTTTCGCCCGTCTTTACAATTCCTTTGATCCGGAATACATTGCCGCATGATGGATCCGCAAAGATTGCTTCTGCTGCCTTTTTCAGCGCTTCTTCCGTAATCTTCGGCTCCAGAAAGCAGAGCGAATCAAATGTCTGCTGCTCGCCGAAATCCAGCTTCCGGTAATCCTCCGAACGGTAACTGCATTCGGAGAGCATTTTGAAATCATCCTCTGTCAGATCATCCCAGTTTTTCTGTAAAATTTCTGCATCAGAAAACTGTCTTCTGCAGCCTGCCTGCTCGAGCGTGCGGTTCAGATGGGCAATCGTTTCTTCTTTCTTTTCCTCCGAAACATTCTGTACTTTGCTCAGCACGATTTTACCAGCGTTCGCCGCCTCGGAAGCCAGCAGATACTCTTCTTCCTCCGACAGCTTCTCATCGAGCCCGGCATCCAGAATCGTGATGACGCTTCCCGCCTCATACCAGCGGTTCAGCGGCTCGTCGTACAGCGTGTCAAAGAACTCATCCACATCGTAAATCCCCGACGGTTCCACGAGAATGCGGTCGTAGCCGCTCATGCCCATCGAGATCAGTTTCGTGCGGAACCGTCTGCGGTGTGTCTCTTTGTCGCATCCGCCGGAAATCATCTCCAGCTCGCACTGATCGCCGCGCAGTTCCTGCAGAAGCAGCATATCCACATTGACTGCCCCAAAATCATTCTCCAGGATGCCGATGTTCTTTCCCTGTGCCATCAGATACTTTGCGTACTGTTTCAAAAAAGTCGTCTTCCCTGAGCCAAGGAAGCCTGTAATCAGATCAATTTTAATCATTTCTGCTGTCCTTTCTGCTGTCTTTTTCCGTCTGCAGCCTGCGGAGCTTCGAACACTCTATTTTCGTCTGCGCTCTTTGCCGGTAAATGTATCGATGTCTATGCGCCATACGGCAACGCGCTCCACCATCTCCGGCAGAAAAGCGATCTTCGCCTCCGGTGCGATATGCGCCATGATTTTTTCCAGGCCTTTCTTCTTTACCTCCGGATCTGTCACCTCCGTGATGGTTCCGTTTCCCATGATACTGCGGTACGCATAGGAATACGCACACGTATAGTCACCTGTAATCACTTCATGGTTGTAATCCATCTCCACCGCCACGCGCGGATCCGCTGCAAATGCAGCCGCCTTCCGCCCTTCTTTTGCCCCATGCAGGTACAGACAGACGTGAAGAGTTCCATCTTCTTCCCGGACATCATATCCATAATTCATCGGCACGATAAACATGCCTTCCTCATCCATCGCCCCGATCCGCACAACCTCGCAGCTTTCCAGAATTTCTCTTAAAATTTCAGGATCTGTAATCTCCCGCTTTTTTAAACGCATTTCACGCATCGCAATCACACCTCTCTTATTCGCAGCTATTTATGATATGGCTCCCCGCAGTTAATGCGGTAGCTCCGGTAAATCTGTTCCAGCAGAATAACCCGCATCAACTGATGCGGAAATGTCATTTTCGAAAAACTGAGCGCATAGTTCGAACGCTTCAGAACTTCCTCGCCAAGCCCTAAGGAACCGCCGATCACAAAAATAATATGGCTCGTTCCCTGCACGCCGAGCGTATCTATTTTCTGGGCCAGCTCCTCGGATGTGAGCTGTTTTCCCTTAATTTCCAATGTAATCAGATAAGCGTCATCCCGGATATATTTGAGAAGGCGCTCTGCTTCTTTATTTTTGATATTCGTCTCTACGGTTTCACTCGCGTTGTCCGGCGTTTTTTCATCCGCCACCTCGATAATTTCCAGCTTTGCATAGCGGCTGAGGCGCTTCGAATACTCGGCGATCGCATCCCGCAGATATTTCTCTTTGATTTTTCCTACTGTTAATATCGTAATTTTCATTCTGTAATCTTAAAACCCTTTCGGATATCTGTCAAAAACACCAAAAGCCATATAGATCACTTTTTGTCCGCGTCTATATGGCTTTTAGTTTAGAAAAGCAATGCCTTATGCATTTTTGCTTTTGATATACTCATCAATTCCTTTAGCTCCGGCTTTTCCGGCACCCATAGCAAGGATAACGGTTGCTGCACCTGTTACAGCGTCACCGCCGGCGTAAACGCCCTCTTTGCTGGTCTTTCCGGTTTCTTCCTCAGCTACGATACATTTTCTTCTGTTGACATCCAGACCGTAGGTAGTGGAAGAAATCAGCGGGTTCGGGGAAGTACCAAGAGACATGATAACTTCGTCTACTTCAATTTCGAACTCAGATCCTGGAATCTCAACCGGTCTTCTTCTTCCGGAAGCGTCCGGCTCGCCAAGCTCCATACGGATGCAGCGGATACCGGTTACCCAGTCTTTGTCGTCGGTCAGAATTTCTACCGGGTTGGTCAGAAGGTCGAAGATGATACCTTCCTCTTTTGCATGATGAACTTCCTCTGCACGGGCCGGAAGCTCTGCCTCAGAACGACGGTAAATAACGTGTACCTCTGCGCCGAGACGAAGTGCGGTTCTTGCAGCGTCCATAGCTACGTTGCCGCCGCCGACTACAGCAACTTTCTTGCCGTGTGCGATCGGGGTATCGTAATCATCGCGGAATGCTTTCATCAGGTTGTTTCTGGTCAGGAACTCGTTTGCGGAGAATACGCCGTTTGCGTTCTCACCCGGGATTCCCATGAACATCGGAAGGCCAGCACCGGAACCGATGAATACTGCTTCAAATCCTTCGTCTTTTAACAGCTCGTCGATGGTAACGGATTTTCCGATGATAACGTTGGTCTCAATTTTAACACCGAGAGATTTTACGTTCTCGATTTCAGCGGCAACTACTTTGTCTTTCGGAAGACGGAACTCCGGAATACCGTAAACAAGAACACCGCCAAGTTCATGAAGAGCTTCAAATACAGTTACATCATAACCAGCTTTTGCAAGATCACCTGCACAGGTAAGTCCGGAAGGACCGGAACCGATCACTGCAACTTTATGTCCGTTCTTAACTTCTGCTCCAACAGGTTTGATATCATGTTCCAGAGCATAGTCAGCAACGAATCTTTCCAGTTTACCGATAGATACTGCATCACCTTTGATACCACGGACACATTTTCCCTCACACTGATTTTCCTGTGGGCACACACGTCCGCATACCGCAGGAAGAGAAGTGGATTTGGACAGGATTTCAAATGCGCCGTCCATGTCTTCGTTTGCTACGCGCTCAATAAATGCCGGAATGTCAATCTGTACCGGGCATGCGCTCTGGCAAGGTTTTTTCGGACAGTTGAGACATCTTCTTGCCTCGTTTACTGCCATATCATACGTGTAGCCAAGTGCTACTTCATCAAAGTTTTTATTACGAACGTCCGGGTCCTGTACAGGCATCGGGCATTTTTTCATATCCATATTACGTTCAGCCATTTACTTTGCCTCCTTTTTTAATAAGTTGCAAGCTGCTTCGCGGGCATGTGTCTCAAATTCCTTGTACATCGTTCCGCGGTGCATTGCCTCATCAAAATCAACCTGATGTCCGTCAAAATCCGGCCCATCTACGCAGGCAAATTTTGTCTCTCCACCAACAGTCAGACGGCATCCGCCGCACATTCCCGTACCGTCGATCATAATCGGGTTCATGCTGACCATCGTCTTAATGTCATATTTTTTCGTAGTCAGGCAGACAAATTTCATCATGATCAATGGTCCGATTGCGATTACTTCATCATACTGGTTGCCTTCCTGAATCAATTTTTCAAGTGCGTCTGTTACAAGCCCTTTTTCTCCGTAACTTCCGTCATCTGTCATCATAACATATTTATCACTGGCACCCTTGAACTCATCCTCAAGAATAACCAGATCTTTATTACGAAATCCCACGATAGAATGAACTTCTGCGCCCATTTCGTGTAATTTTTTAGCAACCGGATATGCGATCGCACAACCAACTCCACCACCTACTACGGCTACTTTTTTCAGTCCTTCGGTATGTGTCGGCACGCCAAGTGGTCCAACAAAGTCATGAATGTATTCCCCTTCATTCAATGTATCAAGTTCCATCGTAGAACCACCGACGATCTGATAAATAATAGTAATCGTTCCGGCCTCACGGTCAAAATCAGAAATCGTCAAAGGAATTCTTTCGCTGTCCTCTTTCGCACGAAAGATAATAAACTGTCCCGGCTCCGCTTTTTTCGCGATCAAGGGAGCTTCTACTACCATTTTGGTTACAGTAGGGTTCAGGGACTTCTTTTCCACAATTTTAAACATAAAAAGTGCCTCCTGTTTATTTTTTTGATAAAAATAGTCAAATTTCTTTTTATCATACCACATTTTACGATGTAAATCAAGGTTTGTGTCCGTTTTTAATTTGGCTTTATTTCGTAATTACTTGAAATCCCATAATCACAATCCCCAGAATCACAAGGACAAGACCTGTCGCGCGGTTCAATGTCTTTGGCTCCGCTTTATTGGCAAATTTTGCGGCGATCCGCGCCCAGAGCAGTGTAAAGATCACACAGAGCACAAACACCGGCATATCCGGCTTTCCACCGATCCAAAAATGCGAAACCGCACCGGTCAATGCCGTAAATGTCATAATAAATACGCTTGTTCCAACGGCTGTTTTTAACTCATACCCAAGAACACTTGTCAAGATTAAAAGCATCATCATACCGCCGCCGGCACCGACGAAGCCACAGATAAATCCAATAACCACGCCACAAATAACGGACTGTACCGCCCGTTTTCCGGCAGATACGCTCTCCATCGCTTCTTTTGTCGTCATGACCGGACGCACGATAAATTTGATCCCGAGCAAAAATGTCATAAAGACCGAAAAGCCGCCCATTGTCGCCGATGGCAGCAGGCTTGCCACATAACTTCCCACAACGGTAAATGTCAGAACGCTTCCCATCATAATAAGTCCGTTTCTGACATCCAGATTTTTATTTTTATGATAGGTATACGCGGAAACGGCGCTTGCCAGCACATCCGACGACAACGCGATTCCAACCGCCATATAGGGATCCATGTGTAAAAAGGTAATGAGCATCGGGCTGACGACTGCTGCCGCACTCATTCCGGCAAATCCGGTGCCAAGTCCGGCTCCCATGCCCGCAAAGAAAGTAACAAGTATCGTCCACAATAACTGCATTTTATTTTTCCTCCTTTAAGATCACATCCAAATTTTTATCCATCTGTTTTATTGCCTCAAAAAAAGTTTCCCGCGTCTCTTCCTCCAAACCGCAAAGAAGGCCTTCTGAGAAATCATCCTGAAGTTTCCGTCCCTTGCCGATAATGGTTTCCGCTTTTTCTGTGCAATACAATTCCATCTTCCGCCGATCCCCTTTTACCGGTTTCCGCACAAGACAGCCTTCCTGCACAAGGCGGTCCACATTGACCGAGACCAGATTGGCTTTAATATGCCGGATCTCCACGATATCTCGTGCTGTCTTATGATCCGGATTGTTTGCAAGAAACATCAAAATATCAAATGCAGTCTGCGTCACCCCAAGCTCCCGGCACAACGGTTTGCAGATCACATTGTACGCAAGCGCGGTTTTCCGCGCAAATTCAAGACTAAATATCATAAAGGCTCCTTTCGTTCACTTTTGAATAGTTCATTTTTGAACTATCATAGCAAAAAAGAGCCTTAATGTCAAATCTATTTATATAAGGGAAATGATCTAATATAGACGCTCATAGATGGCACGCACCTCATCCCGGTCAATTTCGGTATAATTGTTTGCCATCAGACGTCCCTGGCTGGTCATTACATTTTCTGTAAAATCCTCCAGTTCTTCTTGGGACACCCCATACTCGTGCAGTGCCTTTTTCGGGCAGAGATGATTTAACAGGGTTTCGAGTTCATCATACACGGCGCTCTTGTCGCAGGCAAGAATTTCCGCAAGCATTGCATTGAGCTGCTGAATCCGTCCATCCGGCGCCAGCCGGAGATAGGTCTTTAAAACTTCCGTGAAAATGGCGTAATTCGACTCGCCATGCGGCACATGATACCTTGCCCCCAGCGGATAACTCATTGCATGGACAGCGGCACAGCCCGCATTACCAAATGCAATACCGGCAAATGTACTTGCCAGCTGAAATTCCTTCAGATCCACCATACGCGCCTCTTCTCCCTCTGCCGCAATCCTCTTGTAACCCCCTAAAATCATATGAATCGCCTTCGTCGAATACATTCGCGTAAATGCATTGGCTTTGGGCGAAAGATACGACTCCACGGCATGGATCAGCGCATCGATCGAACTTGTAGCAAAGAAGCGGAACGGCAGTCCCTGCAGCAGTTCCGGGATCAGCACCGCCGCGTTGGCAAACAATGCCGGCTCTGCCAGTCCCAGTTTGGTATGGCGGCTTTTTAATTCCAATATGGAAATATTTGTCACTTCGCTTCCCGTACCGCACGTCGTCGGCAGGATAAAAAGTTCTTTTCCTTTTTTTGCCGGAATCTTATGGTCGTAGAGGTCAAGCACCGGCGATACTTTTTCCAATGCAAATAATTTTGACACATCGATGATCGTACCGCCCCCGATAGCAAACACGCGGCGGTAATAACAGTTTTTAATGTCTGCGTAAATGGCTTCTACCATCTCGTCACTCGGTTCGCCGGTTCCGTATTTTTCTACATAAACAACGGTCGCACCGCTTACATATTGGGAAAAATATGGTTCAAAGATATATTCATTTGATAAGATCAGATCACCTTTTCCAATTTTGTATTCGTCACAAAATTCCTTACAGGTATCGCACATAAAAATTTCCGGTTTTACTGCAAATTGTTTCATTGGGATTCCTCATTTCTACACATTTTGTCGCGCATTGTTACATATTTTCTTTGATTGCTTCTTCTAATATATCAAGTCCTGCCTGTAACTGTTCGTCGGTGATAACAAGCGGTGCCAGGAAACGCAGAACATTGCCGTAAATTCCTGCATTTTCTATAATAAGTCCCTTTTGTGCTGCCGACTGAATGACCTTGCTTGTCAGTTCTGCTGCCGGTTCTTTACTTTCAGCATCTTTTACCAGTTCCAGTCCGATCATGGCACCCATTCCACGCACGTCGCCAATCACCGGATATTTTTCTTTCCACGATTCATACGTCTCCATCACTTTTTTGCCAATTTCGCAGGCGCGGTCAGCCAGTTTTTCGCGTTCCATAATTTCAATGGTTTTCAGGGAGGCGGCACAGGCAAGTGGATTTCCACAATACGTTCCACCGATGATTCCCGGCGTCACTTTTTCCATAATTTCTTCTCTGGCAATGACAGCACTCAGCGGAAGGCCTGCCGCAATAGACTTCGCAGTTGCCAAAATGTCCGGCGCACATCCTGCTTCTTTCCAATATTCGGAAGCAAACATTTTACCGGTACGGCAGAATCCCGACTGCACTTCGTCTGCCACCAGACAGATTCCATATTTATCACAGATCTGGCGCACGGCTTTGACCCATTCAATTGGTGCCGGGATAAATCCACCCTCGCCCTGCAAAGGCTCTACAACCATCGCAGCCACCGTCTCCGGCTGTGCACATTCCTCAAACACTTTCTCGATACTTTTTACATAATATTCCAGTCTCTTATTCTCCGGCATTCCTTCCGGCGCACGATAATAATACGGAAATTCTGCGCGGTAAACGCCATCCGGAAATGGTCCCATGCCGACTGCATAGGCTTTTTTTGAAGTCATTGTCATGGTCATCAGGGTTCTTCCGTGAAATGCCCCGGAAAATACAATGATGTTCGGTCTGCCCGTATATGATTTTGCAATCTTTACCGCATTTTCATCTGCTTCTGCCCCGCTGTTGGCAAAGAACGTTCTTTTTTTGTCACCTTTTACCGGCACGATCTGATTTAATTTTTCTGCCAGTGCCACATATCCCTCATGTGTCACGATATTAAACATGCCATGAAAATATTTTTCGGACTGTGCTTTGACCGCCTCAATGATCTCCGGCTGGCTGTAGCCGACATTCAATACGCCGACACCTCCTACCCAGTCAAGGAAAATATTTCCATCCAAATCCTCAACCATTGCTCCCTCTCCCCGTTCAATCGCTACCGGGTAAACACATTTTACAGCCGTCGCCGTCGCCGCTGCACGCCGGTCGATCAACGCTTTGGACTTCGGTCCCGGTACTGTCTCCGTTACAATTTTCGGTAATGCCTGTCTTAATTCCATAATAAATTCCTCCGTTCTGTGAGTGGTTTTGTTTGTTGTTTCAGATACTAGCACAATTTTTTTACATACACAACGTTTCCCGGCCTAAATTTTTATTTGCTTTTTGTGCTGAATGACAAAAATTTTATTGATTTTCATTTTTTACTCTGTTACACTAAAGAAAATGAGAATGGAAAGGAGTTTGTATCATGTCATATTCACTGCACTATTTTATCCGAAAAACTTCCACGCGCTATCAGCTGACACAGCTTGCCGGAAACGCAGGACTTCACGCTGATATTTCGTGGGTTTACCTAATGGAAGATATTGAAAATACGGACTTTCTGCGTGGTGGCGAACTTGTCATCACAACCGGCATGTCGATCCACTCGGAGCAGACTCTCCTCGCCTTTGCTGCGTCATTAAAAAGAAAACAGGCCTGCGGACTCCTGCTCAATGTCGGACATTATATCACGAAAATCCCTCTGTCGCTCATCTCCTACTGTGACGAAAATTCCCTGCCGCTTTTTACGATGCCGTGGAAAATTCACATTGCCGACCTTATGGAGCAGTATTGCAATGAGATTACGAT
>ERZ827452.1959-NODE-1959-length-17049-cov-3.009180_pt1 | contig 17049 bp, 16 predicted proteins | sample MGYA00519866_ERZ827452 | MGnify/ENA primary metagenome ERZ827452 (study PRJEB31778, sample SAMEA3449307) | human gut metagenome | biome: human gut; feature: human-associated habitat; material: faeces | place: United Kingdom | collected 2010/2012 ... | reverse complement strand
GGTGATGGAATGCAAAGGAGTCCGGTTAAAACTTTTGTATGAGATGGAAAAAGCAGACGGCACCTGCGTGTGCGTGGCGCATTCCGAACACTGCTTTGTGGATACAGACGGCCGGCCGATCAATCTGAAAAAGAAATATCCGGAATTTTATGAGGCGATTATCAGCCGGAAGAAACAGTTGTCGTCGTGAGGCTGTTGTGCTATACTTAGTGAGTAAAGGGACATTATGAATCGGATAGAGAAAGAGGGGATTTTATTGTACTATAGTATACAAGACACGATGTATCTAATCCTTTTTTGGATTGTTATAGGAGTAGTTCCGGGAGTGCTTACCATCTGGAACATTTACAATTTCTTTGCAAAAAAGCCAAAATATAAGAGAATTATTGCGTGGCTGACGATCTGGATCGGAGGCTTTTTGTATTACTTTTTATACGAAGCCGGTTTTCAGCCGTCGGGGGACTGGAAGGAAGCCGTTTATGTCTATGAAACACATTATAGTATCTCGTCGCAATATGGCTGGACGGTAGTAGTTCCGGTTATATTGGGACTTATTGCACTGCTCATTTTGTATAGTGTGCAGGCAGACCGGCAGCCACCGCTTTTTGCCGCGTTTTTAATTGCTTTTGTAGTGATATTTAATGTTATTTCTATTGCTTTTGCGATTCAGATCGGAAACCAGATGAAGAGTCACAGTGATGGATTTGTCAATATGTTTTTATATCTGTATCAATTCAACCTTTTTGTGCTTTCTGTTTCGGCAGTGAAAAATCATATGAGGGAGCAGATAAAACTTTATCAGTCGAGACGAAAAAATGCGGAGAGTACAAAAATGGCATGGCTGTATTGCAGGATAAGATGTTTTGAGCGCTATCCTGTGCTTGTATTTGCCTGCTTCTTTTTTATCATTGCTGTATTTGAAATCTTGTTTATTCTGGCTGGACAGGGGGCAGATGCGCCGATTAAAGCCTTTACGGATACAGCCGACTGGACATTTTCACAGCAGATACCGCCTCCTCCGATGGATTCGAGCGGGCATTATCTGTGTACGGTGGCAGCAGGGGGGCATAAAAAGATCGTGAAGCCGCTCCGGTATGGAACGAGAAGAGGACAGACGATCGTGGTAAACCGCCAATTGTGTATAGCCAATGCGTTTGAAGAATGGATACAGGAAAAATCTCCCAAAATTCACAAGGCGATAAGAAACTTTTATGACAGGTATGGATATCCGGTTTCCAGACATATTACAACGCCACTGCGGGCAGATGTGGTATATTTTTTGATGAAACCGCTGGAATGGGTCTTTGTTGTATTTTTGTATTTCGTTGACATACAGCCGGAGGAACGCATACGCAGACAATATGTGTTGAAAAATCATATAAAGAATTCATTGAAGAGATGATAGTGAGGATTAAGACAATCGCGGATAAAGCCAGTCACTCCCGTTTTTGAAAGGTTGTTTGAAAACGGGGATTCAATGGTTTTCCGTTCAGAAATGTTTTGTCAAAATCAATGATAATGTCTCTGCAGGGAGCAAGTGTACTTTGGTAAATTTTGGAAAGAACCGGATTTGTCTCCTTGGCAGAGGCTTTTGGAATGAGATCCATCATATGTCCTTCGAGTTTGCGGTAGTGCAGGGAGAGGAGCATAAGGGAACGCAGGATGAGACGGCGCAAGGTCTTGCCGGTCGTTACGAGCCATTTGTAAAACGCCATAGACTGTAACGATTTTTTGACGTCGCGTGGTGTCAGGTCAAAATGGCGGTAAACTCCATAGACAGCCTGAAGCGTCTGCTTATCCCAGCGGATGTGGCGCCAGAGAGGGTATAAAAATGGCTGGATGCCATCTTTTTTCATCAGATAGCGGTCAAATTCCATTTCCATGACAAGGTGGTTAAATCCCTTTTCTTTTGCCTTTTCATTGACGTACGTATGTGCTTCGCTGTCAAGCATAAAATGACAGATGAATCCAAGGAGATAGGCATACTCCGGACAATGACGTCCTTTTTTCCGGATGGAGGAACGAACGGTTTCCAGGAAAGGAAGAAAGGACTGTTTATGCTGGGCATGTCCCAATGTATTGACGTGGCAGGGAAGAAACGGACGGTAGAAGAACAAAAAGTCAGGCCCCTGCAGTCCTGCTTTGTAGGCGGAAGGATATTCCTGTATGATCTGATGTATTTCTTTTGGAAGTTCTTTGCAGACCTCTTTTCCAAAACGATTATGTGCATAAAATGAAGGCATGATAAAACTCCTTTCAAATTAAGTAATAATTGTGAAGTACTTTGTTAAATTTATCACATCATACTTGATAATATTTTCTCACAAAAGTCTCAATTCGTCCAGTGTTTTTTTCAAAAAACAATTTTTTTCTTTGATTTGTTCCAATTACCGACGTTTTCCGCGTCTTACACTGGCCTGTTTCCGCTCATTTAACAGCTTCTCAAATTCTTCCTGGCTGCAGCCGATCTCCTGGAGACGTCTCAAACGGCGTTCTCTTCTGGCTGCTGCCGCTGCCGCTTCCTGCTTTTTCTTCTTCTGCAGGAAATAAACAGCTGCACCCGCGGCTGCCCCGATAACAGCAGCAAGAAGCAGAGAAACCACAAGCTTAAGAGACACTCCTCCAGAAATGTTTTTATTCTCTGTTTCTGATCCGGAAGCCGCTTTATCAGAACCGGATGGTTGCACACGATCTGTCACGGTACCGTGTTCCTGTCCATCCTTTTCGGTGCCGTTTATTCCATCAGCACTGGAAGCTGCCGCCTCTTCTGCCGCTTTTAAGGATGCAGAAATCAGATATACGCCTCCAATCTTCCGGTCATTATAAGTGTACTGCAGATAAGCTGCCGCCCCAACCGGAGCGTCAGCCGGAATATCCGTCACGATCTGGCTGTCAACGTCCGCAAAAGAGGCCTCCTTGGGCACCGTAATGACTGCCTGGTCATCCATCGAAAGATCAGAAGACTGATACGTCTGATCTCCGATCAGAACGGTCTGGGCACCGGTCAGAAGCGTTTCATTTTCTGAAATCTTCAGATTCTTCACAGAAGCAAAGCCAAAATCCAAAAGCGCCTTTGCATCCACATAATACTGGGGCTGCGTTCCTTTTAAAATAACAGAAACCAGGTTCTGTCCCTCTCTTGCCGCATAAGTAACCAGTGTATTACCCGCAATGGATGTGTAGCCTGTCTTACCGGCCACAGCGCCTTCGCAATAATAATCAGGATTATCCGGCCCTGCCATCAGGATCCGATGCTCCATTTTGAAGCCGATCCCTTCTGGATTATTGATCGTTTCTGTGATTTTATAACTTTTAGCAGAACTGATGGCCAGAACCGTCTCATTGCGAAAAGCCGCAGTAGCGATCAAGCCCATATCATAAGCACTGACATACTGATTCTCATCATTTAAACCGGAAGGATTCGCAAAATGACTTTCCTGACAACCAAGCTCCGCGATCTTCTGGTTCATCATTTCCACAAATGCTTCCCGGCTTCCGGCAACATGCTCCGCAAGGGCATTGGCAGACTGGTTGCTGGAGATGAGTAAAAGTGCATATAAACAGTCCCCAACCGTCAGTTTATCACCCTCTTCCAGGGACAGTTTATTGCCGCTTCCTGCCTCCACATTATAAACCGCATCATGAGAAAATGTGACTACATCGTCCAAAGAAGCATGTTCTGCCACCACTAGGGCGGTTAAGAGCTTTGTGATACTGGCTGGCGGAAAAGTCTGATGGATCTGCTGTCCAAAAATAACTGTGCCAGAGTCCATATCCATCAAGATTCCAGAATCTGCCAGAATCCCAACGTCTGATGGCCAGTCAGGCTTGGCATATGCCGTTATGGTACCTCCCATCAGAATTGCCGCTGTCAGCAGAAAACCTGCCGTTTTCCGGCAGAAATGGCGTAAATTCATGTATGTATTCTCCAATCTTTTTCAATACATTTTACTGCACGATTCGTCGCACTGCAAGAATGGAACGGTAAGCGGCATTACCTACTTTGATTCCAGTACTTGGAGAGCTGGCATGAACAATTTTTCCGTTGCCAATATAAATTCCGATATGCCCCGCATAACAGATCAGATCGCCCGGCTGGGCATCGGCATAGCTGACTCCCGTACCGCTGCCTCGCTGTTCGGAAGAGGTTCGCGGCAAAGTGACTCCAAAATGTTTGTATACACTATACACAAATCCGGAACAATCTGCTCCATTGGTCAGACTGGTTCCTCCATAAACATATGGATTCCCTACAAATTGAAGTCCGTAATCTGCCACTGCCCGCCCTGCTGCGCTTCCGCCAGAACTTTTGGTGGTACTGGACTGAGTGGTTGTTGTAGACTTCGAGGGGCTGGTATTCGTGGTATTTGTCGTTGTGGTACTTCCAGATCCCGCAGAATTTGCACTGCTGGTATCCGATGCTGATGGACCTGTCCGGTTAGAGTTATCCGCTGCAGTCGTTTCTGCTGCCTGCGTCGGCGCAGCGCCCTGATTTTTCGTTGTGCTGGCTGAATCCGGATTGGCAGCGATCACCGTATTCTTCGTTCCATCTTTGGAAGCTGCTTCCTGTGCAGCTAAAGCCGCAGCCTTTGCTGCCTCCTGTTCCTCGATCGCCTTCCGCTCTGCTTCCGCCTGAGCCCTCTGCCTTGCTTCTGCTTCCGCTAATGCTCTTTGTCTCTCTTCTGCATCCGCCTTCCGGATCTCTTCATTTTTCTTTGCGATGGTCTGGGTATAGGCTGCAGCCGCTTTCTTTGCAGCCGCTAACTGGGTATCGAAATCCGCAATCTGGGAACGTTTTTTCGCGATGGTATTCTCCAGGGTCTGCTGCTGCCCCTTATATTCGATCTGCATTCCCTCCATCTCGTCTTTATCATTCTGAAGCTGTTCCTTATAAGCGGCAACCTCCATTTTGGTCTGCTGATATTCTTCCAGCTTCTTCCGGTCATAATCATAAATATCACTGATATACTCACTTTTATTTAACAGATCCGACATGCTTTTCACTTTCAAAAGGACATCCAGATATTCAGTATCACCCTTCTCGTACATATATCGGATTCTTTTTTTCATCGCTTCATACTGTTCTTTTTCGCGAACCAGGGCATCATCGTAATCAGACTGTGCCTGCTGAATCTGGGAATCTTTATATTTGATATCTTCCTCTAAAAGTGTAATATCCGATAACAGTCCTGTCAGTTCTGTTTTCAGGTCCTCAACCTCTGCCTGAGCTGCATTCTTCTGCTGCTGAGCCTGATTGGCTTTCTGATTGGCAGAATCCAACCTCTTCTGGGCATCTTTTTTCTCCTGCTGAGCCTGTGCTTTATTCGTAGCCATGGCAGTGGCAGGCTGAAGCGTGGTCATCAGTCCTGCCAATACCAGACATAATATCCGTTTTTTTCTGTTTCGCATCTAGTTTGTCTCTCCTCGCTGAGTCAGGTTCTTTAAAACCTTTAAGTATACAATAAAAAAGATAATTCCTTTTGCCACACTTGTCAAGGACAACGCCCACCACACACCATTTAATCCCAGTGGCGTCCGCTGCAGCAGAAACGCCAGTGGAACACGGGCAGAGGTAAGGGAAATACTGATAATGGAACTCAAAAATGTCTTTCCGATACCAGAAAGCGCCCCGACTGTCATGGATTCGATGCACATAAACATCTGTGACAGTCCTAAAACCGTCAGATACTGGACCCCCATAGGGATCACATCTGTCTCCTGGATAAATAACCGGAAAATCGGCTGCGCCCCAAAGATCAGAAGAAAGGAACAGAAGGTTCCCCAGACAAACATACAGGCTGCAGCTACAAAATAGCCCTTCTGCACCCGGTCATACCGCTTTCCACCGAAATTCTGTCCGGCAAACGAATTGATAGATGCTGCAAAACCATCTGCTGTCATCCAGGAAATGGATTCGATCTGGGAACCAACCCTCTGCACTGCCACTGCCGCATCTCCCCATACTGCCACGAACCGCGTCAGTACCATGGAAATCCCTGCATAGATCAGGTTCTGGATTGCAGACGGAAGCCCTAAGCCTACCATTGTTTTCATATAAGAAACAGGGACCACCTCCCAAATCCGCACATTTCCCAGAAATTCCTGATCCCTGACCGCTTTCACCAGAAAAACAGCGGTAACGATCACCTGTGCAGTCACCGTAGCGATAGCCGCACCGGCCGCTTCCATGCGGGCAAATGGACCAATACCGAAAATCAGCAGCGGATCCAGGATCATATTAGTGCCAAGTCCAAGTACATTTGCTAAAAACGGGGTCCGGCTATCGCCCTTTGCTGTAAAAAGCCCAGTAAAAATACCATTTAAGTAGGAAAATAAGATCATACCGCAAGTGATCTTCATATAAATGACTGCACTCTCCACAGTATTCGGATCATTTAATCCAAAAAAACTGATCAGTGGCCGGCACAGGGACAGAGCCGCTACAGAAAACAGCACTGCAAACAAAATTCCAAGCTGGAGAGATCCCTGGGCATAACGGACTGCTTCTTCCTTTCTTCCCTCTCCTAACGAATGGGCCACCTTGATCTGTCCACCCATCTTTGGCAGCATCATAACTCCCTGAGACAGCCATGTATACATTCCGGCGCTTCCCACTGCCGCCACTGCAGGGGAACCCACACGGCCTACCCATGCCATATCCGTCAGATTGTAAGCCATCTGTACCAGAGAGGTGGCCATGATCGGAAGCGCAAGCCCAGTCAGAGTAGGAAAAATCGGTCCATTTAACAGATCTACTTGTTTTCTCATACCTGTTCCTTCTTTACATAACGGCGGAAAGTATAGCAGAGGTCAAAATAGGTCTCCTCGTCACTTTCCACATCCATCACCCATTGTGGATCCTGATCAAGATCAACAAAATGGGTATCTGCCTCATATGCGTAATCAATATATGTCACATGAGCGACCGTACAATACGGAAGCAGCGCCTCATATACCTGTTGCCCTCCTGCCACAAACACATCATCAGGATCTGTATCTTTTACTGCGTCCAGAACTTCCTCTACATTATGGCAAATAGTAACACCTTTCGCCTGAAACTCCGGATCCCTGGTCAAAACGATGGTTTTGCGGCCATAAAGCGGCTGTCCGCCCGGCAGACTTTCCAGTGTCTTCCGACCCATGATCACCACTTTTCCCAGCGTTTCATCCCGAAACAGCTTCTGATCCTTAGGAATGCTCACCAACAGATGATTATCCTTTCCAATGGCCCAGTTTTTATCTACCGCAACAATAATATTCATGAAAATATCTCTCCTCTATTCCTCTTCCTGGGCAATGATCAGTTCCTTCGCATATGGAAGGCTCTCGATCCAATGACAGAACGTATGCCACTCCTGTAATTTGTGGTTTCTGCGTGCAAAATAGATATTAACTAAAGTCTCGTAGTTCATGGTACAGGTACGCATCTGGTTATAGCTGCTTGGGAGAAGCTGGATCAGATCATACCAGTCCTCTTTCTTCTTCTCTGCCACGAATTTCTGGCGAATACTTTCCAGTCGGTCAATGATCACACCCATAAATTCCAGGGAATCTTTCGTCAGATGGTCATGGCTGAAATCATCCAGTTCAAATGCTTTGCTGTGGATCTTATGCATGGTACTGGTAGAGTTGGCTACGGTAGCTACTTTGTAAGTGTCGTATTCCTTCCACCAGTATAAGGGTGCTGTGATATCTACGGAAACGAAAATCTGGCGGATAAATTTACGATGGTCACTTCCTGCTTTGCGAAGTCTTCTTCCAAGATCCAGGTCATTCGGACCTAGACAGAAGTTGCCGTCCTCATCATAGCTGCTGTCCATCCGTCCCCAGCTGTTCATGGGATTTCTGGCACCACGCATGGCATTTTCCAAGTTCATTACACTTGTTCTCTCTAACTTGATCATCTATGGTCATTCCTCTTTCTTTTACATATATTTTTTATTATATACTATTTACCAGCGCATTGCAAATCGCAGCTGCCACATTGCTGCCGCCTTTTCTTCCGCGGGCTACAATATAAGGAACATCGTCGGTCAGAATCAGTTCTTTTGCCTGAACTACATTGACGAATCCCACCGGCACGCCAATGATCAGCCGGGGCTTGATGGCGCCCTCCTGCATCAGTTCATGAAGACGCACCAGGGCGGTCGGTGCATTTCCAATAGCGAAAATGCCGTTTAAACCCAGTCTTGCAGCCTTATCCATGCTGGCACAGGCTCTGGTAATGCCATGTTTCCTGGCCTCTTCTGCCACATCCTCGTCTGCCATAAAGCAGTATACCTCGCTGCCATAGTTTGCCAATCGCTTTTTGTTGATACCGGATTTTCCCATATTGGTGTCGGTGATGATAGGCGCGCCTTCCCGGATCGCCTGCCATGCCAGTTCCATCACGTTAGGGGAAAAGACCAGATTGTCTGCATAGTCAAAATCCGCTGTGGTATGGATCACACGCTTGATCACCGGGGCCTGTTTTTCATCCAGTACCCGATCGCCTAATTCCTGAGTAATGATCTCAAAGCTTCGTTTTTCGATTTCCTGGGGCAGTACCTGCTCCAGCTCTGTTAATTCTGCCATGGTTCAACTCCTTTTAATCCCATCATCTCATAGATGGCTTTCATATCCAGGCTCTGCCTTAATGCATCTGCCAGTTTGTCATACTGTTGTTCTTTATATCGCTGATAATCGAAAGATGCTACGGTCTCGCCATCCAGTCCTTTGTTCTTTAACAGGATTCTGGTGATCGCTTCTGCCACACCTGGACGGTCGAAAATGCCGTGAAGATATGTACCGTAGCAGTTTCCGTAGGAAATACCTTCCTGTTTCTGTAATTTGGAGATCGAAGATATTATTGAACTTTTCTGGGTTTCTGTTACCTGGGTCATAAAACCCGCATCCGGGTCTGCTGAATGGGAAATTCCCATATGGATCTCATATCCTTCGATCTCTAACCCGGATAGTTCTTTCAAGATTCCTGTCACCTGGTCAAAAGTCCCCGCCACTCTGGTACGGACTTTTTCGGTTTCAAATTCTGTATCGATTGGAAGCAGTTCCATGCCTCGTACCTGTGTATTAGGGCTTCCAGCTTTCTGCTCTGCGCCCTCTTTATCGGTAATGGTATTTCCCATGATCTGATAACCACCGCAGATGCCAAACACCGGAATCTCTGCCCCTGCAAGCTTTTTTACCGCTGCTTCCAGTCCACAGCTTCGCATCCACAGCAGATCCTCGATGGTGCTTTTCGTTCCCGGAATGATCACCAGATCCGGTCTGCCCAGTTCTTTGACGCTGGACACATACCGCAGGGAGACCTCCGGAATGCAGGAAAACACCTGAAAATCCGTAAAGTTTGAAATTCTAGGCAGACGGACCACGGCGATATCCACCAGTCCGCCAGCTTTCTTCTGCTCCAGGACGCTGCTTAAGCTGTCCTCATCCTCAATGTCCAGATTCATAAATGGAACAACACCCACCACCGGAATCTGGCACAGATCCTCGATCATCTGGATTCCAGGATCCAAGATAGTTTTGTCACCACGGAATTTATTGATCACCAGACCTTTGACCCGTTCCCGTTCTTTCGGTTCTAAAAGCATCACCGTCCCGTAGAGCTGGGCAAAAACGCCGCCACGGTCAATATCTCCAGCCAGAATCACCGGCGCATCCACCAGTTCTGCCATTCCCATATTGACAATGTCGTCTTTTTTCAGATTGATCTCAGCAGGACTTCCGGCACCCTCGATCACGATCACATCAAAATTTTCTTCTAACCGGTGAAAGGACTCCATGATTTTAGGAATCAGTGTCTTCTTGTATGCAAAATACTCCCTGGCTGGCATATTTCCTATGGAAACGCCCTGGACGATCACCTGGGAACCAATATCGTTGGTTGGTTTTAACAAGATTGGGTTCATATCCGCAAGAGGTTCTGTCATGGCAGCTTCCGCCTGAACCACCTGGGCGCGTCCCATTTCCAGGCCCTCTCTGGTTATATATGAATTCAAAGCCATATTCTGGGACTTAAATGGAGCCGCCCGGAAACCGTCCTGCTTCAGAATTCTTAGAATTCCGGCAGTCAGAATGCTTTTGCCCGCATTGGACATGGTTCCCTGAATCATCAGTGTTTTTGCCATCGGATCAATCCTTTCTATTCCACACGCTATCTATATATCACGAAAAACCGGCTACTGTTCACGCGTTGCGTAAACAGTAACGGATTTTGCCGATGCTTCGCATTCCAAATCGGCAAAATCTGCTATCACCACTGTATCATACGGCATTTTCAGTTCAGAAAATGCCTACCTGTGTACAGTAACAAGAGCCGCACCGTCAGAACCAATATCAATGACAACCATGCTGTTCCCATCATCAAACGATTAGCCAGGCGGATGTCCTTATTCTCAACGGGACGAAGATCATCGCCAATGGTTGGTTTTTCGTACAATTTTCCAAAATAATAGGCATTTCCTGCAAGCTGGACCCTCAGAGCCCCTGCACAGACTGCCTCTGTCTGAGCGGAGTTTGGGCTCTTATGGTTGAAACGGTCACGCCAGAATATTTTCCAGGCATTTTTACCGTCCAGACCTGTTAAAAATGCGGCTGCGATCATCACAAATGCCGACAATCTGGCTGGAATAAAGTTTACCAGATCATCTAATTTTGCCGCTGCAAATCCAAAATAATAATATTTCTCATTTTTGTAACCCACCATGGAATCCATGGTATTGACCGCTTTATACAAAAATGCCAGAGGCGCACCGCCGATAGCCATGAAAAACAGTGGGGCGATCACCCCATCGGAAGTATTTTCCGCCACGGTTTCTACGGCTGCTTTCATAATGCCCTGAGGAGAAAGGGGCTTGGTATCTCTTCCCACGATCATGGACACCGCATAGCGGGCACCCTCTGTATCCTGCTTTTCAAAAGCATGATACACCTTCATACTTTCCGTTTTTAAGGATTTTGCCGCCAGAAGCTGGTAACACATGAGGGATTCCACTATCAGTCCCGCCAATGGGTGAATATGAACAGCCAGGTACAAAATGCCAGAAGCCAGTATCCCCGTTACTCCTAGAACCAGCGCCACCAGGAAAAATCCACCTGTTTTTTCTCCCATGGGTGTTTTGGGGAGAATTCCGCGAATCCATGTTTCGCCTTTGCTGATCAGCCAGCCAATCGCCCGGATCGGATGGGGGAGCCAGTAGGGATCGCCAAACAGCTGATCTAATAAAAATCCGGCCAAGATAGCCAGCGTTGTGTACTTCATCGTTCTGCCTCCTATTTGATCCTGGTTCCGATTCCGCAGACCACCCGGTAGACCGCCTCCGCCTGACGTGCCAGCAGCTGTCCCGTATGCCCCACCAGTTCCCGGTACTCACGGTCTTCTGCACTCATGGGAACCACACCGTATCCGATTTCATCCATCACGATCGTAATATCTGGATTTTTTGCAAGCACTTCTTCGATTACGGATGAAATCTCCCTTTTTTCCAGCCACAACCGCCGGATCACTTCATGAAAATGAGTGATCATATCGGAAGCTGCCAGCAGATCCAGGGAGATGGTTCTTCCATCGGAAACGGTAACATCCGTTCCTTTCAACTGCCTGGCGAACTCCAGTTTGCCCTGGTAAGCGCCTCCAATGATCAAAATCATATGTATTCTCCCTTTCAGATAAAATGATAACAGTTCCGTACTTTCGTATTTACACTAAGTGATACCAGACCGCAAGAATGGCAACCAGCAAAAGTTCTGTCTGCTGAAGGAAATATCCAGCCAGATCTCCGGTGATCCCGCCAAATTCTTTTTTTGACATCTGATAATAATGTAAGAAAGACAGAACCGCTCCAGCTGCCATCACACCCAGAACTACGCTTCCACCGTACCACCATAAAAATGCAGCTGTCAAAACCAGATAGATGCTCATGGTCAAAGTTACCACTCGTTTTTTCGCACCGTCTGAAAATGCGGCAGCCAGTCCATCTTTTTTTGCTTTGGGGAAATTCACCAATGCCAGGGCGCTCAATGCTCTGGTCAGCACATAGATACCGCTGATCAAAGGAAGGGCTTTTCCTGGAATCAGGGAGAAAAATCCCGCATAAGCCAGAAGATAGATCCCGCAGCCGATCACCGCAAAGGCACCAACATGGGGATCCTTTAAGATCTCCAGTTTTTTCGCCCGGTCTCCATAGGAAGATCTGGCATCTGTCACATCCAGATAGCCATCCAGATGGATGCCGCCTGTGATCAAAAGCGGAAGAATCGTTCCCATTACCGCCCACAGAAGACTTCCCTCTTCCAGAGTATGAACATTTTCTCCAATCAAAGCAGTCAGCCACAGGGCTGCTCCCATGATCACGCCGATCAGCGGGAAAAAGCACATGGCATATTTCATTCGATTTTCGGTCCAGTCCACCTGGGGCATGGGGATACGGGAATACATGGAGCAGGCAATAACAAAGCTTCCGAAAAGATCCATTTCTTGGTCTCCTTTTTGTAACTACACTGACTTTTAAGACATTTTAACACCTGGTATTTTTATCTCGACTGGAATTCCATAGACTACCTCAATTACCCGATCTGCCTCTCTCGCCAGATTCTGATTGACCTGTCCTAAGATCTGCATATAACAGGTGGTTTCCGGGTCGTAAGTAATTCCGTCAGAAAAAATCTCATTGGTTACCATAATAAAGTCTTTTACTCTTTTTTTCAAGTCCAGAATATCTTCCGTAATCATCTGCGCCAGATCTTTGTCGGCATAGATGGGATCGTAAAAAATATTGGCAGTCAGGTTGGAAAGACATTCCAGGAGTACCGTGCTATCCTTATGAACCACGGAAAGATCTGCACATCTTCCATAAATTTCCAACGTTTCAAAGCCTTTTCCTGCCCGCATGGCCCGGTGTTTCTGGATCCGTCTGTGCCCTTCTTCATCCCAGGGCTTCATGGTGGCAATATAAAAGCGTTGTCTGGCGTCACTGGAAATAGCCAGCGACTCTGCATATTCGGATTTTCCACTAGCGCTTCCGCCGGTTACGATACAGAACATTTATTTGTCTCTCCAACTCTTATTTTTGCTCATTCAATTCCTTATACTCTTCAATATGAATATCCTCAAAGGTACTCATTTTCTCATAAATCTCCAGTGCCATATCCAGAAGTGGCATAAATGCCATAGCCCCAGTTCCTTCACCAAGGCACAGATGTCCGTCAATCGCCGCTGTCAGTCCAAGCCTTTCCAGGATCAGCCTGCCCGCAGGTTCCGCCGACACATGGGACGCCAGCAGATAGTTGGAAACGCCTGGACAGATAGTCTGCGCCGCCAATGCCGCAGCCGCTGTGATCACACCATCTAATACTACTGGAACATGATACATGGCTCCACCGATACAGACTCCCGCCAGACCAGCCAGATCCAGTCCGCCTACTGCGGACAATACTCCGATTCCATCTGCCGGATCCGGCGCATAATGCGCTAACGCCTCCCGGATCACACGCTGTTTCTTTTTCAATCCTTCATCAGAAAGTCCGGCTCCTCGTCCGGTCATCCGCTCCGGCTCTAATCCTAAGATCGCACAGGCAACGGCGCTGGATGTGGTAGTGTTGCCGATTCCCATTTCCCCAAGAGCGATCAGATGATAATCCTGTTCTTTTAACTCTTTCACCAGCTCAATTCCCACCTGTAAAGCCTTCTGCACCTCTTCCCTGGTCATTGCCGGTTCTTTGACAAAATTCCGGGTTCCAGAACGGACTTTTTTGCGGATCAGCGGATGTACCTCATGACAATCTTCCATGGGATCTGCCACGCCAATATCCACCGGAAATACATCCACATCAGCTCGATCCGCCATCAGACAGACACAGGAATCACCGGCTGTAAAATTTCTCGTCACGACAGCCGTTACATCCTGTCCGGTCTGGGTCACGCCCTCTTCCACAACTCCGTTATCCGCGCACATGATCACCAATGCCCGTTTCGTAAGATCGATCTGACTGGTTCCCTGTATTCCGGCGATCCGCACCAGGGCATCCTCTAAAAGTCCAAGACTGTGAAGGGGCTTTGCCACATGATCCCAGCGGCTCTGGGCATCTTTCATGGCAGTTTCAGACAAATTGGAAATATCTGATATCTGCCAGCCTTGATCAAATCCTGTCGTGACGCTCTCATGTTTCCGTTCCATTGGTGATTTTAAATTCTTTTTTCGTTCTTTTTCTAATGCTCTCATTGCTTTTTATCCTTATATTTTTTCATCCCGACACTGTATTCTCTTGATCTGGTGTCTAGCAGCTTATGTATTCACGATCCCATGTCTCTATGAAACGGTTCTGCTCCATTTTCTGCACATCTCCAGCCACTGCTCGGCAAATTCCGGAGCAGACGGATAATACAAATGAGGAAACCCGGCAATCTGTCCCTGTTCACTGTGAACACAGCTCCATGAACGGTCAGACAATGGCTTTTTCGCCGTCCAGCAGGTTCCGCAATCCCCACTTTCCCAATAATGGAACTCGTGGCCTTTGATTTCTCCAGTGAGACAGACATCCGGATGGTCTGGAGTCAAGGTAATATAACCAAAACGTCCCAGGCGGTTGGTTTTCCATGCTTTATCCGGAATCACACCCGCCAATGGATAAAAAATACCATCACTGCCCTCTAATTCCCGGTGCAGATATAAAAAACCGCCACATTCCGCTAAAAATGGCATTTTGTTCTCCCAAGCCTGACGGATAGACGCAAGCATAGAGGTATTTTCGCTTAATGCTTTTGCGTAATTTTCCGGGTATCCGCCGCCAAGGATCACACCAGATACCTTTGCGGGCAGTTCCTGGTCATGGATCGGACTAAATGGAATTAGTTCAGCACCAAGAGATTCCAGAAGTTCCATGTTTTCCTGATAGTAGAAACAGAAGGCTTCATCACGGGCTACGGCGATACGGAGCGGTTTTCTGCTCTCAGTAAATAAACCTGTAGGAATTCCCATTGCCACTTGCGATATTTGACATTTCGCCAGTCCTGCATCCTCATTGTTTTCGACCTTCTCCGCATAACTGCGTGCCAATTCCAGTATTCCATCTAGATCCACTGATTCCTCCAGCAAATCCGCAATCTCATCCAACTGCTTCTGGATCTGCGGCACTTCCTCCGGCATCACCAGTCCCAGATGGCGGCTGTCAAACTGGATCTCTTTACTGACCGGCACACATCCCAAATATTTCACACCCTCAGCCTCCAGCACAGGCTTCAGCCGTGCCCCGATCATCGGGCTGGTACGATTCAAAATCACCCCAACGATGTGACTGTCCTTCTGATATTGCAAAAACCCACGCAGCATCGCCGCCAGAGAAAGACTTGCCCCCTTCCCATCCAGGATCAGGATCACCGGAACATCCACCGCCTGCGCCACTTCATAGGTGCTTGCCTGAATACTGATACCGCCAAGGCCGTCATAATACCCCATCACGCCTTCCATCACCGCCAGATCAAACCCGACATTTTTCTGCTGATACTGAGCCTTCAAAGCCTCTTTTGACAGGAAAAAGCTGTCCAGATTCCCCCCAGGAATCCCCAGAACCTGCTTATGGAACATCGGATCAATATAATCAGGACCACATTTCCACGCCTTTATCTTCAGTCCCTTCCTCTGCCACGCCCGGAGCGCCCCGCAGGTAATGGTCGTTTTGCCACATCCGCTGGACGCCGCCGCAAATAAAATTCCTGGAATCATGCCTCCGCGCCTCCAAATGACAGGATATACACCGGATTTTCCCCCTTCATCAGATGATATGGCCCGGCTTTCTCTGCCCTGGACACCTGCATACAGACAATCTCCGGCTCAATTTCCATCTTTTTCAATGTCTGGCACACTGCCTGAAGACTTTCCAGTGCAATCACATTGATCACGATCCGCATATGTGGATTCTGAGACAACAACTGTCGCAATATCTCCTCCACATGACCTCCCGTACCACCTAAGAATGCATGGGTCGCCACCGGAAGTCCCGCAAACACTTCCTGTGCCAGTCCTGGAACGATCTTCACGTTGGAAACACTAAATTTCTCACAATTCTGATGTAGAAGATCTACAGCATCCGGATTTCTCTCAATGGCGTAAACTGTTCCCTGCGGCAGCTGCAACGCCATCTCAATCGTAACCGAACCCGTTCCCGCCCCCACATCATAAACTACCGCATCCGGGGGCAGTTCCAGCTTGGAAATCGATACCGCACGAACCTCTGCCTTGGTCATCGGTACTTTGCCGCGGATAAATAAAGAATCTTTCACTATGATCCACCTCGTGTCTTAAAAGCTCTCTCCAATATTTCTTAAAATCAAAAGACCCAACATGGTACGCATCGTCGAGAGGCGTGTTGGGGTCGATTAATTATTATTATATTCATTTTAAGGAAAAAATCAACCGTTAAGTATACTTTTTTAATTTATGATAAAATATCTCCCAATGCATCTTCTGCACTGTCAACACTATGATATCCTGTTTCTTTCGTGTTGCCATTACTGTACTTCATGGTAATGCCGCCTTTGGTATCGCCTGGCTTATGGTAATAATATCCCGAATACACATTACCCGGCTCATCCTCTCCGAAATCCCAGTATGTGCCATAATTATAATAAACTGTCTCCATGAAAGCCTCATTATTAAAGTATTCTGCATATAATATCGTGCCATCATTTTTATCAAAAGATACCTCCAGAGTATCTCCTGGATTTGCATAACTCTGAAGCGCTGCACCTTCTTCGAACGCGATATTATAGCATCTTTTCTTCGGTGTTCCATTATAATCTTCTGCCGTATATGCAACCTCATACTCTTCGATCAATTTTAGAAGATCATCCTCTGTTGTATCTTTATCGATTGCCAGAAACATCTTTTGCAGATTGTCGTATTCCTTAGTTGACTCTGCTGGTGATTCAGTTGGGGCAGCTGAAGCTACAGCACTGAAAAATGTTGTAGATACAACAACACTGACTACAACTCCCGCCAAGCTTATTTTTATTATATTCTTTCTCATAGCTATACCTTCATATCTTTTTAC
>ERZ827452.1955-NODE-1955-length-17071-cov-4.677539_pt1 | contig 17071 bp, 13 predicted proteins | sample MGYA00519866_ERZ827452 | MGnify/ENA primary metagenome ERZ827452 (study PRJEB31778, sample SAMEA3449307) | human gut metagenome | biome: human gut; feature: human-associated habitat; material: faeces | place: United Kingdom | collected 2010/2012 ... | reverse complement strand
CGGACATCTTGCCTCCGCTTACTCCGTGCCTCCCGTTCCACCCTATGCCAAAAGGAAAGCCTTCCTCTGTCTTCGGGGGAGGCTTTCCGTCTCATTCGATGCGGGCTGTGCCGTTATCGCTCCACTGAGAGTTTTTTCGTGCGGAGGATAGGCTTCGGCGGCGAGGGCGGCTATGGTGCCGTCGCTATTTCCTGATCCTGCGGATGGGCGTTGGAGCCGAGCTTGTCCTCGTCGAGGGCGTCTTCCTCGAACTGATAGAAGTCGGAATAGAAGCCTTGCGTCTGGTCCGTGTTCCAGTTTTCGGAGTCGTGCGGATTCCGGAGCCAATGGATAGAGGTACCGGCTCGCTTTGCCTGCGCGGAAGCGGTAAAATGCCGCGTCGGTTCTTGGGAAAGGGCTATTCGCTATCCCCCAATGCGACGGCTCCCGTCTTGCGGTAGACCATATAGGCGGGGAACAGCGCGCACAAGGAGCCGAGCGCGAAGGAAGCTGCGGCAAAGGAACCTTCGGCGAGGGTAAGTTGCGGGGAGAGCATGATCCCGGTCTGGCGGAACATGAGCAGCGCCGCACCTTCGGAAAGGCCACAGCCGAACAGCAGGCCCGCCAGCGTGCCCACGGCGATGCTGACGCTGACCACGCACCAGACGCTGAGCACCAGATAGGCGCGCGGCGCACCGAGCACACGCAGCGTGCCGAGCATCCGTTTGCGCATGGATACCGCCATCCCGCCGACCAGCATGACCCCGCACAGGGCCACGAACTGCGCGGCATAGGCCATGCCGGTCATGATGTCGCGCATGTCGCCGAGGGTGGCGAACAGCTCGGTCAGCACCTCGCCGGTAAAGACGCCCTGCATGTTCACCGGCCTGCCGTCCGCATCCGGGAGGGTCGCCGTCTGCCAAAAGGCCCGCAGGCGGTAGGCGGCGGCGATGCTTTCGGGCTTGACGACCACGGCGGAAACGCCGGGCAGCGGGGAACCCTTCCCTTCAAAAAGATGTCCGAGGGGCAGGCCATGCCCCGCATCGGGAAGCGCATCGTGGACGGCCCAGACCGATTCGATGGGAATGAGGATGGCGTTGTCCCACGGCGTGCCCGTTTCCGGCAGGCGGCCTACGGCCTTGTAGCGGACATGTCCGTGTTCGTTGTGGGATGCGGAGACCTGCCCGTGCATGGGGGAAAACGCCTCTCCGAGCCGCAGGGGGACACCCGCGCCGAGTACGGCTTCGTCCTGTGCGGCGAATGCCCTGCCTTCCGCGAGAGTCCGGTTGCCGCCGAGCGTGACCATATCCGTGGTCGTCCCCACCAGCGGGGACGCGTTCCAACGGTCGCCGAAGGCCAGCGGCGCGGCCCAGACGACGCCTTCCTGCGTCAGGATTTCCGTAACCGCGCCCCCCGGAACCAGCGGCAGCGACTGCGGGCGCAGATAGACCGCCCCGAGCATGAGCTGTACGCTGCTGCCCTGCGCGCCCACCAGAAGGTCGAAGGCGTCGCCCGCCCGCGCCGTTCCCTGCCGTACCGCCCGTTCGGTCATGCTGACCCCGACGCCGAGGCTGAGGGACAGCGCGAGGACCAGTGCCAGCGCCAGAATGCCCCCGAAGGAGCGGCGCAGTTCGCCTTTGATCAGCATCAACGGATTCATGCCGCCTCCCGCACAATGCCCCGGTTGAGATCGAGCACCCTGTCCATGTCCGCCAGCACGGCATCATCATGGCTTACGACAAGGAGCGTGCTGCCCAGCGTCCGGGCGTACCCGGAGAGCAGCAAGCTCACCTGCCCGGCGTTGGCTTCGTCAAGGCTTGCCGTGGGCTCGTCCGCCAGAATGATGCCCGGTTTGAGCAGCACGGCCCGCGCAATGGCGACCCGCTGCTTTTCCCCACGCGACAGCGCCCGTACTTTCCGGGTGGGGCAGACGTGCATTTGTTCGAGCAGGCCGCGCCCGCGCCGGATCAAGGCTTCCGGGATGCGCCATCCGGTGAAGGTTGCGGGCAGGAGCACGTTTTCCAGCGCTTCCAGCTCGGGGAAAAGCTGGAAGTCCTGAAAGACGAAACCGATATGTTGCCCGCGCCAGCGATCTCGTTCGTGTTCGGACAGCGCGCCGGGTACGGTCGCGCCCCAGCGTACGGTTCCTCTGTCCGGAAGCACAAGCCCGCTCACGACGTTGAGGAGGGAGCTTTTGCCCGATCCCGAGGCGCCCCGGATGCCGATGTGCTCGCCGGAGGTCACTTTAAGGTACGGTATGTCGAGGACCGTGCGCCTCCGCCCGCCTTCGGGAAAGGTGAGGAGGATGTCCTGAAGTTCGAGCCCGTTCATACAAGATCCTTGCTTGGGTCGTCTGTTACAGCGTGCGGAAGCGGGCGTCCCGCAGCCGGAGCTGGCTGATGAATCCGGTGTCTCCGTCGCGGTGCGATCCGATTTCCAGCACGCCCTCCACTTCAATGGTGGTATTGTTCTGGACGAAGCTCTGGCTGGAGGAAAGGTAGACGACGAGGATATTGTCGGGCCAGTCCGCGTCGGATTGGCAGAACGGGCACAGGGCCACGGGTTCGCGTGTGAGCACGAAGAAGGCTGCCTCGGCCTTGAGCGGCGGGGCCATGAAGCCTCTGATCGTGATGCGCTGTCCGGCAAGGTTTTTTACCTTGTCGGAAAACTGGAGCCCGAGGACGCCGCCCCCGCTGTACAGTTCGTCGAACGACAGTTCCGGCGTCGCCGCTTTCGCCGTACCCGTCAGGCAGAGCAGGGCAAAAAAGAGGAGGAGCAGTTTTTTCATGGATGGTTCCTGTGGAAGAAGGGAAAAGGAGAGGGAGGGGCTTCGGCAGGAAGCGCCCTCCCTTCGGCTTTTTCCTACTTATTTCCGAGCGCGAGGGCTTCGGACATGATCCGGAAGACTTCCGTGCTGTTCATGAAGCCCCGGAAGGCGTCGGCATGAGGGCCGCGCGCGCCGACCACAAGGTCGTCGATGGAGTGGACGCCGGTGGATTCGGTGCGGGGCAGGTTGCCGATGCGGAGCTGCGCGCCGGGCACATCCTTGTAGGCGGCGTTGGCGATGTAATGCCCCTTCTCATCCTTGACGGACGGGACGAAGGGGCCGTCCATCTTCGGGCGGTAGGTTTCGTAATAGTCGGGGTAGTTGCCGATGAACACCGCGAGGCGCTTGGACACGTTCACGTCGTCGGGGTAACCGTCGCCGTTTCTGTCCTTATAGGCGGGATAGCCGGCCTCGGCGTAGATGCCCACCTTGTCGCGCATGAGCTCGCCGGGCAGGTTGTCGTCCACGGTGCCGATGACGCTGATGGAGTGGGTATGGTCGCCGGTGACGATGAGCAGGGTATCGGGGTTCTTGTCGCAGAATTCCTGCGCTATGGCGACGACCTTGTCGAACATGATGGTGTCGTAGACGGCGCGTTCCCAATCGAGCGGATGGCTGTATTTGTCCACAAGGCCCGCTTCAAGCATCAGGAAAAAGCCTTCGGGGTTCTTGGAAAGCACGGAAAGGGCGGCCCGCATGGAGTCGGTGAGATCGGGCTGATCCGGGAACTTGGACACGGTCCCTTTCTTGAGGAACTTGCGGTCCAGCACGCCGTCCATGTTACCGGTATGGAACAAGCCGAGCAGCTTGTCGGGGTTGCCCTTCACGGCCTTGGAAAGCTCGGTGTTGGACGTGGCGAGGGCATAGCCTTCCTTCTGGAACATTTCGACGTAGTTCTTGTTGTCCTTGCGCTTGGAGCCGGGGACGTTCTGAGGCAGGAAGTAGGCGGAACCGCCGCCGATGATGACGTCGGGCTTCACGCTGTAGAACATATCCACGATTTCGGCCTTGTCGGCGCGGCGGCGGGTATGCCCGACCACGGAAGCCGGGGTCGCGTCCTCGATTTCGGCGTCCGAAACCACGCCGATGGATTTGCCGGTCGTGCGGCGGAGCAGTTCGGCGATGGTTTCCTGCTTGGGATCGTCCAGCGAGTCGGGGGTACGGTCCGCGTAGACGCCGAGGGCGTTCACGCTGGACTTGTGCCCGGTCATGTAGGCGGAGGCGGTGTTGGCGGAGTCGGCGGCGATGGAATCCACGCTGCATGTGCCGAGCATGGCGGTGTAGGGCAGGGTGTCCATCGACAGCTTGCCGTTGTACATGCCGTTGGTCACGCCTTTGGACATGAGGCGGGCGCTCGTGCGGTGGCCCATGCTCAGGCCGTCGGCGATGAGCAGGATGACGTTCTTGGCGACGGGCTTGTCGGGCGTGCCGTATACGTCCCAGTTGGCGGAGGCTTTCCCGGTGGGGCTCTCCACCGTCACCTTGTACTGTCCGGGCTTGAGCGAAGCGCCGCGCAGCAGCAGCGCGGAAGCGTCGGCCCCCTTTTCCTTGGCGATGAATTCGGGTTTCGCGCCCAGAACGGCCTTGGCGTCCTGCCCGTTGATCAGGACTTTGGCGTCCTTTTCGGCGAGTTCGCCGTCAAATTCCACCTTGAAGTCGAAACGGCTCCCGCCCAGGAAGCGGGCCGTATCCACCGGATAAATGCTCGGCGCGGCTTCCGCGACGCCGGAGAAAAGCAGGGCGCCCAGCAGGGCGGGAATGATGCGTGTGTTCATGAAAGATTCCTTTGTTGAGAAACACAGTGAAAATCAGGCGCGTACGATTTCAGCGACTTCGGCGGTCAATCCGTCCAGCCCTTTGGTGCTGTACGCGCCGTAAAGCTGCATGGCGGTCTTCTGCGAAAGCACGTAGTTGCGGAACTGGTTGAAGGGCTTCTTGGTCAGGTCGGCTTCCTTGATGCCATAGGAGCGGACGGCGACCTGCTTGAGGGCGTCCACGGTCCACTGGGCGGCGGGTACGCTGAGCACCCAGTCATGGTCGGCGAGGTGGGTGACGAAGCCTTCCATACGGCGGGGCATGGGCAGGGTTTTGCCGTCCTTTTCCACAAGCCCGGCCTTGAAGGGATCCTTGCCGTTGATGACGGCGGCGGCCTTCAGCGCGGCCGGGTCAAACTGCGGATGCAGCAGTGTATCGAGGTTACGCGGGTCGATCATAGCGACTGCTTCTTCCTCTGTCTTATGTCCCTCATCTACAAGGTCACAAGCGATCTGAAGAGCTGCCTGAGCTGTTCTCTTACCATTTCTACACTGAAGCATGTAAAGCTTCTTGTTCTCAACTGTGAACTCCATATCCTGCATATCATGGTAGTGATTCTCAAGTGTCTCACATACCTGAATGAACTCTGCATATGCTTCTGGGAATTCCTGCTCCATCTGAGCGATTGGCATTGGTGTACGAACACCGGCAACTACGTCCTCGCCCTGTGCGTTGATAAGGAACTCACCCATAAGCTTCTTCTCACCTGTTGCAGGGTCACGAGTAAATGCAACACCTGTACCAGACTCGTTGTTCAGGTTACCGAATACCATAGGCATTACGTTAACGGCTGTACCCCATGAATAAGGGATATCGTTATCTCTTCTGTATACGTTTGCACGAGGGTTATCCCATGAACGGAATACTGCCTCGATAGCAAGCTTCAACTGCTCTACAGGATCTGAAGGGAAGTCTGTACCAAGCTGATTCTTGTACTCAGCCTTGAACTGCTCTGCAAGAGTCTTAAGATCTGCTGCTGTAAGCTCAACGTCGAACTTAACACCCTTCTCTTCCTTCATCTTGTCGATCAGCTGCTCGAAGTACTTCTTACCAACTTCCATAACAACGTCTGAGAACATCTGGATGAAACGTCTGTAAGAATCATATACGAAACGCTCGAATGCTGGATCCGGGTTACCAGCGATCATAGCTGCAACTACCTCGTCGTTCAAACCGAGGTTCAAGATTGTATCCATCATACCAGGCATAGAAGCTCTGGCACCTGAACGTACAGAAACAAGCAATGGATTCTTGAGATCGCCAAACTTCTTGCCGTTGATCTCCTCCATCTTCTTAACACCTTCCATAGCCTGAGCCATGATCTCATCATTAATCTTACGACCATCCTCATAGTACTGTGTACAAGCTTCTGTTGTAATTGTGAATCCCTGTGGTACCGGAAGACCAATTGTTGTCATCTCTGCAAGGTTGGCACCCTTACCACCAAGAAGATTACGCATGGTCATGTCGCCTTCGCTAAACATATAAACCCACTTGTTTGCCATTTGTCATATACCTCCTAAGTAATCAAATTTCTGCGATAGCAGACTATGGCACGTCCCCATCACACTGCAAAAAATTATAACATAATTTCCACAATTGATAAAGGCATTTTTATAAATATTTAGTAAAATCGCCATAAAAAAACATAAAAAGAAAGGCAATTGGTTTTCCGGACGTATTTTACGCGGAAATCAACTGCCTTTTTTATTTTCTTTTCAGTCCGGGCTGCTCATATCTACTGCTGCGGCAAATCTGTTCCGGACACTTCCGTATCGTCTGTCGGGGTGCCGGTTGTTTCTTCCGGGTTCTGGACTTCCATCTTCTCCGGTGCATCTTTCACCCTCTCGAAAACCATGCTTTCTGTATCCATTGATACGGTGAGCATTCCATTTTCCACGGTAAAAGCAATTTCCTCATCATCCGAATAAAGCATGCCTTCCTTCCATTGAAACTGCTCTGTCTCCTCCCCGAAGCCAAGGCTTGCCGTGCCATCCGCATACAACGTAAGTGCCATGGAATCCAGCCCATATGACACGATATCGTCGTGAGAATAGCTGTCCCCGTCCGACTCCATGGAATACAGATGGTATACCCCCGCAGCCGAAGCCTTCTTCTCTGATTTTGCACAGGCCGCGAAGATACACATGCATCCCACAAGTAAAAATGAAAGTACGATCATGCGAAGCGCCGTTTGTCGTGTTCTCATGTTGCCGTCCTCTCGTACAACTTGGTTTCTATATAGCCTATGCGCAAATCCTCTGTTTAGAACTTATTTTTCATAGCAGGAAAATACCGCCTGTTTCTTCTCATCGGAAAGCTTTGGTGTGATAAGGCTCACAACCGGAACGATGATAAGTCCGGCAAGCATTGCAAATGCACCACAGTTGATCGGCGACTGCAACACGGTTGGGAATGATGCTCTTGCAAGCATATTCGCTACCATGATGCCACTGCCGAACAGGAAGTTCACAAGCACGGCAGCCTTCGTCACGCCCTTCCAGTACAAGCTGTAGATAAACGGTGCAAGGAATGCGCCTGCAAGTGCGCCCCACGAAATACCCATAAGCTGTGCGATAAATGTCACGCCGCTCTTATACTGTACAACCGCGATCACTGCGGAGATTGCGATAAATACGACGATGAAGATCCGCATGATAAATACCTGTTTCTTCTCTGTCATCTCCTTCACGATCGTGCCACGGATCATATCCAGCGTCAGTGTCGAAGAAGATGCGAGCACCAGTGACGATAATGTCGACATGGATGCAGAAAGAACTAAGATTACAACAACCGCGATCAAAAACGGAGACAGCTTCTCGATCATCGCCGGGATAATCGCATCATAGCCCTGTGCCGCGATGTCGATATCATACAGTCTGCCGAAACCACCGAGGAAATAACAGCCACCAGCTACAATGATTGCGAAGATTGTGGATATTAATGTACCTTTTCCGATTGACTTCTCATCCTTGATTGCATAAAACTTCTGTACCATCTGAGGAAGTCCCCATGTGCCAAGAGACGTCAGGATCACAACACACAGAAGTCCAAAAGGATCCGGTCCGAAGAACGATGCAAATGCTCCCGGTGTGGAAGTTGCCTGCGCATCCTCTACTCGTGCCAATGCATCGATTGCCTGCATGAATCCACCATTTGATTTTAATACCGATGCAATGACCGCGATGATTCCGATGATCATGATACATCCCTGGATAAAATCATTGATGGCTGTCGCCATGTAACCGCCTGCGATCACATAGATTCCGGTAAGCACTGCCATCACGACGATGCAGACTGTATAATCCAGATGAAACGCCATCCCAAACAATCTTGAAAGTCCGTTGTAAAGCGATGCCGTATACGGAATCAGGAATACAAATACGATCAGGGACGCCAAGATCTTAAGCATCTTCGAATCAAACCGGACACCGAAGAATTCCGGCATCGTCTTACTCTCTAAATGATGACTCATTGTCCTCGTCCGTCTGCCAAGTACATTCCATGCAAGCAGGGAACCGATAAACGCATTTCCAAGACCGATCCATGTGGAAGCAAGACCGAACTTCCATCCGAACTGTCCCGCATATCCGATAAAGATAACTGCGGAAAAGTATGAGGTTCCGTATGCAAATGCAGTCAGCCATGGTCCAACATTTCTTCCACCTAATACAAATCCATTGACATCGGTCGCATGCCTCCGGCAGTATACGCCGACACCGATCATCACTCCAAAAAATATTACTAACATGATAATTTTAATCGCCATTTTCTCTCTCCTTTTTCTTCTGTCTGGTGATTGTAAATTCCTTCAATCCAGTTCTTTATTTCTCCATTGCGTTATTGCGTAACGCTTTACTGTATTAAAGCGTTCTAATTAAAAGAAAAGGGATGCCGACAAGCATCCCTGTCTCTTATCTTCTTTTAGTATTCAAATTTCTTCTCGAAGTAAGCCTTCAGATCTTCGATCTTCACACGCTCCTGCTCCATCGTATCACGATCACGGACAGTTACAGCGCCGTCTGTCTCAGACTCAAAATCGTAAGTCACACAGAACGGAGTACCAATCTCATCCTGTCTTCTGTAACGCTTACCGATGTTTCCTCTGTCATCGAACTCACAGTTATATGTCTTTGCAAGCTCTGCATAGATCTTCTCTGCACCTTCGTTCAGCTTCTTAGAAAGCGGAAGCACACCGATCTTAACCGGTGCTAATGCCGGATGGAAATGAAGTACGGTTCTCATATCCGGCTTCTCCTCGGTTCCGATATTCTCCTCGTCATAAGCGGCACAGAGGAATGCAAGTGTCACACGGTCTGCACCTAATGATGGCTCAACAACATATGGAATATACTTTTCCTTCTTCTCATCATCGAAGTATTCCATTGGCTCACCGGATGTATTCTGATGCTGTTTCAGATCGTAATCGGTACGGTCTGCAATTCCCCACAGCTCGCCCCAGCCAAATGGGAACAGGAACTCAATATCCGTTGTACCCTTGCTGTAGAAGCAAAGCTCCTCCGGAGAATGGTCACGTGCACGCATCTCATCATCCTTGATGCCAAGATCCTTCAGCCAGTTAATACAGAATTCTCTCCAGTAACGGAACCATTCCATATCTGTACCAGGCTCGCAGAAGAACTCCAGCTCCATCTGCTCAAACTCTCTTGTACGGAATGTGAAGTTACCCGGTGTGATCTCGTTACGGAAGGACTTTCCGATCTGACCGATACCAAACGGAATCTTCTTACGGGATGTACGCTGTACATTCTTGAAGTTTACGAAGATACCCTGTGCGGTCTCCGGTCTTAAGTAAACTGTATTCTTTGCATCCTCGGTTACACCCTGGAATGTCTTGAACATCAGGTTAAACTGACGGATACCGGTAAAGTTATGCTTGCCGCAGCTTGGACAGCAGATATGCTTCTCTTCCACATACTGCTCCATCTGCTCATTTGTCCAGCCGTCAATGGAACCCTCGATCTCGATTCCGTTGTCAGTCATATAATCTTCAATCAATTTATCTGCACGAAAACGCTCGTGACACTCTTTACAGTCCATCAGAGGATCTGCAAATCCACCCAGGTGACCGGATGCCACCCATGTCTGTGGATTCATAAGAATGGCACAATCCACACCTACGTTGTAAGGATTCTCCTGAATGAACTTCTTCCACCATGCCTTCTTCACATTGTTTTTGAGCTCAACTCCAAGGTTTCCGTAATCCCATGTATTGGCAAGTCCGCCATAGATTTCAGAACCCGGATACACAAATCCTCTGTTCTTTGCAAGTGCTACGATTTTGTCTAAAGTCTTTTCCATATTTTGTAAACCTTCCTTCCTCTCGCACCGGAGTGTGCGGATTCTTATTATTTTTCGGTGTGACTTTCTTCACCATATGAAACATACAACATTTTACAGGCTAATGGTTCAGATTGCAACCATATTTTTGAAATTCATCATCTACCGTACAATTTTATGCGTCGGGCTTTTACAGGGATGATAGTATTTCCAGCGATTTGAATTCCCGGTCGATATATGCTTCCCGGAAACGGTCTGCCACGTACTTTAATTCTGCCATCGCCTCTTCACTTAACTGAAACGCATACAGCTTCGTAAGATCTGCCGACTGGATATATTGCAGAGTATAAATAAGTGTCTCGGATACCGTCCGTGTAAGCTTCAGCTCTTTTCCGCATGCCTCACACAGAAGCCCGCCTGCCTTCGCATTGAAATATTTCAGTTCCTTCTTATTGCAGCGTACGCATGTATATGCATGAATCCCCTGTCCTTCGATATCCATCAGCCGTACTTCGAATGCATAGCGGATCAGCTGATTGTCCACGGTTCCCTGTTCAAGTGCCTTGAGTGTCACATAGAGCAGATTGAGCTCATTCACACAATAGCAGCCCTCTCTCGTATAATATGACATAAATTCACACACATACGATGCATAGCACAACTTCTCCATATCCAAAGGAAGTCCGGAAAAATATTCCCGGACCTCCGCTTTGACTAACGTATAGGAATCTCTTCCCGGAAATACGGTAAAAGTACCCATCACGAAGCTCTGGCTCGCCGCCCGGAGCTGGCTTACCGCCTTTCTGGCACCATTTGCAAACACTGTGATCTTTCCGCGTTCCTTGGTCAGTATGACCAACCGTTTATCGTACTCCTTCACAAGTGTTGCATATAAAATTATACCCGTTACCTGTATTTCCTCACGCATTTTTTGTTATCTCTCTATTTCTTTTCCCGGTAATGACTCATCCGGATACGTATGGTAATATAAATCACAAGTACGATGGCCACACCAACGAAAATCCATATCTGTACCGGCACATCCTCAATATTATAACACCGGACATTGATCCACATCTGATTGATTTCCTTATTCGCCGTATCATCAAAATACTGCATGACTGCACTCCGTTGCAGTACCTCCTGCGTCGGATACTGTGCAAACAACTGTCTGCGCGTCTGTTCTTCCGGCACAGTCATAATATAATCTTCATTGGAATCATCCCCACAGAAGAAGAAACCAACCGGATACTCTGTTGTATCCTCTTCATCATCCTCTGCCTCATAATTCCATTTCAGATAATCATAGACTGTATCATCGTCACCGCCACTGATCACCGATGTATAACCAATGTAATACATGTTACGCACCGCATTATCCGGACGAGACACAAAGTTTACAAATGCCTCAGCGGCCTGCTGTTTTTCCGCATCCTGTCCGATTCCGCTTTGCAGCATAACCCAGCCGTCAAACCACAAGTTCGTCGACTCCTCCGGCACCGCAAAATCCAGATAGAAATCATCCTCTTCTGCCTGATCCATCGCATAGACAGCATCTCCGGACCACTGGTAGTTTGCAACGACCTTTCCGCTGATCATGTCTGCTTTACCGCTGTCGGTCTCAAACGAATAAACATTGCCCTGCATATCCTGCAGGATGTCCTCCACATTCTCAATCGTATCGGAATCCACATCATTCATGATCTGCATCAATCGTTCCTGATAATCCGGTGCATTGCGGAGCGATTCATCCATTAGTTCGTCTTTTCTGTAAGAACCAAGTGCCGCAAAATAAGAATCCCGGACATTATCCTTGATTGTAACCTGGCGCTTAAACTTGTCATTTAGAAACACATCCCAGGTAGATGCTTCCTCTTCTGTCATCTTCTCCGGATTGTAGAGAACACCGGTGACGCCCCACATATAGCCTGCCGCATATTTACTCCACGACTCACCGCCGATCTCATTTTCATCAAACGTATCCTTAATATAATCGGATACCCCGCGCACATAGTAATTATCCGGATTGTCCGTATCATAAAAATCTTCTGAAAACGGCACCAGCTTCTTCTCTGCCATCAGCTTCATGATCATATAATCAGACGGACAGACAAGGTCATACACATCGCCGAGTGTCAGCTGGTTATACAGATCCTCGTTCGTACCGAAGCACGAATACTCAACCTCCACGCGCTTGCCGTACGTCTCGTAATACCACTCGGTGAAATCATCGACCATCGAATTCTCACCGAAGATCTCCGCACCATTTTCAAGCTCCATGCGTTCTTCTTCGTCCCAGTCACCAAGATCGATATATTCCTCCCAGTTGCAGACACGCAGCTTGATCACGTCGTCATTTCCCTGTGCGTGTGTGATCTTTGTTCCCGGCACCATCGCCAGAAATGTCATCATAGTTGCCGCCGCAACGGCTGTCACACGTTTTAACATCTTATTTCTCATTGCGGACACCTCCTTTTTCAGAGGTTGTCTTTCTGCCAGCCACATTCATGACAACCACTGCCAGAATAACGATCAGGAAGATCACTGTCGAAAGAGCCCAGAGTGCAGTTTTAATCTCTGTCTGTGAACCCTTGGTTGCATTGACAACATACGTACTGATCGTGTTAAACGTTGCCGGTTTTGTATAGCTTGCGATGAAATAATCATCAAGCGAAAGTGTGATTGCCAGCGCAAATCCGGATACGATACCCGGCATGATCTGCGGGATCACAACCTTACGGAGTGCCATCGACGGAGACGCACCAAGATCCATTGCCGCCTCATACAGACTTGCATCCATCTGCTTTAATTTCGGAACCACAGACAGATACACAAATGGAGCAGATAACACTACATGACCGATCAGCAGCGGCACATAGCTTTCCTTATTCATGCCAAATGCAACGATCAGCAGCACGCAGATGGAAAAACCGGTTACAACATCTGCATTGACAACCGGAATCTGGTTGGCTGTGTTAATAAAGTTCTTCGCAAGTTTCTTCGAATAAAACGCACCAATCGCACCCAACGTTCCAAGGATTGTAGCAAGCAGAGATGAAACAAGTGCCAGAAGAACCGTCCCGACGATCATATCCCGAAGCTCGCCCTTTGTGAACAGTGTCACATAATTCTGCATAGAAAATCCGTGGATCGAACCGATATTCCCGGAATCCGTAAAGCTGTATACCGCCAGAATCAGAATCGGTGCATAGATAACGAGCAGCATAAGAATCAAAAATAGTTTTCCAATCGTCTTTCTCATCAGATCAGTGCACCTCCTCTTCCCTCGTCCTCATCCGAGTATTTGTTCGTAAAGAGGGTGAAGATCAATATGATCAAAAGCAGGATCAGTGCGATCATGGATCCATTGTGCCAGTCGTAGGATGCAAAATAGCTTCCGATCAGACTACCCATAATATACGTGCTGTTATAAAGCATATCCAGCACAACATAGTTTGTCATAGATGGCAGAAATACCATCGTGATTCCGCTGATAATGCCAGGCACGGAAAGTGGCAGTGTCACCTTCAGAAATGTCTGTACCGGATTCGCGCCAAGGTCACCTGCCGCCTCTATCAGACTCGTGTCTAACTTCATCAGCGTCGTGTACATCGGCAGAATCATGAATGGAAGAAAATCATACGTCATACCGATGACAGAATTTAAAAACGGATGCAGGGCAAGATTTCCCTCTAACACCGTAAGTATCTCTTTTAATGCAGTGATACGCAATGTGAAATTGATCCACATCGGCATCACAAATGCAACTAAGATCACACTCTTATGCCGCATATTGCTGCGCGCTAAGATATACGCAATCGGATATGCAAGCAGTACACAGACGCAGGTCGTCACAACCGCCAGCGCAAAGCTGTACGCAAGTGTACCGATCGTATTCGGGCTCGTAAAAAATGCCGCCAGATTCTGCACGGTAAACTGACCTTGTCCGTTTGTAAACGCATAATATAAAAGAACAAACAATGGGGCTACTACAAACAGCAATAGAAAAAGTGCATAAGGTATACCCAGTCCGCTCTTTGCAAAACGTGAAGAACGCATACAATATCACTCCTTTTCTATTTCTTGATGGAAAACTGGATATGCTCCTCCGGAATAACCAGACTTACATAGTCATCCATATTCCACAGGTATTCATCGTTGACGATGAAATCCTCATCCATATCCGTACGGACCACGTAGCTGTAATGATCACCCTTGTAGATCAGGTTGATGATATGTCCGCAGACGATACCCTCTTCCTCATTATCGCTCATGGAAATATGCCGTGGCTTGATTGCAAGCACGACCTTCAGTTTCTCATAGTCAATCACGTCACCATGTGCATCTAAAAGCTCATGCGCGTCGTTAAACTTAGAACCCGGTATGATCTTCGTCAGATCACACTGGATCTTTCCATCAAAGATTGTAAGCTCATAATTCTTGTCTACATCACTCTCGATCTTATTCAGTGTGTGTTCCGGAATCATGATGTGAATACCATCCGGTTCCACATTCAGTCCAACCTGGCTTCCAACCGCTGCGGTCTTTGTCGACTGGATCACGATCTCATTCTTGCCGGATTCCACTGTGATCTCATAGTGGACACCCTTGAATACAACTGATGTAACCGTTCCTGTGATTGCACCATTCTCAGGCGTTGTGATCTCAACATCCTCCGGACGCACAACGACTTCCACCAGCCGTCCATGCTCGACATCATCCACACAGGCAAATTCCGCTCCGCAGAAACGCACCTTGAGCTTGTCTGTCATGATGCCAGTAAAAATATTACTCTCGCCGATAAAGTCTGCAACGAATGCATTTTTCGGCTCATTATATATATCCTCAGGAGTTCCGATCTGCTGCATACGTCCTTCGGACATGACAACGATCTTGTCCGACATCGTAAGTGCCTCCTCCTGGTCATGTGTTACATAGATAAAGGTAATTCCAAGTCTTTCATGCATACTTTTCAGTTCAAGCTGCATCTCCTTGCGCATCTTTAAGTCGAGCGCACCGAGCGGCTCATCGAGAAGCAGGATCTGCGGCTCATTGACCAGTGCACGCGCGATTGCGATTCGCTGCTGCTGTCCACCGGACAAGGTTGCTACCTTCCGCGTCTCAAACCCTTCTAAGTCTACCATCTCCAGAACTTTCTTTACCTTCCGCTTAATCTCGTCCTTCGACAGCTTCTTAAGCTTTAATCCAAAGGCAATATTGTCAAAAATGTTTAAATGTGGAAACAATGCATACCGTTGAAATACTGTGTTGATCGGGCGTTTGTTTGGTGGTAGATTTCCAATCTCTTTACCATCTAGCAGTATTTCTCCCTCTGTAGGAATTTCAAAGCCCGCAATCATGCGGAGTGTTGTGGTTTTACCACAGCCCGAAGGCCCTAAAAACGTTACGAATTCGCCCCTTTTTACCGTAAGGTTAAAATCCTCTACAGCGACAAACCCATCCTCAAATGTTTTTGTGATGTGCTTTAGCTCAATAATGTTTGTTGAACTAGTGTTGTTTTCCAATAAACTCTCATCCTCCTTGTGTTCCTGACATCCTTATCCATGGCATTGGCGGATGCAGGCCAGATTTTTCTTTCGTATTCTCTACGAAAATGCATAAAAATATGCCTGTTTTTTCTTACAAAAACAAGCATATTTTATCAGATTCATATTCTATTTACAATCAATTTTTTAACGTCTGTGATATTTTCTGTCTTCCTCTTCATACTTCGGGGAGCACGTAAGCTGGACACCTATTTTCTTCAGAAGCTGCTCATCCACCGATGAAAGCAATACCGTCGAATGTGCCTGACAATTCTTCAATTTTGAGAGCTGCTCAATTGCAAGCTTTGCTTTTTCATCCTGTGCCGCCGTCGTGGAAAGCGCAATCAGAATCTCATCGGTATGCAATCTTGGATTGTGGCTTCCAAGATATTGGATTTTGAGTCGCTGGATCGGCTCGATGGCTTCCTTGGATACTAACTGTACTTCATGCGGAATTCCGGCAAGTACTTTAAGCGCATTCAAGATCGCAGCTGCCGATGCACCGAGCAGATCTCCGGTTTTTCCGGTTACGATCGTGCCGTCTGCAAGCTCGATTGCCATCGCCGGATGCCCGGTCTCCTCTTCCCTTGCCAATGCTTTCTTTGCCACCAGGCGGTCCTCCATAGAGACACCCGCCTGCCGCAGTAAAAGCTCTAACTTATTCTTGTCATCCTTCGACTGTCCGTAACGCTTTCTGTCACACAGGCACCGATAATACCGGCGGATGATCTCCTGTGCCGATGCATCGCGGCATACCTGATCGTCAATGATACAATTTCCAGCCATATTGACACCCATATCCGTTGGAGACTTATATGGGCTGCTTCCGGCAATCAGTTCAAACATTGTCGCAACAACCGGGAATATCTCGATATCGCGGTTGTAATTAACGGTTGTCTCACCATATGCTTCCAGATGAAACGGATCGATCATATTGACATCGTTTAAGTCCGCTGTTGCTGCCTCATAAGCAAGATTGACCGGATGCTTGAGTGGCAGATTCCAGATCGGGAATGTCTCAAACTTTGCATACCCGGCCTTCACGCCACGCTTATATTCATGGTAAAGCTGAGACAGGCAGGTTGCCATCTTTCCACTGCCCGGTCCCGGTGCCGTGATGACAACAAGCGGGCGCTCTGTCTCGATATATTCATTCTTTCCATACCCCTCATCACTCACGATATGGGCAATATCACTTGGGTATCCAACAATCTTATAGTGACGGTAAGACTTGATTCCAAGCTCTGCAAGCTTCTTGCGGAAAAGCTCTGCCGATGCCTGCCCGGCATACTTTGTCAGACACACACTGCCAACATACAGTCCTACTGCCTGGAATTCGTCGATCAGACGCAGCACATCCATATCATATGTAATTCCATAATCATCGCGCACCTTGTTATTCTCGATATCCTCTGCACTGATCACGATCACGATTTCAGCCTGGTCTTTTAACTGTAATAACATCTGCAGCTTCGAATCCGGCTGAAATCCCGGAAGCACACGTGACGCATGATAGTCATCAAACAGCTTGCCTCCAAACTCCAGATATAATTTATTATCAAACTGCGCGATCCGGTCACGTATGTGCTGTGACTGCATCTCT
>ERZ827452.1953-NODE-1953-length-17106-cov-10.830860_pt1 | contig 17106 bp, 14 predicted proteins | sample MGYA00519866_ERZ827452 | MGnify/ENA primary metagenome ERZ827452 (study PRJEB31778, sample SAMEA3449307) | human gut metagenome | biome: human gut; feature: human-associated habitat; material: faeces | place: United Kingdom | collected 2010/2012 ... | reverse complement strand
CGGCGTAGGCGCGCATACCGTCCAGGCCCAGGGACTCGTAGTAGGCGATCTGCACCTTGTAGCAGCCTGCCACGCCCTTGGTGGCGGCGATCAGCGCGCGGTTGAAGTCCAGCACGTTCTCGCCGGCGGTCTTCGCGGTGTCGGTGGTGGGCAGGTAGCCGATCTCGGTATCCAGGCCGACGCAGACCGGGCCGTTGGCAGCTACGCTCTCGTACAGTTTATCCATGTTCGTCAACATTGTGTGCTCCCCCGTTTATATAATGTAGATTGCTTACTCTTCGATTTGGAACGTGACCTTGCCGCCCTTGATGGTGGTGACGACCTTGCCGTACAGCAGGGTGCCATCGTAGGGGCAGTTCTTGCTCTTGCTGTGGAGGTCCTCGGCGCTCACCTCGTACATGTGGTCCAGGTCCACCAGCACGACATCGGCGTCGTAACCGGGGGCCAGCATGCCCTTGTGGTCGGCCAGGCCCAGCACGGCGGCGGGGCCGGCGCTCATCAAAAAGCTCAGCAGTTCCAGCGGCAGGCGCTGCTCGCGGCAAAGCTTGGTGTAGCATACGCCGAAGGCTGTCTCCAGGCCCACCATACCGGCGGCTCCCTTTTCCTTTTCCTCGGCGGTATGAGGTGCGTGGTCGGTGCCGATGCAGGTCACGGTGCCGTCCCTGATGCCTTCGATCAGGGCGGTGACATCGTCGGCCTTACGGATGGGCGGGTTGACCTTGTACTGCAGGCGGCTGTCATCGAACCAGAGGTGATGGGGTGTGACCTCGCAGCTGACACGGGCGCCTTTCAGGCGGCTCATGCGGATGGCGTCGATGGATTCCTTGGTGGAGACGTGGCACATGTGCAGGCGGGTGCCGTAGTACTCGGCCAGATGGCAGTTGCGCACGGTCTCGATATTCTCGGCCAGGCGGTAGTCCCAGGGGCTGATCTCCCGGTCCTCGGCGTGGGACATGACGGTCAGGCCGCGCTCGGTGGCGATGGCAAAGACCCGCGCCATAACGGCGTTGTTCATCACGCCGTTGCCGTCCTCGGTGATGAACTTGATGTCCTCCGGCAGGGTAAGCAGATGGTCGATGGTCTTACCGTCAAAGTCCCTGGTGATGGAGACGGTCTGGTTGGCATCGCACAGGCCGATGCGCTTGGCCTCGGCCTCCACCGCGTGGGCAATCTCCGGCGTGGAGCAGACGGGCTTGGTGTTGGGCATCAGGTTCACAAAGGTGTAACCGCCTGCCGCTGCGGCCGCCGAGCCGGTGGCGATGTCCTCTTTATACTCAAAGCCTGGGGTGCGCCAGTGGCAATGGGTATCGATGAAAGCGGGCAGGATGGTGCGGCCTTTGGCATCCAGCACATCCTCGCCCTCGGGCACCACAAGGCCCTGGCCGATGGCTGCGATCTTGTCGCCGCGCAGCCATACCTCGATGGGTTTGCCGGCGGTGTCTTTTGCGTTGCGGATCAGCATGTTATACCTCCCTGGGTGTGTATTTGGGCAAAAAAAAACTTTTCCCAAAAATGGGAAAAGTCAAAAAGTCACACCATGCACAGCGGCGGGAAAGGACGCTGCGCCGTCAATCTTAAAGTTTGCAAAACCGCTCATCAACATGCAGACGTACTCCTTCCCCACGTATTACATAAATTTTACTTATTGTACCATGCCCCGGCGGTGGTGTCAATGCAATGGGGGTTTTTGGGCAGTTAGGGATTTTATAGAGTTTTGGGGCAACTTTTGGACATTTTGACAAAATGTACCGCAAAACCTCCCGGCATTGCCTTTTATCCGCGATTGTGCTATTATGTATACTAAACTTTACTATAGAATAGTGTTTTTATATTAGCACAATATGGTATGCAATAAGAAACAGAGGGAAACATCATGGGCCTTTGGGAAGACGCCAAAAATATCCGGGATAAGGACCCCGCCGCGCGCAATGTGGCCGAGGTCATCATTCTGTACCCCGGTTTCCACGTACTGGTTACACATAAGATCGCACATTTTTTGTATAACCACAAGTGTTTCTTTTTGGCGCGGTTCGTCAGCCAGCTGGCCCGGCATTTAACAGGCATCGAGATCCACCCCGGCGCGAAGATCGGCCGCAAGCTGTTTATCGACCACGGTATGGGCATCGTGTTTGGCGAGACCACCGAGATCGGTGACAACTGCACGATCTACCACGGCGTGACCCTGGGCGGCACCGGCAAGGACACCGGCAAGCGCCACCCGACCTTAGGCAATAACGTGCTGATCGGCGCAGGCACCAAGGTGCTGGGGCCTGTATATATCGGCGATAACGTGCGCGTGGGCGCCGGCAGTGTGGTGCTGAAAAACCTGCCCGCCAACTGCACCGCCGTGGGCGTGCCCGCCGAGGTAGTGCGCATGCGCAATGAGAAATGCTGCCCGTCGGACGATCTGGACCAGCAGGATCTGCCGGATATTGTCAACCAGCGCATCTCCCAACTGGAAGCCCGCCTGAGCCGCCTGGAGGCCGAACACCAGGGAGAGTTCCCGCCGGATAAAAAGTAAAACATACAAGCAGCGCCCCCGTCCAATGGACAGGGGCGTTATTTTTGTGTGCATGTAGGGGTCGATGCTTGTATTGCGAGGTCGCGCAACGATCAAAGCCCCAGTGGGGCTTTGAACCGCACGAGCAGGCCAGCCATACTGGCTGGCAGCCCTTGTTGTGGCTGCCAAGCGGTCCCGCGGGCGAATACAAGCATCCGCCCCTACAAACTCAACTATGCTTTCCTCCGGTTAAACGAAATCTGCAGCACCAGCCAGGCGGCGATGAGGCATACCACCGTGATAAGCCCCATCATCTGCCAGGAGTGCATCAGGTTGGCTACCGTGGCATCGTACATAGGGCTGTCGAAGCCCTGCTTCAGCCAAGCCAGGCGGCTGTTCAGGTCGGTGGAGGCCCCCAGCGCGCCCATGCCCCAGCGGCAGACGACGACCGCCGCGATCCGGGCGGCCACCCCGGTCAGCGTGAACATAATGCCGCTGAACACCACCTGCCCGATCATCAGCACCAGCACGACCAAAATCGCGCTCTCACCGCTTTTGAAGATGGCGGAGATCAACAGGCCGATAGCGCTGGACGCCACCAGCATGAGCAGGATCGAGACAAAAATCTCCACATCGGTATCCAGCAGCAGGTGGTTCTGCGGGATGTTTACGATGCGCACAAAGCCGAAGGTTAAAATGGCGGCTTGGACGTCCTCGATAAGCAGCAGCACGAAGGCCTTGCTCAGCACCACCGCCAGCAGGCTAACGCCTACCGAAGCTTCCCGCAGGATGATCTCCCGCTCCTTACAAATTTCGCGGTAGGAGTTCAGCGTGCCCATAAAGGCGGCCATGGCGCTGATAATGAACAGCGCCGTGCGGCTGCCGATGTTAATAAGGTTGGAGGTAAAGCAATCCGGATCGACCACCATTTTAATGACCAACACCATGAACGGCGCCTGCAAGATCAGGCTGGCCATCGTGAGCTTATCGTTTAAGATCAGGCGCAGATTGCGCTGCACCAGCACCGTGAACTGGCGCCAGAATTTCATCAATTTTATTGGCTGCATCGCTTATCCGCCTCCTGCGCTGCCTCGGGCCAGGCCGCCACCAGGCGGTTGAACTCCGGCGTGGTAAAGTATTGCTGGCGGTACTGCTCGATGAGCTCGGGCACCCGCAGTTTTTCAAAAATGTCGCTGGTCAGCTCCACATCAAAGTAGCGGTGCAGTTTTTCCGGTGCGCCGTAGTAGCACAGCACGCCGCCCACACCCAAAAAGGCAATTTTATCGCACAGGTTGATGTTGGACATATTGTGGGTGACCATCAGCACCGTGCAGTTTTGGTGGCTGAGCTTGCGGCACAGCTCCATCATGCTGCGGTCAAGGTCCGGCGAAAGGCCGCTGGTGGGCTCGTCCAGAATCAGCAGCCGGGGATTGGCCAGCAGTTCCATGGCGATGGAGACACGCTTTTTCTGCCCGCCGGAAAGCTGGGAGATCAGCGTTTTTTCCCGCCCGGTCAGGTCCACAGCTTCAATCGCATGGGCCACGGCGGCGTTGATCTCGGCCCTGGTGGCGTCGTGGGCGATGCGCAGCTTGGCCGTAAAGGTCAGGCTCTGCTCCACGGTCAGGTTATCGTGCATGATGTCCTTCTGCGGCACGTAGCCCAGCACGGCCTCAAAAGCGTTACGGTTATCGGCGGTGTCCAGGCCGTCGAACCGCACGCTGCCCTTGGTGCAGGGCGCAGTGCCTGTGATGCAGGTAAGCAGGCTGGACTTTCCGGTGCCGGAGCCGCCCACCAGCACCACAAAGCTGTTGGGCTCGATTTCAAAGCTGGTGCCGTCCACGATGTTCAGCGGCTTGCCGGTGTTGCGGTTTTTGACGGTCTTATACACATTGAGCAGCTGCACGCTGATGCCGCTTTTATGCTCGTGGTAATGCAGCAGCCCGCCGGAAAAAGCAAATACCTGCGTAGGCACGTTGATGACCGCACCGCTGCGCAGCACTGTGCCGGTCACGCGGGCACCGTCCACATAGGTGCCGTTGGTGGAGCCCAAATCGCGCAGCTCGTAGTGGCCGTCCTTGTACAAAATTTCGCAGTGATGGCGGGATACGCGGTCGCTGACAAGCTTGATGTCGCAGTCATCGCCACGGCCGATGAGCACCCGCTTTTTGCGGCGGACGTCCACCTCCCGCAGGACGGCGTTGTCAGTCTGCTCCTGCCGCAGGCCGGTCTCGCCGCTTTGGGCTGTGCGAATTTCCTCAACTCTAAACGTGATTTCCTGCGTAGACGCATTGCCGTCGGTGTTCAGGCCCAGCACGTCACCCTCCTGCAGGGGGCAGATCTCGCCCTGGTTCAGGTAGCGGTTGTCGTACCAGGTCGCGCACTCGGTGGAGGAATCGGTCACGGTCCAGCCGTCCTTGGTGCAGGCCACCACGAACTGCACCTCGCCTACGTTGTTGCGGCGCAGCACATATTCACACTGAGCACTGCGGCCAAAGCGGTAACTGCCCGCAGGCAGGGTGATGCGCTGTTTGTTGCGCTGCTCGGTAATTAAAAATACGATCTCACTTGCCACGCTGCCACCCCCCTTACCAGCTGAAATCCGGGCCGCAGAAGGGCACGAATTTCAGCGTGGCAGTGCCCAGGCGCAGGGTCTCCTCCCCTGCCAGCTCCTGCGGCTCCAGCAGCGCCGTGTCGCCCAGGTAGCACAATTCCTGGGAGGAACCGGGCAGCAGCGTGTAGGTCTTGGCTTCGCCGTCGTAGACAAGCATAGCCTGGCGCAGGCTCAGGGGGGCATCGGCACTTAAGGTAACGGGCGTGCCATCCTTGTCCAGTCCCAAAAAGGTCCGGCCCACGCCAAGGCGCAGGTCACGGCCTTTGGCTTCGCCATCCAGCACCACCAGCCAGCCGGCCACAGGGCCGGCGGGGGCAGCCGCCGGAACAGCCGGTTCTGCCGGGGTCTCTTCCGGGCTTTCTTCCGCTGCGCCGCTGCGCACGATGGAAGAATCGGTCTGCAGGCCGGTATTGCAGTAGGGGCACTCAGGGTATTTATCAGCGTCATAGAAATGGCCGCTGGCACATTTGGTCAGTTTCATTTTGTTTCCTCCGCTCACAGCACCAGGCGTATCGTCGTGCGTCCCAGACGCAGGGTATCGTTATTCTGCAAACAGTGTTCCCCGGCGATCTTCTCACCGTTGACAAACACCGTCGTATCAGGGCCAAGGGGCTGCACCAGCAGGGCTTCGCCCCGCACGGCCAGCACGGCGTGCTGGGGGCGGATGCGGCTGTCCGGCAGGCAGAGGTCGCACTGGGCGGCGTCGCTGCCCAAGATCAGGCTGCTTTCCACAATGCCCGCCCAGCGGCTCTCGGCAATGGAGCCGCGCGCAGCCCAGAACAGTGTCACCCAACGCTTGGGCAGTGCGCCGGTGCCGTCCAGGCTGTCGGCACCCGCCAGCAGATGCTCCGCTTCGGCGGTCTGCTCCGAGACACGCTCCCTGCGGCGCAGCACCAGCCAGTTGAGGGCCAGCGCCCCCAGCAGCACCACGGCGATGGTCAGCGGCATGCTGAACCGCCCCATGTAGAACGCCCGGTCCCGGGGCCAGCGGGCAATCATAAAGCTGCAGCTTTGCTGGCGGGCGCTGACGTTAGCGGGTGTCATGCGGCTGGCCACCTTATTTAAGGTGACGTTGTAGCGCCCCTGATAGAGTGGTTCGGTGGTCAGCACGGCGGTGCGGCCGTCCTCGCTCAGCTGCACCGATTCAATTTTGACGTACCAGCCCCACACATCGTTGGTGTAAACGCGGTAATACTGGGGGCGGTCGGCGTTGGCATTGACTGCCTGGTTGAAGGTCAGCCGCAGTTTGGTGCGGCCCAGCGGCTCCACCTTGGTGACCTGGGGCTTCTCCATTTTAAAGCCCATGTACACGGTGGTGCTGCTTTTCACGGCGCTGCCCAACTTGGGCACCGACAGGGTAAATATCTCCTGCCGCTCGCCGGTCAGGCTGTCCGGCACCTCGGTGCGCAGGGTCAAAGCCTGGGCAAACTTTGTCTGCTTGGCCTGCATTTCGGCGGCCAGGTCGGCGTGGCGGCAGGCGATGACCTTGCCGCCGGACATTTGGTTCGTGGATTCCAGCTGGTCGGGCGCGGCAGTGCAGATGAAAGTGTACATTGCCATGTTTAAGTTGCTCTGGTCGGTACCCAGCGTGCCGCCCAGCAGGGCCAGATTGGTCATGATCTGGGCGGCATCGGTACAGACAAACGCCACCTTGCGGGGCGCTAAGGATTGGTACCCGGTCTGGATGTCCGCCGCCAGCATGGTCACCGTTCCGGTCAGATCGATGGCACCCTCGCTTTGGCCGATGGTGCGCAGCGTATTAAAAATTTCCGCCTTATCGTTGGTGGCAGGCAGGGCACATTGTGCACCGCCTGCCAGCGTGTAGACCATGATCTGGTCCTTATCCTGCTTGGTCTGGGCCAGCTTCCAGATGGCCGTGCGCATCTTGTGGAAATCCTCGGCGTCGATGGAGGTACTGTTGTCCAGCGCGATGATGTAGCAGATAGGGTCCTCGGCCACGCCGATCATGCCGGTGTCCAGCTTGCGGTCACCAAGGGTGGCCTCCACCCCCTGCGCCTGCACGACGATGGGGCTGTAAGATTCCCCGTTGGCGTCGGTGGCATAAAAGTAGACGTCCAGCTCCGGCGCATTGACGTAGACCTGCTCCAGCTGGAAGCTGCCCGCCGTGCCGGAGGCAGTGGTGGTCGTATCCTCGGCCGAGACGCCCAGGGTGCACCAGAGGGCGAGCGCCAGCACCAGCAGCGCCAGCGTGATGACGTAAAATGTCCAGAACATATACCGCAGCGCGCGGTAGTTGATAAGCGACACGCCCAGCATGACGACAAAGCCCACCGCGGCCACGATGGCCTGAGGCTTGATGAAGTAGTAGATGTTGCCGCCATGGTTGGTGTAGCCGCTGGAATAGCTGGCCGAGAACATCATAATCAGCCCGTAGGCCAATATGACGGCCAGCGTGCCCACAAAGGTCCAGGACAGATGGCCCCGTTCCTCTTTGGGCAGGCGGATGACCCGCAGCATGCGGATGATATTACCAAAGGTGCGGTCAAGGATCACACCCAAAATGCCATACAGATGCGTAACCAATGGGTGCAAGCCTCCTTGTTGCTTATGGTTGCTTATGGTTGATTATGCGATGCAGATGTAGAAAATGCCCATCGCCACGCCGATGGCGGCGATGAGGGCGAAGAAGCCGTCGATCTTGACCTCTTTCCAGCCGCGCAGCTCAAAGGCGTGGTGGATGGGGGTCATTTTAAAGATGCGCTTGCCGTGGGTGGCCTTGAAGTAGATGCGCTGGATGACCACAGTCATAGCGTCCCAGATATAAACGATGCCGAAGAAGAGCACCAGCTCCGGGCGGTCCATCACAAAAGCCAGCGCCGTGACCATGCCGCCAAAGAACATGCTGCCGGTATCGCCCATAAAGACTTTGGCCGGGTAGAAGTTCCACAGCAGAAAGCCCACGCAGGCGCCGGCGGTGGTGGCCGCCAGCAGCGAAACATGTACAAAGCCCAGCAGGCTGCCTGCCAGCAGGTAGCCCAGCATGGACACAAAGGTCACGCCGGTGCACAGGCCGTCCAGGCCGTCGGTCAGGTTAACAGCATTGACCAGGAAGATAATGCCGAAGAATGCGATGGGATAGTAAGCCAGCCCCAGATCGACCATACCCGCTACCGGGAACATGACGTTGGTGGAGAGCAGGCCCAGGCTGTGTAAGCCGATCATAAACCCGACGGTGACAGCGACCTGCAAAACGATCTTCTGCCAGGCAGTAAGCCCCAGATTGCGGTGCTTGATGACCTTGATGAAGTCATCGAGGAAGCCGATCAGGCCGTTGCCGAAGGCCAGAAACAGCACCAGCATGCCGGCAGCCATCTGCTGGGGGCCCAGTACCTCCGGCGCAGAGCTGTGGAACAACCCGTACACGACGCCGATGGTGAGCAAGATGCCAAAGATAAACCCAAGGCCGCCCATGGTGGGGGTGCCGTTTTTCTTGTTGTGCCAGGTCGGGCCTTCCTCGCGGATGGTCTGGCCAAAGTGCAGGCGGTGCAAAGCCGGGATCAACAGCCAGCAGGTGATAGCCGTAACGGCAAAGCCGCCAACGGCACCGGCGGCTAAAATTGCGGAGACAGTAGGCTCCATGCAGTCATTCCTCCATATTCCTCAAGTAAAACGTAGGCGCGGCTGCACGGGGCTGTGCGTTACGCCTGCGGCAAAGCAGCGTAAAAGTCCGCCAGGATCTCATCCAGTTTCATGGCATGGCTGGCTTTGGCCAGCACTGCATCGCCGGGGCGGACAGACTGCTTCAAGTATTGTAACACTTCTGCGGCCGTTTGGCAATGCACAGTTGCAATACCACGGTTTTTAGCGGCTTCGGCCATGGCGGCGCTGTTGGGACCGTAGGCGATCAGCAGGGACACGCCCGCATCGGCGGCCCACTCCCCTGTTGCGCGGTGGCCGCTCTCGCTGGCGTCGCCCAGTTCCAGCATGTCGCCCAGCAGGGCGATCTTGCGCGCGTTGGGCAGGGCTTTCAGCACCGAGAGGGCAGCTTTCATGCTGTCCGGGCTGGCGTTGTAGCAATCCTCGATAAAGGTGATGCCGCCCTTCTCCACGATATGCTGGCGCATGCCGGTGGCCTGGTAGCGGGAAAGCGCGGCGGCGCACCGGGCGGGGTCCAGCCCCAGGCGGGTGGCGGCGGCGTAGGCGGCCAAGGCGTCGTACACGGTATGCAGGCCAGCGGTGGGGATGGACACGGCAAAGCTGCCGTAGGCCTTATCCACCAGCGTAAAGGTCGTGCCTTCGGTGCCGGTGTGGACATCCGCGGCGCGTACATCGGCGGTCTCGCTCTCGATGCCGAACCATACAGGGCGCAGGCGGGCGGGTACGCTGGCGGTGGGCAGCAGGTCGTTGTCGGCGTTCAGGGCCAGGGGCGCGCCGTCAGGCAGGCCTGCGCAGATCTCCATTTTTGCTTTCAGTATATTCTCGCGGGTGCCTAGATTTTCCAGGTGGGACACGCCGATCATCGTGATGATGCCGGCGGAGGGGCGGGCGCAGCGGGCCAGCCGCTCGATCTCACCCAGGTGGTCCATGCCCATCTCCACCACGGCGTACCGGGTGTCGTTATCCAGGCGGAACAGGGTGTTGGGCACACCGATGTCGTTGTTCTGGTTGCCCTCGGTCTTGAGGGTTTTGCCAAAGGCGGAGAGGACGGCGTAGCAGAACTCTTTGGTGGTGGTCTTGCCCACACTGCCGGTAACGCCGATCATCTTGGGGCTGAACAGCATGCGGTAGTTGGAGGCCATGCGGATCATGGCGCGGGCGCTGTCCGGCACGATGACAGTGCGGTCCTCGGGCACGCCGTCCACGGGGTGGTTGGCGATGATATAGGCGGCGCCGTTCCGGTAAGCACCGGCGGCGAAGGTATGGCCGTCGACGCGCTCACCGGGGAAGCAGACGAACACGCAGCCGGGCTCGACCTTGCGGCTATCGGTAACAACAGCGTGGATGTCCGCCGGCTCGGCCAAAGTCAGGCCAGCCAGCAGTTCGTTGGCAGGAATGGTTTGCATGGGATTGCCTCCTTATTCTATGGATATGCGAGTAGTATGTCAGGCGGAAAGCCTCCCAGAGGGGGCCTTTGGGCCGTTTATTGCTCTGTATTTTCTTCTACTGCTTCTTCCGTAGTTTTCTCAACCTGGGTATCGGTGGTGTCCGTCGTATCGGCGGTATCGCTGCCGTCCGATTCCATCGTCAGGGTCACGATGGTGCCGTAGGCGGCGCTGGTCTCTGCGGCTGTGCTTTGGGATACTACCCGGCCGGAGCTGTCGCCCTCGAACTGGACGTTGAGGTTGGAGGCTTTCAGCATTTGGGATGCAAAACTGCCGCTCTTGCCCGTCACGTCAGGCACGGTGGTCATGGCGTCCTGGTCGGTGTTGGTGTACAGGTAGATGGTGGAACCAACGGGCACCGAGCTGCCGCCCACAGGGTACTGGTACACAATGTTGCCGTTGGAGCCGATCAGCTTATGCTGCAGGCCCAGCTGGTTCAGGGTGACCTGGGCGTTGGTCCAGGTGTAGTCCAGGCAGGTCTGCACGGTCACGTTGCCGGTGGGGTTGTAGTTGGCATCCTGCTCGATGCCCAGGTAGGGCGCAACTTCGCTGATGATGTTGCCTACAACAGGGGCCACGACCTGGCTGGCATAATCATGGATCCAGCGGGGGTCATCCAGCAGGACGAACACCTCGATCTCGGGGTCGTTGATGGGCAGCACGGCGGAAAAGCTCATGGCCTTGTAGTAGTCGCCGTCGCCGCGCAGGTGGCGGTCGGTACGTTCGGCAGTGCCGGACTTGCCGCCGATGCGGTAGCCTGCCACGTAGGCGTTCTTGCAGGAGTGGCGGATGCTCAGGGTGCCGTTGGGGTCAACGTTGTTCTCCATCATCGAGAGGATCTCCTGGCTGACTTCCTCGGAGATGACCTGACGGCGGACGCTGGTGTCGGTCTGGCTGATGATGTTGCCCGCATCGTCGGTGATGGAATCCACGATATACGGGGTGACCAGGTAGCCGCCGTTGGCGATGGCCGCAATGGCGGTAGCCATCTGCATGGGGGTGATGGCCTCGTTCTGGCCGAAAGCGGCGGTGTACAGGTTGGTGTCGACCTCGGCCATCTGCTGGGCGTTGTACACGCTGGTCCAGCGGGTCTCGCTGGGCAGGTCAACACCGGTGGGCTGGGTAAAACCGAAGGCCCGGATATAATCGTAAAACACGGTAGGCTGCAAGGTCTGCGCTGCCTGGATAAACCAGAGGTTGCAGCTGTTATCCAGCGCCTGGGCCATGTTTTGCAGGGTATGCACCTCGCCGTTGGCGCAGTGGTAGGTGTGCTCCCACAGCTCGCTGCCCTGGTTGACGGTCAGCTCACCGTTGCAGTAGAAGGTCTGGTTCATGTTCATGATGCCGGAATCCAGACCTGCCGATGCGGTGATAAGCTTAAAGATCGAGCCGGGCATGTACAGCTCGGTGATGTTCTTATTCTTCCACTGGGCTTCGCGCAGCATACCTTGCAGCTGGGTGTATTCGCTGGAAATGGTATTGCCATTTTCATCCTCGGTGGTTTCCTGGCTGATAACGCCATCAGCGATGATGCCATCCACGTTCTTCTCACCCAGGCGGCCCTCCAGCCAATCGATGTCGTCGGCGGTCAGGGCGTCAGTCTTGTCCAGGATGGTCTGCATCTTGTCATCGTAGACGGTCATGGGGTCGTTGGGGTCGAACTGCTCCAGCGAGGCCATGGCCAGGATCGCGCCGGTCTTGACGTTCATCACGATAGCGCTGCCGCGGCCGTGGACGGAGAAGGTATCCATGGCTTCGGCCAGATACTCTTCCACGATGGCCTGCACATTTTCGTCCAGCGTCAGGTTCAGGTTGTTGCCGTCGATGGCGTCGTGGACGTCGGCCTCGGTGTTGGCCAGAATTTCGCCGTTGACGTTGGTCTCAGCGATGCTGCGCCCCGGCGTACCGGCCAGATCTTCCTCGTAGGATTTCTCCAGGCCGTAAGCGCCGACGAGCTTGCCGTTTTCATCGTTGTTGCAGAAGCCGATGACCGACGACGCAAACGCACCGTAGGGGTAGCTGCGGGTGGTGGACTGCTCGGTGGAGAGGACGGCGATGCGGTAGCCGGTCTCCCCTTCCTTTTTCGGCGCGGTGCGGTAGGATTTGGAGTATTCGATGATGGCGTCGGCCACCGGTTTTTCCACGTTCTGGGCCACCACACGGTACTGGTACAGCTCGCCATTCTTGTTGCGGGCGGTCAGTTTGGCGTAGATGTCATCGGCGGAAGTGCCGTCGTTCAGCAGCTCGGCGATATGCTCGGCACCGGTGCGGATCTCGGTTTCCGTGGCGCCGTTCTTCTCGGATTGGGCCGGGTCAGCGATGATGTTCCACACGGTGTTGCTTTTGGCCAGCAGCTTGCCGTTGGCACTGTAAATGTTGCCGCGGGTGGCGGGCAGCTCGGTGTCCTGGAGCTGCTGGGTCACGGCCTCGGTGCGGTAGTGTTCGGCGTCGCGCAGCTGCAGGGCGTACAGCTGGTAGATGAGCAGGCCAAATGCCCCCAGCGTGAACGCCGCCACCGCAATGATGGTGCGGATACGGACGTTGCTTTTTAAGTTGGGATTCCTGGGTGGTTGGGTATTTGCCATAGATTTTACCTTTTATGCGGGATTTATCCCCGGATGCGTAGGCGAGCCTTTTCGCGTGCGGCGGAAGTGCCGTTTGCAAAAAGGCTCGTACCTGCGTTTGTTACGGATTAAAGCTATCCAGCAGATTCAGCGCGGCGGTGCGGATGCCCACCAGAACGCGGCCTGCGTCGCTGCCGGTTTTCTCAATGACGCTCTGTTCTTCCAGCTGGATGTAGGTGATCTGGCTTTGGTCGGCCTTGACCAGGCCCAGCTGGCCCTCGGCCACATCCTGCAAGCTGGCGCGGCTGGTGATGTCGCTCATCTTGGTGGAAAGGTAGTCGTACTCGCTCTGGGCGGCAGTCAGGTCGGTGCGGGTATCGTTGATCTGGCCGTTCAGCTCGGTAATGCGGGCCTGGCTGTGCACCACGCTGAAGATCAGCCCCAGCAGCAGTGCCGCGGCAATAACATGCAGCGCCACCGCGGCAAACTGCCGGGCGCGGTTCAGCCCGTGCTTGCCGCCGCGTACCACGCGCATCTCCGGCTGGCGGGGTTCCAGTATGGGTGCCGTCTGGCCTGTATGAAGTAAAACTGTCGTCATGATTGGGTACCTCTATCTGAATTCGGTGTATCTGTTTATCGGTGTATCCGTTTAAATGGTTCTGTCATTGTAGGTGTGCGTCAGCTAAAGGCTCCCTCTGCGAGGGGGCCTTTAGGCTCATACCTTCTCCAACACTCTCAGCTTGGCCGAGCGGGACCGGCGGTTGACTTCCAATTCCTCGGCATCGGCCTCGATGGGTTTGCGGGTGATAAGCCTGGCTTTCGGCACGCCGCCGCAGGTGCAGATGGGCTGTTCCGGCGGGCAGGTGCAGCGCTGCGCCCAACGGCGGAACTTGTTCTTGACCAGGCGGTCCTCCAGGCTGTGGAAGGTGATGACGCAGAGCCGACCACCCGGGGCCAGGCAGTTGAAGATAGCGTCCAGGCCCTCGTTCAGGGCGTCCAGTTCGGAGTTGACGGCGATGCGGATGGCCTGGAAGGTGCGGCGGGCCGGGTTTTTGGCCTTGCGGCGCTCGGCCGGGGGCACGGCGCTGGCGACCAGGTCAGCCAGCTGCATGGTAGTCAGGATGGGCTTTTCCTGCCGCGCGGTCACAATTTTACCGGCAATCTGCCAGGCGTAGGGTTCCTCGCCGTAGTCCCGCAGGATGCGGGTCAGCTCCTCGCGGTCGAGGGTGTTGACCAGGTCCGCAGCGGTCGGGCCCTGCTGGCTCATGCGCATATCCAACGGGGCGTCGGCATGGTAGGAGAAGCCGCGTGCCGCGTCGTCCAGCTGGTGGCTGGAAACGCCGAGGTCCAGCAGAGCACCGTTGACCGCCGGGATGTTAAGCTCCGCAAGGACACGCGCTGCCTCGCGGAAGTTTGCCTGTACCACCTGGGCGGGCAGGCCCTTGAGCCTTTCGGTGGCGACTGCCACCGCATCCGGGTCCTGGTCGAGCGAGATCAAGCGCCCGGTGGTAAGACGTTTAGCGATCTGGGTGCTGTGCCCTGCGCCGCCGGCAGTGCCGTCCAGGTAGATGCCGGCAGGGTCGATGTTCAACCCATCCAGGCAGGGCTGCAAAAGTACGGGAATGTGGGAAAATTCCATGGTGTTGTCCTCTATTTACAGGTTTTGCTTGCAATCACATTAAGGCAATACCGCATAATTCTAAGTGCCGATACGGCGAGCGAGGTGCGGCAGATGCTAAGCCAAAAGCGCAGATAATACTTTGTGTATTATCGAGCATTTTGGCAACGCAGATGCCGTGCCGCAGTCGCCGAAGCGGTGCTTAAGCCGTTAGGCGGGAATTGTGCGGTGTTGCCTTAGAAATCCAGCGCTTCCATGGCGGCGGTAAAGTCCTCGTCGCTGGATTCCTGGCTGCCGTTCCAGGCGGCGGTGTTCCAGATCTCAGCGAAGCTGCGGTTACCGATGACGGTCACATCGTGGTCGAGACCGGCATACTCCCGCAGGCGGGCAGGCAGCTGGATGCGGCCCTGCTTGTCCGGCGTGACCTCCACGGCGGAGGAGTAGAGCATGCGGCTGACGTTGCGGCCCTTGACCAGCCCTTTTTCTTCGATCTTGGCGGCGACCTTTTCAAACTCGTCACTGGGGAAAGCGGCCAGGCAGTGGTCCAGCCAGCGGGTGACAATAAAGGTCTCCCCCATGGCGTCGCGGAACTTGGCGGGGAAATTCAGGCGGCCTTTGGCGTCGATGGCGTAGTCGTACTGGCCTACCAGCATAGCCGCTCTCCCCTTTCGTCAGTTTCTACAAATCTTCGGCACGTTTTTTGACGTTGCCGCGTTGAGTTTGTGGATAACTCTGTGGAAAGGGTGGAAAACCACCCACTTTTCACCACAAGGGTTGTTATTCACACCACAATTCCCCACTTCGTATATTTAGTCTACCATCTAATGGGGTAAAAAGCAAGCCCGCAGCAGGAAAAAATCCCGCTGCGGGCTACATTTCACAGATTATTTTTTTGTGGTGGGGAGATGTGGGGGCTAACGCGGCATGACGGCGTGTTTTGTAGGGCTGTGATCGTCGCTTTACTGGTTTTGCCCGCCCTGGCCGCCGCGATTCGGCCGGGTGGCGCTGCGCAGGTTCATGCGGGTATTTTTAATGTCCGCCACACTGCGGGCAAGGGTCTCCTCGGACTTTTTCAGCAAAGTTTCACAGTACACCGTTGCATTTCTGGTCAAATCCTTTGCCTGTGTGTTGGCTGCGGTCAGGATCTCGGCGGCGCGCTGGCGGCTGCGTTTGACGATCTCCTGCTCGCTGACCAGGGCACCGGCGCGCTCCTCGGCTTTCTGGATGATGGTCTCGGATTCCACCTGGGCGTTTTTCATGATCTGCTCGCGGTCGTTCACAATTTTTTTGCTTTCGCGGATCTCGTCAGGCAGGTTGTTGCGCACTTCGTCGATGATGTCCCGCATGCGGTCCACATCCACCACACGCTTGGCGGGGGCAAAGGGCACAGCCGTACCGGCTTCCAGCGTTTCTTCCATCAGATCGAGCAATTCTTCCACGTTCATGCCTGTTCCTCTTTCTCGTAACGGCTCACCATGATCTTGCCGTAATAGTATTGTTTGGCCAGCACCAGCGCCCCGGCGCGTTCGGGCAGGGCGGCTTCGCGCTCGCTCTCGGCCAGTACCACGCCGCCGGGGGCCACTTTGTCGGCCAGGGCGGGCAGTACCTCGTTTAAGGTATCGTAATGGAACGGCGGGTCCAGCAGCACCAGATCAAACGGGCCGCGGATGTTTGCCAGAAAAGGCAGGGCCTCCGCCTGGCGGATATCGCTTTGGCGGTCAACGCCCGCCGTTTTGCAGTTGGCCTTTACGATGGCCAGTGCATCCGACGAACGGTCGACAAAAATGCAGCTTTTTGCCCCGCGGGACAACGCCTCGATGCCCAGCTGGCCGCTGCCTGCAAACAGGTCCAGCACACGGGCGCCGGGCGCCAGAAACTGCACGCTGGAGAACATGGCCTCCTTAACACGGTTGATCGTCGGGCGGGTGACATCCTCGCCCGGCAATGCCTGCAGGTTTTTACCCCGGGCGGTACCGGCAATTACACGCATGGTCATGCTCCCCTTTTCTAAGTCGTTCTGTTTTACCAGCTTTATTATGAGGCCTGCCCGCCCCAATGTCAAGGCGGAATATGTAAAATAATTATGCACACAAAGTTGTTAAACGCAGCACAATTGCAGCTGGTATTGTTATCCAGCGCACAATTTGCGTGTTCGGTGTTATTTGCGGCACAATTTAAAAGTATGTGCAGTATAGAACAACCGCTCCGACCGTACATACCGTACCCTACTATATCAACCGTTCCGACCGTTTCGACCGTTCCGACCGTTTCGACCGTTCCAATCGTTCATACCGTACTAATCGTTGCAACCGTTGATACCGTTGGAACCGTTGGAACCGTTGGTGTAATAAGAATCGACTGTATATAGTGTAGTATAGAATGGCTGCTTACAGCAATGTTTGTGCCCGCAGGGGTGGATTCTGTAGCTATATCCGCGCAGCAATTGCCATGTGCATACGGGCGGATAGGGGATGTGATGCTGCATGTTAGTATATGATAAGCCAAGTCCACACGTACAGGGTGGCATATATTGTATAATATATATACGAGTCAACATATTTATGACCAACGGTATCAACGGTTCCAACGGTTGCAACGATTAAAACGGTTGGTACGGATTGTACGGTTGGAAACATCGGTGTACAAGGGGTACAAACAAGATAAAATAGAAATGAGGGGCGATAGAGCGGAAATGTCAGATTTTCCACTCTATCTGAACACGGTCGCTGGTGGCCTTGATCGTAGAGATC
>ERZ827452.1948-NODE-1948-length-17148-cov-8.821857_pt1 | contig 17148 bp, 16 predicted proteins | sample MGYA00519866_ERZ827452 | MGnify/ENA primary metagenome ERZ827452 (study PRJEB31778, sample SAMEA3449307) | human gut metagenome | biome: human gut; feature: human-associated habitat; material: faeces | place: United Kingdom | collected 2010/2012 ... | reverse complement strand
GCCGTCTGGTCGGCACGCTCGAGGTATGCAGCCCCGGCGAGCTGGAAATCTGCCGTCAGCAGGGCGTTTCCCCAGACATGGTGCTCTTTTCCGGCGTGAACAAGACGAGGGCGGACGTGGAACGCGCCATGGATTTGGGCGTGACGCGCTTCACCTGCGAATCCCCGCTGCACGTTCGCCTGATCGACGAGGCCGCGCGCTCGCGCGGCAGGGTTTACCCCGTGCTGCTGCGGCTGACGGCGGGTTCTCAGTTCGGCATGGACGAGCGGGATTTCTTTGCCGCGCTCGACCATCGCGCCGCCACCCCCGGCATTCGCATCGAGGGCGTTCACTATTTTTCCGGCACCCAGCGCAAGAAGCTGGATGGGCAGCGCAAGGAGCTTGCCATGCTCTGCGCGCTGGCCGACCGGCTGAAAGCGGAATACGGCATGGAAACCGTCCGCGTGGAATACGGCCCCGGCCTGTATTTCCCGTATTTCAGCCACGAGGATCACAGCGACACGCTCGCGCCGATTCGCGAATTGGCGCCCGATCTGGCCGCGCTGGCCGCGCATTGCGAACTGACGATTGAAATGGGGCGCTTCTTCGCCTCCGAATGCGGCGCGTACCTGACCCGCGTGGTCGATACCAAGGTGAACGGCGGCACGGCCTACGCCATTGTGGACGGCGGTATTCACCACGTCAACTATCTCGGCGGCAACATGGGCATGCGCGTGCCGATCATCGAGCAATCGCCCGCGCGCGAGGGCGATATGCAGCCGTGGGCGCTGTGCGGCAGCCTGTGCACGACGGCGGATGTGCTCGTCCGCAAGGCGGAGCTGCATCCCCTCGAGCAGGGCGACGTGCTGGCGTTTATGAACATCGGCGCGTATTCGGTGACGGAGGGGCCGGCGCTCTTCCTGAGCCGCGACATGCCGCGCATTATTCTGCGCGGCGAAACCGGCGACCGGCTGGCGCGCGACGTCGTGCATAGCTGGACGCTGAACCACGAGTGACGTTTTTTGGGGCTTTGCCCCAAACCCCACCAAGAACCTGAGGTTCTTGGATTTCCCCTATCGGTTTTATCATCGACAACAAATAAGCGCTACTCAATTATTGGACAGCAACTAAGAGCTCCCTCCTTGAGGGAGCTGGCGCGAAGCGACTGAGGGAGTCAGCGCGAAGCGACTGAAGGAGTCAGCGCAAAACGACTAAAGGAATTCAATAAAAAGGAGAATACAATTATGCGTGATACCATTCTTGAAATCCTCGAAGACATCGGCGAGGACGTTGACTTTGACACCTGCGAAACCCTGATCGACGACGGCATCCTCTCCTCGCTGGATATCATCCAGCTCATCGGCGCGCTGAACGACGAGTTCGACATCTCCATCCCGGCGACCGAGATCATCCCGGAGAACTTCAACAGTGTAGACGCGATGGCCGCGATGGTCGCGCGCCTGTCCGAGGAGTGATAGCCATGAAGCAGGAAGTCGCTTCCTTTCTTGATTACGTCGCCCATTCCCCGACGGTGTTTCAGGCGACGCAGCAGGCCTGCGACATGCTGGACGCGGCGGGCTTCACCCGTTTGAGCGAGCACGAGGCTTGGGAGATTCTCCCCGGCGGGCGCTATTATGTCACGCGCAACCGCTCGGCGCTCGTCGCCTTCGCCGTGCCGGAAAACGGCTTCACCCACTGCCAGATCGTCGCCAGCCACGGCGATTCCCCGACCTTCAAGCTCAAGGCGCATGCCGAGGGCGAGGCGGCGGGCGCGTACATCCGGCTGGATGTGGAGCCCTACGGCGGGATGATTATGTCCACGTGGTTTGACCGGCCGCTCTCCATCGCCGGGCGCGCGCTCGTGCGGGAGGACGGCAGGCTGGTCACCCGGCTGATCGACCTTGACCGCGACGCGGCGCTGATTCCGAACATGCCGATCCACTTCAACCGCGATATCAACAGCGGCTACAGCTACAACCCGCAGACGGACATGCTCCCGCTCTTCGGCGGCAAGGACGCGAAGGGCGCGCTGGCCGCCGAAATCGCCGCGAAGGCCGGCGCAAAGGAAGAAGACGTCGTGGCCTGCGACCTGTTCCTCTACAACCGCACCCCTGCGAGCGTCTGGGGTGCGAACGAGGAATTCTTCTCCTGCCCGCGCATCGACGATCTGGAGTGCGCGTATACCTCCCTCGCCGCGTTCATCGCCGCCCCGGCGGCCGGCCATGTGAACGTCTGCGCAGTGTTTGACAACGAGGAGGTCGGCAGTCTCTCCAAACAGGGCGCGGATTCCACGCTGCTGGGCGACGTGCTGACGCGCGCGCTCTGCGCCCTCGGCCTGTCGGATGCGCAGATTCGCGCGGCGCTGGCCTCCAGCTTCATGGTTTCGGCGGACAACGCGCACGCCCAGCACCCCAACCACGGTGAATACGCCGACCCCGACAACTGCCCGTATATGAACGAGGGCGTCGTCATCAAGTTCAATGCCAATCAGCGCTACGCGACCGATGGCCGCTCCTGCGCTATTTTCCGCGCCGTGTGCGAAAACGCGGGCGTTCCCACGCAGGTCATGTCCAACCGCTCCGATCTTCCCGGCGGCTCGACGCTCGGCTCGATCTCCGACACGCTCGTGCCGGTCAGCACGGTGGACATCGGCCTGCCCCAGCTCGCGATGCACTCTTCGTGGGAGACCGCGGGCGTGCAGGACTATGAATTCCTGATCCGCGCGATGACGGAGTATTTCGGCAGCGCACTGTAAGAGACCTGCCGAAACGGTAGACAAAAGCACGGAAACATGCTAAAATAAAACGATTTTTGATCAAATACGCTTTCAACGACAGAAAGGAAATATATCATGGACGTTAAGAAAATTCTCAAGCACGTTGACCATACCCTCCTCAAGCAGACCGCCACCTGGGAGGACATCAAGCAGATCTGTGACGACGGCATCAAATACGGCTGCGCGAGCGTCTGCATCCCGCAGACCTATGTGAACCACGCCGCGCACTATGTTGCCGAGCAGCAGCACTACGGCTTCGGCCAGCTGCCCATCTGCACGGTCATCGGCTTCCCCAACGGCTACACGCCCAGCGGCATCAAGTGCATGGAGGCCGAGTCCGCCGTCGCCGACGGCGCGACCGAGATCGACATGGTCATCAACCTCGGCTGGGTCAAGGAGGGCCAGTACGACAAGATCCTTCAGGAGATCAACTCCGTCAAGATCTCCTGCCACGGCAACATCTTAAAGGTCATCATCGAGACCTGCCTGCTCACCGACGAAGAGAAGATCAAGCTCTGCGAGGTCGTCTCCAACTCCCACGCCGACTATATCAAGACCTCCACGGGCTTTGCCGGCGGCGGCGCGACCCGCGAGGATGTCGCCCTCATGGCCGCCCACATGACCAACGGCAAGAAGATCAAGGCCGCCGGCGGCATCGCGAGCCTGCAGGATGCCGAAGATTTCCTCAAGCTCGGCGCCGACCGCCTCGGCACGTCCCGCATCGTCAAGGCCGTCAAGGAGCTCGAGGCCAAGGGCGAACTTTAAGAAAGGGGAGGGCTCAATATGCCGACTCCGCATAACAGCGCGAAAAAGGGCGACTTCGCCAAGACCGTTCTGATGCCCGGCGACCCGCTGCGCGCGAAGTTCATCGCCGAAACATTTTTAGATGAACCAAAGCTCGTCAACAATGTCCGCGGCGTGCAGGGCTACACAGGCACCTACAAGGGCGTTCCCGTCAGCGTGATGGCCAGCGGCATGGGGATGCCGTCCATCGGTATCTACTCCTATGAGCTGTTCACGCAGTACGATGTCGAGAGCATCATCCGCGTCGGCTCGGCGGGCGCGCTGCAAAAGGACTTGAAGCTCGGCGACGTGGTCGCGGGCATGGGCGCGTGTACGAACTCGAATTACGCCGCGCAGTACGGCCTTGGCGGCACATTTGCCCCCATCGCGGACTTTCAGCTGCTCTCCGCCGCCGTTGAATCGGCGAAGGAGCTCGGCGTCCGCATGGACGTCGGCAACCTCTACTCGTCCGACACGTTCTACGACGCGTCGAACCCGTCGCTCAAGTGGGCGGACATGGGCGTGCTCGCCATTGAGATGGAGGCCGCCGCCCTCTACTGCAACGCCGCCTATACGAAAAAGCGCGGACTTTCCCTCTGCTCGATCTCCGACAATATCCTCACCGGCGAGGAGCTTTCGCCCGAGGCGCGGCAGACGAGCTTCACCGCCATGATGAAAATCGCGCTCGAAACAGCCGTGAAGATGGCGGCAGAATCACAAAAGTAAGGAGATTATCATGCCATGCGCGTGATCGATATTGAAAACATTGTGACAAACATGAAGGACGACACCCGCTTCGTCCTGCGCTGCGAGGAGGTCTTTCACGACAAGATCAGCTCCGCCGCGGCGAGCATTTTAATGAACAAGGGGCAAAAGCCCATCGTTTGCCTGACGGGCCCGAGCGGCTCGGGTAAGACGACGACGGCTATGCGCCTTCGCGAATACCTCGAAAACCTCGGCGTCAAGGTCTGCATGCTCAGCATGGATAACTTTTTCCTGCCGCTTGATCAGCGTCCGCCCGAGGCGGGCGACTGGGAGTCGCCCTACTGCGTGAACCGCGATTTACTCATCGAGGATATCCACCGCCTGATGGACGGCGAGCTCGTGGAGCTGCCGGTCTACGACTTCAAGGCCGGCGGCGTCGGCGGCTACAAGCCCATGCAAGGCGACAAGGACGCCGTCATCATCGCCGAGGGCATCCACATGCTCAACCCGCTGATTTTCGACCAGCTCAGAAGCGAAGCTACGGGCGTTTACGTTGCCCCGCGTACGCGTATCATCACGCACAAGGACCGCATCGTTCGTCCCGAGCAGCTGCGCGTGGCGCGCCGCATGATCCGCGACTATCAGGGCCGCGGCCATTCGCTGCGTCAGACCGTCGAGCGCGCCGAAAGTGTCGACCGCGGCGAGCTCAACTACATCATGCCGAACAAGCCGAACGCGAGCATCCACATCGACACGTTCCACGACTACGAGCCGTGTATCCTCGCGCGGTATTTGAAGGAGATCCCCGAGTTTTACAGCCAGCTCGACGATCAGTTTATCGCCGAGCACGGGCTGAGCGACCTGATGGACGTTGTCAACTCCGTGCCGTCGCTGCGCACGGACTATGTCCCGCGCGACTCCATCGTGCGAGAGTTCGTCGGCGGAAGCTGCTTTGAGTATTAAATCGGCAAAATCCGACAACGAACTGTAGTTTCTGATTTTGACAATACAAAACGTAATCGAAATTTGGTGCTTTTGCGCGAAAAGAGGAGGGAGAGCGAATGCATTCTGACGAGCGGCGAAAGGCCATTGCCGACGTGCTGCGCGCGGCGGACGCGCCGATCAGCGCCTCCGCGCTGGCGGAAAAATTCTCCGTCTCGCGCCAGATCATCGTGGGCGATATCGCGCTGCTGCGCTCCTCGGGCGAGGAAATTCTCGCCACTCCGCGCGGCTATGTGACGCCGAAGGAGGCGCGCGGCATCCTCCGCCGTGTCGCCGTGAAGCACACGCCGCAGGAGATGGAAGCCGAGCTCAACGCCATCGTCGACAACGGTTGCACGGTCATCGACGTCATCGTCGACCACCCCATCTACGGCCAGCTCACCGGCCCGCTGCAAATTTCGAACCGCTACGAGGTCAGCCAGTTCATTGAGCGCTGCAAAAAGGCGGAGCCGCTGTCCAGTCTCACCGACGGCATCCACCTGCACACGCTCTCCTGTCCCGACGAGGCGGCGTTCGAGCGCACGAAGAGTGCGCTGCGCGCACTGCGCGTCCTGCTGGAGGAAAACGGAAATTAAGGGTTGACAATCCTCACACAAGCGAGTATAGTGTCATGTGCACGTGTCAAGACACCTGCACATGACACTATTTTATTTTTAGGCTGTGAGGATATCATGGAAAAATTCAAAGCGTTCTGCAAACGCAAAAACATTGAAGTTTCGGCCAAGCGCTACGGCATCGATGCGCTCGGAGCAATGGCGCAGGGCCTCTTCTGCTCGCTGCTCATCGGCACGATCATCAAGACGCTCGGCGCGCAGCTGGGCGTTCCGTTTCTGACGGACATCGGCACCTATGCGATGTCCGTCTCCGGCCCTGCGATGGCCATTGCCATCGGCTACGCGCTGCAGGCACCCCCGATGGTGCTCTTCTCCCTCGCGGCGGTGGGCCATGCGGCCAACGCCGAGGGCGGCGCAGGCGGCCCGCTCGCCGTGCTCATCATCGCGATCCTTGCCGCCGAGTGCGGCAAGGCCGTGAGCAAGGAGACGAAGATCGACATTTTGGTCACGCCCGCCGTGACCATCCTGGTCGGCGTCGCGCTCGCCAAGTGGATCGCCCCGCCCATCGGCACGGCGGCCTCGGCGTTTGGCATTATCATCGACAATGCGACCAAGCTCCAGCCGTTCTGGATGGGCATCGCGGTCTCTGTGCTTGTCGGCGTCGCGCTCACACTGCCGATCTCTTCTGCCGCCATCTGCTCGGTGCTGGGCCTGACGGGCCTTGCCGGCGGCGCGGCCGTCGCGGGCTGCTGCGCGCAGATGGTCGGCTTCGCCGTGATGAGCTTTCAGGAAAACCGCTGGGGCGGCCTTGTCTCGCAGGGCCTCGGCACGTCGATGCTCCAGATGCCGAACATTGTCAGAAATCCCCGCGTCTGGATCGCGCCGACGCTCGCCTCCGCCATCACCGGCCCCATCGCCACGTGCGTGTTCCATCTTGAAATGAACGGAGCGCCCATCAACTCCGGTATGGGCACCTGCGGCCTGTGCGGCCTCATCGGCGTGTGGACGGGCTGGGTCTCCCCGAGCGAGGAGGCTGTCGCCAAGGGTGCGGCGGCCATGAGCCCAACGGGCTTTGACTGGCTGGGCCTCATCCTCGTCGCCATCGTGCTGCCCGCCATCCTTGCTCCGCTCATCAATATGGTCTGCCGCCGCCTCGGCTGGGTCAAGGACGGCGACCTGAAGCTCGACTGAGAAAATAACGTGTAAAAAGTGTGGACTTTTTGTAAAGAATCCCATCAATTATCACAAAAAAAGTAAAATTGGGGAGAATCGGACTTGATTCTCCCCTTTGCTTTTGTTATACTGTCAGACGAAGTGCGTCCGCACTTCAAAATAAACCGGAGAGCGGCCCGCCGCCGACCGGAAAAATAAGGAAGGATAGAAGAATGAAGAAGTTTTTTGCGCTGCTTCTCGCTCTCGTCATGGTTCTGTCCCTCGTTGCCTGCGGTGATAAGAAGACCGACGACAATCAGGGCGACACCAACACTGACGGTCAGCAGGGCGAGACCACCACTTACACCAATCCTGACGATATCGACGACAACATGACGTCCGAGGACGGCAAGTATGAAGTCGCTTTCGTCACCGACGTTGGCCAGCTGAAGGATAAGTCCTTCAACCAGGGCACTTTCGACGGCGTGAAGCTCTATGCTGCCAACAACGGCCTGAGCTACAAGTACTATCAGCCCGCCAACGGCGATCAGGCTACCGATGACGACCGTTACGACGCCATGAAGGCTGCCGTGGACGGCGGCGCGAAGGTCGTTGTCTGCGCCGGCTTCATGCAGGGTGCTGCCCTCGCCAGAGCTGCGGCTGAATTCACCGACACTTCTTTCGTTTTCATTGATGGTGACCCTGTTGCGGACGAGAACGGCAATGTTCTCTCCAATGTCGCGGCTGTTGCATTCTGCGAAGAGCAGTGCGGCTACTTCGCCGGTTACGCTGTCGTCAAGGAAGGCTATGAGAAGCTCGGCTTCACCGGCGGCGGCGGCGGCACGAACCCCGCCTGCATCCGTTACGGCTGGGGCTTTGCTCAGGGCGCCAACGACGCTGCCAAGGAAATGGATAAGACCGTCGACCTGAACTACTCCTGGGAGTACGGCGCTTCCTTCCAGGCTTCCCCCGAGCTGCAGACCATGGTCTCCGGCTGGTACTCCAACGGCACTGAGATCGTCTTCGCCTGCGGCGGTTCCATGTTCCAGTCCGTCGCCGCTGCCGCTTCCGCTGAGGACGGCAAGGTCGTCGGCGTCGACGTCGACCAGTCCAGCGAGTCCGAGACCGTCGTCACCTCCGCTATGAAGGGCCTGAGCGACGCTGCCGAGTGGGCGATCGCCAAGGTCTACGACGGCACCTTCTCCGAGATTGGTGGCGTTAAGACCGCTCTCGGTGTCACCGAGAACGCTGTTGGCCTGCCGACCGCTACCTGGTCCATGGAGAACTTCTCCGTTGCCGACTATGAAGACCTCTTCCAGAAGGTCCTCAACGGCGACATCACCATCGACAACAATGACAAGATGGCTGACCCCTCCACCGCCGGCCTGAGCAACGTCAACGTCAACTACATCGGCGGCTAATTCCCAATAGCGCATACATAAAAGAACGGAAGACTTCGGTCTTCCGTTCTTTTTCACATTTCTGACAGGGAAAGACATGCGAAAACCTTTTGCTTTTCATGGAGAAACGTGATATAGTATAGTTTAACTATGGTTTCCGTCCTCGCAGCGCAGCGCGTGCGGGCCATCAAAACGGAAGGAGGGCGAAAAAACTTGGAGAATCAGTACGCGATCGAAATGCTGAACATCACCAAAAAATTCCCCGGTATTATCGCCAATGACAACATCACCTTACAGCTCAAAAAGGGCGAGATCCACGCCCTGCTCGGTGAAAACGGCGCGGGAAAATCGACCTTAATGTCGGTTCTCTTCGGCCTTTATCAGCCGGAGGAGGGCATCATCAAAAAGGACGGCAAGGTCGTGTCCATCAAGGACCCGAACGACGCCACCGCGCTCGGCATCGGCATGGTGCACCAGCATTTCAAGCTGGTGGACGTGTTCACCGTGCTCGACAACATCATCCTCGGCGCGGAGACGACGAAGTGCGGCTTTTTGCAGAAGAAGGAGGCGCGCAAAAAGGTTGAGGAGATCTCGAAGCGCTACGGCCTGAACGTCGACCTTGACGCCAAGGTCGAGGATATCACCGTCGGTATGCAGCAGCGCGTGGAAATTCTGAAGATGCTATATCGCGACAACGAGATCCTCATCTTCGACGAGCCGACCGCGGTGCTCACCCCGCAGGAGATCGAAGAGCTGATGGCCACGATGAAGGAGTTTGCCCGCGAAGGCAAGTCCATCCTCTTCATCTCCCACAAGCTCAATGAGATCATGGAGGTTTCCGACCGCGTGAGCGTTCTGCGCAAGGGTAAGTACATCGGCACGGTCAACACGAGCGAGACCACGAAGCAGGAGCTTTCCAACATGATGGTCGGCCGCCCCGTGCAGCTCGAGGTCACGAAGGACGAGGCCAAGCCCACGGGCGAGGTTTTGAAGGTCGACCACCTCTGCGTCCACTCACACGTGCAGAAGCGCAACGCCGTGAACGACGTTTCGTTCACCGTCCGCGCGGGCGAGATCGTCTGCATCGCCGGTATCGACGGCAATGGTCAGACCGAGCTTGTCTACGGTCTGACAGGCCTTGATAAGCCGTCCTCCGGCACGATCACCCTCTGCGGCAAGGATATCTCTCATGCCTCTATCCGCCACCGCGGCGAGCACATGAGCCACATTCCCGAAGACCGCCACAAGCACGGCCTCGTGCTCGACTTCACACTCGAGCAGAACATGGTGCTCCAGCGCTTCAACGAGCCGCGCTTTGAAAACCACGGCTTTATCAACAACAAGGCTGTGCGCGACTATGCCAACTACCTGATCGACAAGTTCGACGTGCGCAGCGGCCAGGGCGCGATTACGCGCGCGCGTTCCATGTCCGGCGGCAACCAGCAGAAGGCCATCATCGCCCGCGAGGTCGACCGCGACAAGGACCTCATCGTCGCCGTGCAGCCCACGCGCGGCCTTGACGTCGGCGCGATCGAATTCATCCACAGCCAGCTCGTCGCCGAGCGCGACCGCGGCAAGGCGATCTTGCTCGTCTCGCTCGAGCTGGACGAGGTCATGAGCCTCTCTGACCGCATCCTCGTCATGTACGAGGGTGAGATCGTCGGCGAGCTCGACCCGAAGAAAACCACCGTCGAAGAGCTCGGCCTTTACATGGCCGGCGCCAAGCGCATGGCGAAGGAGGAGGCGGCCGTATGAAAAAAGAACACTTCCTGCAAAGCGAGGGCTTCAAGACCGTCGCGGCGTCCGTCCTCTCGATCCTGATTGGCCTCGCCGTCGGCAGCATCGTCATTTTGATCGTCGGCCTCACGAGCCCGAACCTCTCGCTCTCCTCGGCGTGGGACGGCATCCGCATCGTGTTCGGCGGCCTGTTCTCCACGGGACGCGACGCCTCCGGCACGCTGACGTGGGGCTTCAACCCGACGAATATCGGCAACATGCTCTTCCGTGCCGCGCCGCTCATCATGACGGGCCTTTCCGTCGGCATGGCGTATAAAACAGGCCTTTTCAACATCGGCGCGCCGGGCCAGTACCTCATCGGTACGCTCGTGTCGCTCTCCATCGCCCTCGGTCTTCCGTCCGAGACGATGTCCACCACGCTCATCTGGCTGCTCGCCTTTCTCGGCGGCACGCTCGCGGGCGCGATCTGGGGCGCGATCCCCGGCCTTTTCAAGGCCCTGCTCAACATCAACGAGGTGCTCGCCTGCATCATGACGAACTGGATCGCGGCGAACCTCGTCACGTGGCTCTTTGATATCAGCAACTTTAAGAACGTCACCGAGTCCACCAAGACCGGCTACATCTACAAGACGACCTACAACGGCGTTGCCACCGCGAAGATGGGCCTTGACAAGCTCTTCCCAAACTCCCAGGTCAACGGCGGCATCCTCATCGCCATCGTCTTTGCCATCGCCGTTTACGTGATGATGTCCAAGACGACGTTCGGCTATCAGCTCAAAGCCTGCGGCTCCAACCGTCATGCCGCGCGCTACGCCGGTATCGCCGACAAGCGCAACATCGTCATCTCCATGGCGATCGCGGGCGGACTGAGCGCGGCGGGCGCTTCGCTCTACTATCTCTCCGGCAACACAGAGTTCTTCTGGTCCACGTACCAGTCGCTCCCTGCCATCGGCTTCAACGGCATCCCTGTTGCGATGCTCGCCTCCTGTAACCCCATCGGCATCATCTTCACGGCAATCTTCATGTCGATGCTCGATATCTCGGGCCTGCAGCTGACGAACCTGACGGCCTATAACGAGTACATCACGAACGTTATCATCGCCGTCATCGTGTACCTCAGCGCCTTCTCGCTGGTCATCAAGATGTGGATCGGCAAGCTTGGCAAGAAGAAGGACGACGGCGCGGATGCCAACGCGGAGCCCGCACCGGCGGCAGCTTCCACACCAGCCGGTGCACAAGCGGAAACGGAGAAAGGAGGCGACGCGAAATGACATTCCTCATTCAGCAGACGCTCATTTATGCCGTCCCTCTGATGATCGTGGCGCTTGCGGGCGTGTTCGCCGAGCGCAGCGGTATCATCAACCTGGCGCTCGAAGGTATCATGGTCTTCGGCGCATTCATCGGCGTCTGGTTCGTGCGCATTCTGCAGACGAGCGACGCCATCCTCTCCCTCAAGCAGAGCGGCAACTGGGCCGCGCTGCAGGGCGTGGAGCTCCTCACGATGCTGGTCGCAGCGGCCTTCGGCGCGCTGTTCTCGCTGCTTCTGAGCTTTGCGTCCATCAACCTGCGTGCCGACCAGACCATCGGCGGCACGGCGCTGAACCTGATGGCCCCCGCACTCGTGCTGTTCTTCATCCGCATCATCGCCAACCAGAATACGCTGCAGATGCTCACGGGCGACGCGGCGAGCTGGTTCATGATCAAAAAGTCTACGCTCGGCATCGACAAGAACACCGACCTCGGCTTTTTCGGCGAGACGTTCGTCAACAAGGTCTACCTTGCGACCTACGTCTGCATCCTGCTTTTCATCATCCTGTCGATCCTGCTCTATAAGACGCGCTTCGGCCTGCGCCTGCGCGCCTGCGGCGAAAATCCCCAGGCGGCGGATTCGCTGGGCATCAACGTTTACAAGATGCGCTACGCGGGCACGACCATTTCCGGCGCGCTCGCGGGCATGGGCGGCTTCGTCTATGCGCTGACGACCGCGAACTGCGCCTCGAACGGCGACGTGGCGGGCTTCGGCTTCCTCGCACTGGCCGTTATGATCTTCGGCAACTGGAAGCCCGTGAATATCGCGGTCTCCTCGCTGCTGTTCGGCCTCTTCAAGTGCATCGCGGCGAGCTACGCGAGCATCGACATCAACGGCGACGGCGTCTACATGCTCGCCGAGATCGGCATCAGCGCCCATCTCTACCGCATGCTGCCCTACATTGTCACGCTGCTCGTGCTGGCGTTCACGTCCAAGAGCTCCCGCGCCCCCAAGGCTGAGGGCATCCCCTACGACAAGGGCCAGCGCTAAATTACATAAGAAGCGGTATGGCGCAGCCATACCGCTTCTTTGCAAAATGAAAGAGAGAAATGTATGGAAGTTAGAGAGATCACAGCGGCAGAGGAGAAGCAGCGCATCGCGCGCTTGATTTTAGAATCGCTGCCCGACTGGTTTGGCATTCCAGAGGCGCGCGAGGAATACATCGAGAAAAGCGCAAAGCAGCCGTTTTTTGCCGCGTTTGACGGCGAGAACGCCGTCGGCTTCCTTTACCTTGCCGAAACGGGGAGGGATACGGCGGAACTCTATGTCATGGGCGTGCTGAAAGAATACCACCGCCGCGGCGTCGGCAAGATGCTCTTTGCCGCAGCGAAGCAGCGGGCGAAGGAGCTTGGCTACTCGTTTTTGCAGGTCAAGACCGTGCAGTTGGGGAAGTACCCTGAGTACGACGCGACGAACCGCTTCTATCTCGCCCTCGGTTTTGGCGAGTTTGAGGTATTCCCGACGCTCTGGGACGAGTGGAACCCGTGTCAAATCTACGTGATGAGCCTGAAATGAGAAAATGTTGGAACTTTTTCCCGCCGTTTTGCGTCTATAAAAGCAGAAAAACAGGGGAGGGAAGCATATGACCGTCCGCGAACCGAAAAAACGCTCTAATTTGCGGCTGAAGCTCGGCGGCGCGTATTTTAGCGCGCAGCGAAAACTCAGATGGCTTTCGATGCGGAAGCATTTTGCGCGCGAGCGCAGCAGGGAAGACTTAGCATATCAGGCGGTTTCCCACCATACGCCGCTCATGCGAAAGCTCAAGGACGTCGACATGCAGCTCCAGCGCAACAAGGTGACGAATCTCCGCCTCGCCTGTGCGCGGCTCGACGGGCTTTTGCTGCGCCCCGGTGAAACGATGAGCTACTGGTATCTCATCGGAAAGCCGACGGCGGGGAAGGGGTATCTGCCCGGCATGATCCTGCGCAACGGCGGGTATCTGGCCGCGACGGGCGGCGGGCTCTGCCAGCTCTCAAACCTCATCTACTGGATGACGCTGCACACGCCGCTCACGGTCGTCGAGCGCCACCGCCACGGCTACGACGTCTTTCCCGACGCGAACCGCACGCAGCCCTTCGGCAGCGGTGCGACCTGCTTTTACCCCTATCTTGACCTGATGATCCGCAACGACACACAGGACACCTATCAGATGCGTGTCCGCGTCGGCAAAACAGACCTTGAGGGCGAGTGGCGCGTGAGCGCCGAGCCGACCGAGCGCTATGAGGTCGTCGAGCGCAACCACGAGATGCGCGCGCAGTACTGGGGCGGCTACATCCGCCACAACGAGCTCTACCGGCAGACGTTTGATTTGCAGGGCAAGCTGCTCGCGGAGACGCCTGTCGCCGTGAACGACGCGGTGATGATGTATTCGCCGTATCTGGAAGAAAGCAAAAAGGAAGGCTGAAAGCCTTCCTTTTATTCAGCCGTTTCGTCCGCCTCTTCGGGCGTATCCTCTTCCTCGGGCTCTTCCCACGGCTGCATCGTGGCGACGCAGCGGTTGATGTTCTTGCCCTCGGCATAGAATTTGGCCTCGTAGTCGGTCATCACGCCGCACTGTCCGTTCGCATGCAGATCGCGTGTGACCTCAGAGAGTTCGAAGCCAAACTGCGGGATCTCCTCGATTGACCACTCAAACAGCGGGTCGTTGTCGGTCTTGAAATGAATTTGGCCGTTGTCCTTGAGCACCTTGCGGTAGAGCTTCAAGAAATTGCCGTGCGTCAGCCGGCGCTTGGCCTGCCGCTTGGGAGGCCACGGGTCGCAGAAGTTGACATAGATGCGGTCGACCTCACCCTGATTAAAAATCTCAGGCAGCTGGTTGGCGTCGATGTCGATGAAGAAGACGTTGTGCAGCTCTGCCTTCGCCGCGCGCTCCATCGCGACGACCATCGCGTCTGGCACCTTTTCGACCGCGATGAGCAGCACGTCGGGCTCCGCCGCGGCCGTCTCGACGGTGAAGCGGCCCTTGCCGCAGCCGAGTTCCACGCGGATCTCCTTCGCCTCGGGCATCAAGTCGTGCCAGCGGCCCTTGCGCTCGTAGGGGTCCTTGATCTGATACGCCCCGCACCGCTCCATGCGGGGAAGCAGGTTTTTCTTTTTGCGCATTCGCATAGAATGAACCTCGTTTTCCTATAATTAAAGCCTATCATATCGAAAATTGGTGCAAGAGACAAGTCATTTTAAAAATTTTATACAAGAGTTGCTGCATTGGGAGAAAAGATCATTAAAAATGCAGCGTTTCTTGCAGTGAGACCGGAAAAGTGTGAAACTTTTTTGAAAAAAGTGATTTTTCTCTTGCAAATATGCCTTGCCGCCCATATAATAGGGAGGAGTTGAAGAAGACAGGAGGAGACACACGATGTCTTTTGTCAAATATGAACCCAAGGGCAACATTGCCTATCTCATCATTGACCGCGAAAAGGCGCTCAACGCGCTCAATTCTCAGGTGCTCGCCGATCTCGATGCCGCGCTCGACGCGGTGGACTTAAGCGAGATCCGCTGCCTGATCGTCCGCGGCGCGGGCGAGAAGTCCTTTGTTGCCGGCGCGGACATCGCGCAGATGAAGGAGCTCAGCAAGGAGGAGGCCGAGGCCTTCGGCAAGCAGGGCAACGACGTCATGCGCAAGCTCGAAGCGTTCCCCATCCCGACGATCGCGGCGGTGGGCGGCTATGCCCTCGGCGGCGGCTGCGAGCTCGCGATGAGCTGCGACTTCCGCATCTGCTCCGATACCGCCGTCTTCGGCCAGCCCGAGACAGGCCTTGGCATCACGCCGGGCTTTGGCGGCACACAGCGCCTTGCCCGCCTCGTCGGCCCCGGCATGGCCAAGCAGATGATCTACACCGCCCGCAACATCAAGGCGGACGAGGCCTACCGCATCGGCCTTGTCAACGCGGTCTATCCGCTTTCTGACCTCTACGCCGCGGCGGAAAAGCTCGCCGGCCAGATCGCTGGCAACGCGCCCATCGCGGTGCGCGCGTCCAAGCAGGCCATCAACGACGGTCTTCAGGTCGACATTGACCGCGCCGTCGTGATCGAGGAGAAGGCCTTCGGCTCCTGCTTCCAGAGCGCCGACCAGCAGGAGGGCATGGGCGCCTTCCTCGAAAAGCGCAAGCACGAGCCCTTTATCAACAAGTGATTCCATAGAATTATCTATTTATATTGTAGGAGGATACACACAATGAAAGTTGCAGTTTTCGGCGCCGGCACCATGGGCAGCGGCATCGCTCAGGTCTTCGCGGCCAAGGGCCACACCGCTCTGATGTACGCTTCCAGCGTCGCTTCCGCTCAGCGCCACAAGGATAAGCTCGCCGCTTCCCTGCAGAAGCGCGTCGAGAAGGGCAAGATGACCGAAGAGGCCAAGGACGCCATCCTGAACAACATCCTCGTCGAGGAGAAGTCTGCCGCGGCGGACGCCGACCTCGTCATCGAGTGCGTGGCGGAGAACATGGACACCAAGCGTCAGCTCCTCGGCGAGCTCGACGAGATGTGCAAGGAGAGCGCCGTCTTCGCGACCAACACCTCTTCTCTGTCTGTCACCGAGATGGGTCTCGGCCTCAAGCACGCCGTCATCGGCATGCACTTCTTCAACCCCGTGCCCAGCATGAAGCTCGTTGAGGTCATCCGCGGCGCCAACACCACGCAGGAGACCTTCGACTTCATCTACAACCTCTCCAAGGAGATCGGCAAGGAGCCTGTCGAGGTCGCTGAGGCTCCGGGCTTCGTCGTCAACAAGATCCTGATCCCGATGATCAACGAGGCCATCGGCCTGGTCGAGACCGGCGTTGCCTCTGTCGAGGATATCGACAAGGCCATGATGCTCGGCGCGAACCACCCCATGGGCCCCCTCGCCCTGGGCGACTTCATCGGCCTTGACGTGTGCCTCGCCATTATGAACGTCCTCTACAGCGAGACCGGCGATCCGAAGTATCGTCCCGCTCTGCTGCTCAAGAAGATGGTCCGCGGCGGCCAGCTCGGCAAGAAGTCCGGCAAGGGCTTCTACGATTACAGCAAGAAGTAATCCGTCCCTAAAAGGATAAAAAGGGGAGGCAGTTTACAAAAACTGCCTCCCCTTTTCTCTTTTGGAATGGAAAGGATTCCTGAAAATGACAGAAAACTGTCATAAAAGGAACGGAAATGTCAAAAAGACTTTAATGAATTCGGCGAAAAGCACGAATTCCAAAAAGGAATGATAGTTCCCCTTGCGAAAATGAAACGCACAGGATATAATGAGAGTCACGGAACTGATTTGTGAAAAATTAGACAATCCAATTATTTTTATAGTGAAGGAGCAAAAGACTATGGATTTCCATCTGTCCAAAGAACATCTGCTGGTCCGCAAAATGTATCGCGAATTTGCAGAAAATGAAGTCAAGCCTTTAGCTGAGGAACTCGATGAGGAAGAGCGCTTCCCCATGGAGACCGTCGAAAAGATGGCCAAGCTCGGCATGATGGGTATTTACTTCCCGAAGCAGTACGGCGGCGCCGGCGGCGATGTTCTCAGTTATGCCATGTGCGTGGAGGAGCTCGCTAAGGTTTGCGGCACCACCGCTGTTATCGTTTCCGCCCACACCTCCCTCTGCTGCGCTCCCATTTTCGAGAACGGCACCGAGGAGCAGAAGATGAAGTATCTGCCTGACCTTCTGTCCGGCCGCAAGATCGGCGCGTTCGGTCTGACCGAGCCCGGCGCCGGTACCGATGCCTCCGGCCAGCAGACCACCGCTGTCAAGAACGAGAACGGCGACTACGTCCTCAACG
>ERZ827452.1939-NODE-1939-length-17209-cov-3.461292_pt1 | contig 17209 bp, 11 predicted proteins | sample MGYA00519866_ERZ827452 | MGnify/ENA primary metagenome ERZ827452 (study PRJEB31778, sample SAMEA3449307) | human gut metagenome | biome: human gut; feature: human-associated habitat; material: faeces | place: United Kingdom | collected 2010/2012 ... | reverse complement strand
ATTCGCAACCGGAATCTTCATATCCGCGGTTCGCGGCTTGCAACCTCAGGCCGCGTGTCCGATCGGCCCCCTACCGTAAATCCCCTACGCCGGAGAGAACTTCATGCGGAAAAACCGGAAGCATCGAAAATCGAGGACCGGGACGTAAAACATATGCACCGAGGCACGGAAATCGGCGCAAACGATCTCTATGAAACAAGGGGATAAAAAGAAAACATAAAAGTCCAAAACAAGGAAAGACGGAGCGACACTACCAGCATACCCTAAACCCTCCCCGCGAGCGAGCAACGATGCGTAATCCGACCGCCGGCGGACGTTTCCCGGCAGGGTGTCGTCGGGTTCCGGCAGATCGCGCTCCGACCGAGAGCATACCGTCTTCTATCGCGCCGGTATCGTCGGCAAGACGACGGGCTGTTCCGGCTCTTCGGAGAGAAATTACAGACAAAAACGCCGCGACAAGCGATCCGACAATAGAACGGCCGACCGTGTCACGCCATGCCAAACGATTTGACACCCTGAGCAAGACCGGATCGAATGCACAGATGCGGAGCGGAAAGACTCCGCCCGTTTCCGCCCCATGTCGCCGAGCGGTCAATCGCACCCGAACGCGTAGGCGAGCCGGACGAACAGATTGCGGCGGGCCGTGATATCGGAATTGAAGTTGACGACCGAGGGACGGCGATCGAAGATATTGTCCACGCCGAGGGTCAGCGTCATGCCGCAGCAGGTGGCGAGGAAAATGGTGGCGACGCACTGGTAGATGGCGGTGCCGTCCATGTTGATGGTGGCGCCCAGAGGCAGCACGAAGGAGGAAATATCGTCCTCAGCGCCCAGAGCATCGGCGCACTCCTTGGAGACCGGCAGGGTCGCGGCGGAGGAGGTGGAGGTAAAGGCGAAGATCATAGCCGCGGAAGCATTCTTGAAGAACTTGACGGGGCTGATGCCGGCAAACGCCTTGGCGGAAACAGAATAGACCAGCAGGGCGTGGAGAATGTAGCCGATATAGGCGCACAGAATGACCAGCGCCAGAGAGCCAAGGATCTCAGCACCCTGCGTGGCAACCACCCAGGTCATGTAGGTAAACACACCGATGGGACTCAGGGAGATGATGAATTCCATCAGCCGCTCAACCACGGCATAAGCGGAGGTCACCATGTCCCGGACCAGCTTGGACTTCTCACCGGCAGCCAGAATGGAGCCGCCGAACAGCAGGGCAATGACGATGACCTGAAGCATATTGGCTTCGGTAAACGCCTTCCACATGTTGGTGGGGAAAATGGCAACCAGAGTTGCCATGAAGCCGGCGTATTCCTTGGCCTCGTACTCGGCGGCCTGGGCAGCCTCGCTGAGGTTGGGGAACAGGCCCGCGTTGTTGAACACCGTTGCCAGAACCAGACCGATGACGCAGGCCACGGCAGTGGTGACCATGAAGTAGAGAATGGTCTTCCAGCCCACGGCGCCCACCTTTTTCATGTCGCCCATGGAGATGATGCCGTCGATCATAGACAGCAGCACCACAGGCACCACGATGAACTTCAGCAGGTTGACGAAGATATCACCGAAGGGCTTGATGTAGCTGGTGGTGAAGCCGGCCGCGCCGGTGAAGTAGAACACCAGACCGACAACGATACCCAGTACCAGAGCAATAAAGATCTGTACCGGCAGGGACAGTTTTTTCTTTTTTTTCATAGAATACGCTCCCTCTTTCACACTTTTTAATACGCTGTGCGTAAAATTCGCAGAAATTTACGCAAATATGATTGGAGATATTATAGCGGTATGCCGGGAACTTGTAAAGTCCGCACTAATAAAGTTGTTTATTTTGTGCAAAATCCCATCTGTTTCACTGGATCATTCGTCAAAACGGAGATTCTATGGGCGTTTTTTGCTTATTTTGCCCGTACACGGAAGCCGCAGAAACGGATGGCGGCTTTTGCAAGCTCCGCAGTGGGATCCACAACGGGGACCGTCAGGCCCACGGCCTCCGCAGCCAAGGGCAGTTCCGTGCAGCCCAGCAGGAACACACCGGCCCCACGGGTCATCATATGCTCCACCACGGTCAAAAGATCCGCCCGGTAAGCGTCCGGACCTTTTCCGGCTTTGACACCGTCATAGATGACCCGCATGAGGGCATCCTGCTCTTCTGTCTCCGGGGTTAGGTACGGCACATCGGCTTCCCCAAGGGCATTTTGATACAGTTGAGCGGAAAGCGTCCCCTTTGTGGCCAGAATTCCCACGGTCATTCCGGGGAACTGGGACTTGCAGGTTTCCGCAGCGGCGGTGAGGATGCTGAGGAAGGGGATCTCTGTCATAGCCTGGAGCCGGGGCAGGAAGTAATGGGCGGTGTTGCAGGGCATGATGACACAGTCTGCACCGCAGGCTTCCAGATTCCGGAGGGCACTTGCCATTTCCGGTACCGGGTCCGGGCCGTTGCTGAGGATGGCGGCGGTGCGGTCGGGAATGTTGGCATTGCTGTCGATGTACACCCGGATATGATCCCGGTCCGTTTCCGCCTCCGTCAGCAGAGTGATCTTCTGAAACAGGTCGGCGGTGGCCAGAGGGCCCATGCCGCCTAAAATACCGATAGTCTTTTTCTCACACATATTACGCACCTCAACTCCAGAATTCCGGGAATAAAAGCTCGCTGCCCACCTTTACGGTCAGCAGAAGCAGGACTGCAATCACCGTGGGCCGGACGATCTTGCTGCCGTTTTTGATAGCCAGACCCGCACCGATATAGTGCCCCAGAATGGATGCCACGGAAGAGATCAGGCCAACGCCCACCAGCACATACCCGGCCCGCAGGGCGGTGAACAGGCTGCCAAGATTGGAGGCCAGATTGACCACCTTTACGCCGCCGGCCGCGTGACGGGTATCCAGCTTGGCGAAACGCACCAGCGCGATCATCATGAAGGTGCCGGTGCCGGGGCCGTAATACCCGTCATATCCGCCGATGACAAAGGCCGAGCCCCAGATGATGAGCCGCCGCAGCCAAGGGTCCAGCGGCGCTGTTTCATCCGGCCACTTCCGGGTCCGCAGGGTGATGAACGCCACCACCGGCAGCACCACCAGCAGCAGGTATTTCAGCACTACCGCAGGGGTGTGGTGCTGGAGCCAGGTGCCGCAGACGGAGCCGGTCAGGGATAAGATTACCGCCGGGGCAAAGAGCTTCCAGTCCACCAGTCCCTGATGGATGAACCGGGCTGTGGAAAAAATCGTGCCGATGCCGGAGGAGAGTTTATTCGTCCCCAAAGCGTTATAAATGGGAAGGTTTGAGAGGCCCATGAGATAGGTAGGGACGGTGATGATCCCGCCGCCTCCGGCGATGGCGTCCATAAACGCGCCTAAGAAAACGCCAACGCAGATCAGCAGTACCACCCAGAGGGCTACGCCGTCCACCGTGATGTCAGTCAGGAAGGAAATCATGAAAACTCCTTGTTTACGGCCCGCGGGGCCTGAATTTTGCTGTCAGGCCAGTGGGTCCGACAGATGGAATGTACTCATCTTAACAGACCTTAAACGCCTTGTGCACCGGCATATTCTACAAGAAGCGGGAACAAAAACTGGAAAAGTAAGACAAATCGGACAAAGAGTGTCTTTCCTTTTCGACACCCTCTTACCTTGACGCTTTCGGCTATCCGGCGGTATAATATGAAATTAAAGTATGACATTTGTAAAATGACTTGCGGCTGCCTTGACGTAATCGTTTTAAAATGCTAACCTCAGTATGAGAAAAAATAATATGGCAGCAGAAAGGGGAGACCCATGGCAGATCAGACTCAACTGTACCACAGCGGCAGCTTGACGGACGGCTGGCGGCTCTTCGGTGCGCATCCTGCCACAGAGGGAGACGTCCACGGCTGGTGGTTCAACGTTTGGGCGCCTCATGCAAAGGCTGTTTCCGTAGTCGGAGATTTTAACGGCTGGGACCTGACCGTTGATCCACTTACCCAAAAGGGCGAATTCTGGCAGGGCTTTCTTCCGGACCTGCCCGTCTATACCAGCTATAAGTATGCCATTACCGGCGAGGATGGCAGAGTTCACTACAAGGCGGACCCCTACGGGTTCCATACGGAGACCCGCCCCGGCACCGCCAGCAAGCTCTATGACATTGAGCATTTTTCCTGGACGGATGAGGATTTCCGCCGTAATAAGCAGCCGGTGTACCATCAGCCGCTGAATATTTACGAGGTCCATCTCGGCTCGTGGCGGAAGCATGAAAACGGCGAGTTCCTGGATTACCGGGATATGGCCCGGCAGTTGGCGGCTTATGTGAAGGAGATGGGCTACACCGCCGTGGAGCTGCTGCCGGTGACGGAGCATCCTCTGGATGATTCCTGGGGTTACCAGTGCACCGGATACTTTGCGCCTACCTCCCGGTTCGGTACGCCGGAGGATTTCATGTGGTTTGTAAACCACCTTCACGAAAACAACATTCCGGTGATTTTGGACTGGGTCCCCGCGCACTTCTGCAAGGATGAGCAGGGCCTTTACGAGTTTGACGGTACCTGCTGTTATGAATATGCCGATCCCCGGAAACGGGAACACGCCGGCTGGGGTACCCGGGTCTTTGACTACGGGCGGCCGGAGGTGGTGAGCTTCCTCCTCTCCTCTGCCCGGTTCTGGCTGGAAATGTACCACATCGATGGTATCCGGGTGGACGCTGTGGCCTCCATGCTGTATCTGGATTACGGGCGGCAGGACGGCCAGTGGACTCCCAATATCCACGGCGGACGGGAAAACCTGGAAGCAGTGGAATTTCTCCGGAAGCTGAATACCATGGCCTTTGAGGTGGATCCCAACGTGCTGATGATCGCTGAGGAATCTACCGCCTGGCCTCTGGTGACCAAGCCTGCCGACGTCGGCGGACTTGGATTCAATCTGAAGTGGAACATGGGCTGGATGAATGACATGTGCCACTATCTGAAGCTGGACCCCTGGTTCCGGCAGGACCACCACCGGGATTTGACCTTCTCCATGATGTACGCGTTTTCCGAGAACTATGTCCTTCCCATCTCCCATGACGAGGTGGTCCACATGAAGGGCAGTGTGGTGGGGAAAATGCCCGGAGACTACGAAAACCAGCTCCGCTGCACCCGGGGCTTTTATGCGTACCTGCTGGCCCATCCCGGCAAGAAGCTGCTGTTCATGGGACCGGAGATCGGCCAGTGGCACGAATGGGACTCCAACGGTCAGTTGGACTGGTACTTATTGGAGCATGAGGAAAATCAGCAGCTCCATGCGTTCTTCAAGGCCGCCAACGCCTTCTACAAGGCGGAGAGCGCCCTGTGGGACATTGATTTTGACTGGCAGGGCTTTGAGTGGCTGGTGCCGGATGACAATCACAACAACGTGGTGGTGTTCCTCCGGCGGGATCAGGCAGGGAACGAGCTGCTGTGCGCGGTGAACTTCTCCCCAAACGATTATGAAAACTACCGGGTAGGCGTACCGCCCCGCAAGCGGTATGTCCCCGCCTTTACCACCGACGCGCCGGAATTCGGCGGCAGCGGGTTTGCGGATACGAAGCCGCTGACGGTAAAGGACACGCCCTCCCACGGAAAAGAACAGTCTGTCACTCTCCGGCTCCCCGCGTTCGGGGCGGTATTCCTCCGGGGAGAGGGCAGCTTTACAAAGCGCGGTTCGGCAACCAAGGTGAAAAAAGTGAAAAATAGGAAAAGGAGCTGATCCACCCATGAAAAAAGAGTGTATCGCTATGCTGCTGGCTGGCGGACAGGGCAGCCGCCTGTATGTCCTCACCGGCGCCATGGCCAAGCCCGCCGTCCCCTTCGGCGGTAAATTCCGCATCATCGACTTTCCCCTGTCCAACTGCACCAACTCCGGCATTGACACCGTCGGCGTCCTGACTCAGTACCGGCCCATGGAGCTCAACAGCTACATCGGCTCCGGCCAGCCGTGGGACCTTGACAGCAGCAACGGCGGCGTTCACATCCTGCCGCCCTATATGGGCAGCAAGGGCGGCACCTGGTATAAGGGCACTGCCAACGCCATCTATCAGAATATCGGCTTCATCGACCAGTATCAGCCGGAGTATGTGGTGATCCTCTCCGGTGACCACATCTATAAGATGGATTATTCCGAAATGCTCCGCCGTCACAAGGAATCGGACGCTGCCTGCACCATTTCCGTTATGGAGGTCCCCTGGGAGGAGGCCAGCCGCTTCGGCATCATGTCGGTGGATGGGGAGGATATGATCACCGAGTTTGCCGAAAAACCCCGCCAGCCCAAGAGCAATCTGGCATCCATGGGCATCTATGTGTTCTCCTGGAAAGCGCTGCGGCGCTACCTCACGGAGGATGAGGCGGATCCGGGTTCCGAAAATGACTTTGGCAAGAATATCATCCCCAAGATGCTGGCGGACGGCCAGCGGATGGCGGCCTTCCGCTTCCAGGGCTACTGGAAGGACGTAGGTACCCTCACCTCCCTCTGGGATGCCAACATGGATATGCTCTCTCCGGAATCCGGCCTGGACCTGTCTGACGAGTCCTGGCCCATTTACGCCCGCAGCGTAGACGCGCCCCCCATTTACATGGGCGGCGACAGCCGTGTGAGCCACAGCGCCATCAACCGGGGCTGTGACATTGAAGGCACCGTGGAAAATTCTGTGCTCTCCCCCAGAGTCACCGTGGAAAAAGGCGCCAAGGTCAGCTATTCCGTGCTCCTCCCCGGCGTTACGGTGGAGACAGGCGCTGTGATCGAATACGCCATTATCGGCGAGGGCTGCCACATCGGTAAGGACTGCCGGGTGGGCGGCGCACCGGATTCCGCTCTCGATGGGAAATGGGATCTGACGGTGCTGGCCCCGGATTGCCAGTTGGAGGATGGCCGCGAGGTGGCCCCCGGCATCATGCTGGACCACCATGGTAAGGAGGTGCTGAAATGAACCGGATGCATGGCATTATTTTCGCCTATGAACAGCGCGGAGAACTGCGGGAGCTGACAGAGCGCCGTACCGCCGCGTCGATGCCCTTTGGAGGCCGGTACCGGGCGGTGGACTTTGCCCTGTCCAATCTGCTGAACGCAGGCGTTACCGATGTGGGTATGGTACTCCACGGCCGGTATCAGAGTATGCTGGATCATGTTGGCAGCGGCAAGGTGTGGGATATGTCCCGGAAGCGGGGCGGCCTGCATCTGCTGCCTCCCTTCAACTACCTTCACGAGTGGGGCGTTACGCCCTTCCGGGGCAAAATGGAAGCCTTGGCCGGCGTCCGGGACTACCTGAACGAGATCCGGCAGGATTATGTGGTGCTGATGGAGGGCGATCTGGTGGCCAACCTCCCGCTGGCGGATATTCTGGAGCAGCATATCCGCACCCACGCCGACATCACCGCCGTCTGCGGAGATGACAGCTTCGCCACGGAAAACGGCACCTATTTTGAAAAGGACCCGGACGGACGCATCCGGGAGGTGCTGTTCAATATGCACCAGCCCAGAGGCTACCGGAGTCTGGATGTGTTCGTGATGTCCACAGACCTGCTGCGTTCTCTGGTGGACGAGTGCCAGGCAAGAGACCAGTACAGCTTCCGCCGGGATGTGCTGCAGGCCAAGCAGGATCTGCTGCATTTGCAGAGCTATACCTTCAGCGGCTTTGCCGCGCAGATCCGCTCCGTGCAGGAGTACTATGACCGCTCCATGCAGCTTTTGGATAAGGAGATCCGGGAGGACCTCTTTACGTCGGACCGGCCTATCCGGGCCAAGGGTGCCGATAAGGCGTCCACATACATCGGACCTGACGGCGTGTGCCTGAACTCCCTGGTGGCTGAGGGCTGCCGCATCGAGGGCACTGTGGTGAATTCCATCCTCTTCCCCGGCGTCACTGTGGAAAAGGGCGCAAAGGTAGAGGACTGCATCCTCTTCCGGGGCACCACTGTCCGGGAGGCAGCGCGGCTGTCCCATGTGATCACGGATAAGCATGTGGAGTTGCTGCCGGGCCGCACCATGGTGGGCCATACCGCATATCCCATTGTCATTGCCAAGGGCAGTGTGATCTGAGCAAGACGGCCTGAGGGGGTTTCGCAAAATCTCTGGTCTTTCTTCTCAGGAAAGGAGTAACAATATATGAAGATTCTATATGCGGCCAGCGAGGCCGTTCCCTTCTGTAAAACCGGCGGACTGGCAGACGTAGCCGGTTCCCTGCCTCCCGCTCTGGCGGAGCAGGGAGCCGAAACCGCCGTGATCCTGCCTCTGTACCGGCGGGTCAGAGAAAAATTTGCTGACCAGCTGACGTTCCTGTGCTACGATTATGTGGATCTGGCCTGGCGGCACACCTACTGCGGTCTGTTTTCCATGAAAAAGGATGGCGTGACCTGGTATTTTCTGGATAACGAGCAGTATTTTGACCGGCCCGAGCTCTACGGTTATGTAGATGACGGAGAGCGCTTCGGCTTCTTCTCCCGGGCTGTGGTGAAGATGCTGGATCATCTGGAGTTCTGGCCGGATGTGATCCACTGCAATGACTGGCAGACTGCTCTGATCCCCATTTACCTGAAGGATGACGGCGTCCGGGAGGACCGGTATCGTTCTATCCGGACGGTGCTGACTATCCACAACATCGAGTATCAGGGCCGCTATGACCCCTATTGCCTGGGCGACCTGTTCGGTCTGGACCGGGGCTGGGTGGATGACGGCACCCTGCTGCTGGACGGCGATCTGAATTTGCTGAAGGGCGCCATCCTCACCGCTGACGCGGTGAACGCCGTGTCTCCCACCTATGCGCAGGAGCTGAAGAATCCCTACTTTGCTCACCGGATGGAGGGCATTTTGACCCAGTGCGGCTATAAGCTGTCCGGCGTGCTCAACGGCATCGACATGAAGCTCTACGATCCTGCTGCTGACGGGCGCATCACTGCCAACTATACGGCGGAGGATCTGTCCGGCAAGGCTGCGGATAAAACCGCTCTCCAGAACCTGATGGGTCTGAACGAGGAGCCAAACACCCCCATTATCGCCATGGTGAGCCGTCTGGTATCCCACAAGGGATTAGATCTTCTGCGGGAGGTCATGGGCGACATCATGGAGCTGCCCGCCCAGTTTGTGGTGCTTGGCAGCGGCGATGCCGGATATGAGGAGTTCTTCCGCCGGACGGCGGAGCGGTATCCCGGCCGTATGGCTGTGCGTCTGGGGTATAACGAGGCACTGTCCATGGCTATCTACGCAGGTGCGGACCTGTTCCTGATGCCCTCCCGCAGTGAGCCCTGCGGTCTTTCCCAGATGATTTCCATGCGCTACGGCACGGTGCCCATCGTCCGGGAGACCGGCGGTTTGAAGGACACGGTCCATCCCTATGAGGCCTGGCGTGACGCCGGTACCGGCTTCACCTTCGCCAACTATTCCAGCGCGGATATGCTCCATGTGATCCGGGAGGCGGTGTATCTCTACAAGGATTATCCCGACGCCTTTGCCCGTTTGAGAGACCGGGCCATGGCACAGGATTTCAGCTGGAACCGCAGCGCCGGGGACTACCTGCGGATCTACGGCGCTGTCACTGGCCTTTCCTGGGAAAAGTCTGCCCCGGAAGCGCCTGCCGCGGAGGCTGCCGCCCCCACTGAGGAGCCGGTGATCGAGGTTTCTGCCGGGGAAGCTGCTGTTTCCCTTGCGGAGCCGGTCAGTGAGACCGCTGCAAAGCCTGCTGCAAAAAAGACGGCGCGGAAAACGGCTGTAAAGAAGCCTGCGGCCAAAAAGACAACAACGAGAAAGACCGCAGCCAAGGCCACGACTAAAAAGGCGGCCGAAAAAGCGGTGGAAAAACCGACTGAAAAAGCAGCTGAGAAGCCCGTTGAGAAGCCGGCCGAAGAACCTGTTAAGAAAACTGCCGCGAAGACCACGGCGCCTGCGGACACCGTGGAAACCACGCAGCCTGTTCAACCCAAAAAGAAAGGAGCCGCTAAAAAAGCGGCAAAGTAAACCCGTATGACCGTACCATTTACCACGCAATCGTTACAAGACGCCCTGACCGCCAAGCTGGCCTTGAACTTCGGCACCGAGCCGGGGGAAGCCACGGATCAGGAGATGCTGAAAGCCTGCGCTCTGGTGCTGCGGGATGTGATGGCCCTCCGGGGCGTACAGACCGCCAAGGAAACAAAAAAGGAGCAGAAAAAGCAGGTCCACTATCTCTCTCTAGAATTCCTCATGGGCCGGAGCCTGATGAAAAACGCTTACAATCTGGGCGTGCTGCCCGAATTGAAGGAGGCTCTGGGCAACCTGGGCTTCAAGTCCGGCGACCTGTTTGAGCTGGAACCGGACGCAGGTCTGGGTAACGGCGGTCTGGGCCGCCTGGCCGCCTGCTATCTGGACTCCATGACCACGCTGGACATCCCAGCTACCGGCTATTCCATCTGCTATGAGCTGGGTATTTTCAAGCAGAAGATCGTGGAAGGTCAGCAGGTGGAGCTGCCTGATGACTGGAAGGGTGTTGGTTCCGCTTGGCTGCTGCCCAAGCCCGACGAGGCTCAGGCCGTCCACTTTGGCGGTACCCTCCGGGAATTCTGGCATGACGGCCATCTCCACATCGTCAACGAGAACTCCACCACCGTGCTGGCCGTTCCCTGCGACATGGTGGTGGCGGGCTATGATACCGACCACGTCAACACGCTCCGGCTGTGGGACGCCCGGTCCACCCGCCCTGTGGACATGGCCCTGTTTTCCCGGGGCGAATATCTGAAAGCCTCCGAGGACGAGGCCATGGCAGAGACCATCGCCAAGGTCCTCTACCCTGAGGATAACCACTACGAGGGCAAGTCCCTGCGGCTGAAGCAGCAGTATTTCTTCGTTTCCGCCACGGTGCAGTCCATTGTCACCAAGCATCTGGAGACCTATGGCACCCTGAAGAACTTCCATGAGAAAAACATCATTCAGATCAATGACACCCATCCGGCTCTGGTGATCCCGGAGCTGATGCGGATCTTCATGGACGAGGCGGGCATGAACTGGGACGAGGCGTGGGACATCACCTCCCGCTCCGTGGCCTATACCAACCACACGGTCCTTTCCGAGGCGCTGGAGCGCTGGCCCCAGCAGCTGGTGGAAACCCTGCTGCCCCGCGTGTGGCAGATCATTCAGGAGATCGCCCGCCGCTGGCAGGAAAAGGTGGAGAATTTCTTCCACGATCCCTCTGTTACTGAAAAGATGGCTATTGTCTGGGGCGGCGAGGTACGGATGGCCAACCTGTGCGTTGCAGGCGGCCTGTCCGTCAACGGCGTGTCCGGCCTCCATTCCGAGATCCTGAAAAAGGACGTATTCAAAAATTCCTATGCCATGGAGCCCTGGAAATTCACCAACGTCACCAACGGCATCGACCACCGCCGCTGGCTCAGTGAGATCAATCCGGGTCTGGACGGTTTGGTGCGGGATCTGGCCGGTGGAGACGACTACCTGCTCCATCCTCAGGCGCTGAAAAAGCTGGATGCCTATGCGGATGATGTGACTGTCCTCAAGCGTCTGGACGAGATCAAGTGGCAGAATAAGGTGAAGTTTGCCGACTACGCCCGGAAAGCTCAGGGTGTGACCCTGGACCCCAACGCCATTTTCGACGTGCAGGTGAAGCGGCTCCACGAATATAAGCGGCAGCTGCTGAACGTATTGCACATCATCACCCTGTATCAGCAGTTGCAGGACGATCCCAACTGCATCACCCGGCCCCACACCTTCCTGTTTGGTGCCAAGGCTGCGCCGGGTTACGCTGTGGCCAAGCGGATCATCCACCTCATCAACTCTCTGGCGGATGATATTTCCCATGATCCCCGCTGCCGGGGCAAGCTGCAGGTGGTGTTCCTGGAGAACTACCGGGTGTCTCTGGCCGAGCATCTGATGCCCGCCAGCGAGGTCTCTCAGCAGATCTCCACCGCCGGCAAGGAGGCCAGCGGCACCGGCAACATGAAGTTCATGATGAACGGTGCCCTCACCGTGGGTACTTTGGACGGCGCCAACGTGGAGATGCACGATGTGCTGGGCGATGAGAACATGTTCCTCTTCGGCCTCCATGCCGATCAGGCTGCTACACTGAAGCGGGAGGGCTATGTGCCCCAGCGCTATATCAGCCACGATCCCCAGATGGAGCGGTGCCTGAATGCCCTGCGGAAGGGCTTCCGGGACGGCGTCAGCTACGAGGACCTCTACCAGCGGCTCATCAGCCAGGACGAGTACCTCCTGCTGGCGGACTACCGGGCCTATTGCGACGCCGAGCGCCGCATGGCAGAGACCTATGAAAACCGGGAGACCTGGAACCGCATGAGTCTCCACAACATCGCCCGCAGCGGCATCTTCGCCGCCGACCGTGCTGTGGCGGAATATGCCGACAACATCTGGGACGTTCCCCACAGATAATCAGATTTGATCCACTATCAGCGCCGCCCAAAAGGGCGGCGCTGATATTTTTCACTCCTTCTGCCTTTGGAGTGTCCGCGAAGGGGAAAGTATTTAGATAAATTTCTAAATACCTGTTGACAGCCTGTGGGACATGTGCTATTTTCTATTTAGAAAATTTTCTAAATACTATGCGAGGGAGGGCTGCGGATGGCCTTTGCAGAGACCTTCAAGGCGCTGTCGGACCCGGTGCGGCGAGAAATTCTGAACCTGCTGAAGGGCGGGCGTCTGACGGCGGGCGAGATCGCCGGGCGTTTCGATATGACTGCCGCTACGGTGTCCTATCACCTGTCCCAACTGAAAAAGGCGGGACTGATTTTTGAGAGTCGGGAGAAAAACTATATCTACTACAGCCTTAACGCCTCTGTGCTGGAGGAAGTCCTGCTGTGGTTACAGGACTTGAAGGGGGAAGGAAAAAAATGAAGAACAACAAGAGGGAAATGCTGCTGACTTCGCTGGTCTGCCTGCTGCCGCTGTTCGCGGGCGCGGCGCTCTACCCGCGTTTGCCGGAGACCATGGCGACACATTGGGACTTTTCCGGCAACGCAAACGGCTGGTCATCGCGTGCCGCCACTGTGTTCGGCCTGCCGCTGTTTATTTTGGCACTGCATCTCGTCTGCTTTTACGCCGAGAGCCGTGAGACGAAGAAAAATAGGAATCCTGTGTTGCGGACGGTGCTGCTGTGGTTCTGCCCGGCCGTATCGCTGCTCAGCGGAGCAGTGACCCTCGGTACAGGGCTGGGCTATGAGATGCACATCAGCACCGTGGTACCGGTGTTCATGGGCCTGCTGTTCCTGATCCTTGGTAACTACCTGCCGAAGATCCGGCAGAACCGCACCATGGGCATCAAGCTGCCGTGGACGCTGCAAAGCGAGGAAAATTGGACCCGGACCCACCGATTGAGCGGCTTTTTGTGGGTGCTGTGCGGTCTTGTGATGATCCCCCTCTCCCTGCTGCGGCTGTGGAGCGGTTGGCTGTTTGGGGTGCTGCTGGCGGTGATGGTTCTGATCCCTGCCGTCTATTCCTACGCACTTCACAGAAAGGGCATCTGACATAGTAGCCACGGAACCCCCAAAACGAGAACCCCCTGCGGAATGGACGCATCCATTCCGCAGGGGGTCGTTTCTTGCTGTTTTTGCGTCGATCCTGATGTTACACAGAGAACAGCAGGTCGCTGTATACCGGGAAGGGCCACCGCTCGGCGGGGGTCAGCTCCTCCAGCCGGTCCGCCAGTTCACGGGCCTTTTCCATATCCGGGATCAGGTGATCATGGCTGTAAGCCATGGCCTTCTTAGCGTCTGCCGGGATTTTGCTGAGGTCCCGCTCCATTTTTTCCGTGGCAGCATAGAGCTTATCCGTCAGCTGGCCCATTTCACGGGCCACGGTGTCATCTGCCTTATGGCTGACGCCCATTTGCTCCTTTTTCCAGCCTCGCTCGCACAGCTCCGCCGTCACCGCGGATACGGCGGGCAGGATCTGCCGCCGCAGCATATCCGCCATGGTCCGGGCCTCGATGGTCAGGACCGTGGTGTAGTTCTCGATGTGGATCTCCGCACGGGCATTGATCTCCTCTTTCGTGTAAATCCCATGCTTGACGAAGAGGTCCACGTTTTTCTTGGCGGTGTAGACCGGCAGAGCGTCCGCCGCGGATTTCAGGTTGCTGAGGCCCCGCTTTTCTGCTTCTGCGATCCAGGCGTCATCATATCCGTTGCCGTTGAAGATGATCCGCTGGTGGTCGGTAAAGACCTTTTTGATGAGCTTTTCCAGATCCGACTGGAAATTCTTGGACTTTTCCAGTTGGTCGGCAAACTGCTGCAATTCCTCCGCCATGATGGTGTTCAAAGCGATGTTGGGACCGGAGATAGACTGGCTGGAGCCAAGCATCCGGAACTCAAACTTATTGCCGGTGAAGGCCATGGGAGAGGTGCGGTTCCGGTCCGTGTTGTCCTGGGGGATGGGGGGCATGGCGTCCACGCCGATCTGGAGGGTGCGCTTGCCGGCCTCTTTAAACTCTGTACCGCGGATGATGGACTGCACGATGGCATCCAGTTCGTCACCCAGGAAGATGGAGAGGACTGCGGGAGGTGCTTCGGAAGCGCCCAGACGGTGATCGTTGCCGGGAAATGCCACTGTAGCCCGCAGGAAGTCCTGATACTCGTCCACGCCCTTGACAAAGGCCGCCAAGAACAGCAGGAACTGGGCATTCTGGCTGGGAGTCTTGCCGGGCTTGAAGAGGTTCTTGCCGGTGTCGGTGTTCAGGGACCAGTTATCGTGCTTGCCGGAGCCGTTGACGCCGGCAAAGGGCTTTTCATCCAGAAGGCATACCAGATCGTGCTTTTCTGCGATCTTCTTCATGACCTCCATGGTGAGCTGATTGTGGTCGCAGGCTGTGTTGGCGTCTGTATAGACGGGAGCCATCTCGTGCTGGGCGGGGGCCGCCTCATTGTGCTTGGTCTTGCTGTAAATACCCAAAGCCCAGAGGTTTTCGTCCATGTCCTTCATGAAGGCTGCTACCCGGGGACGGATGGCGCCGTAATAGTGGTCATCCAGCTCCTGACCGCGGGGAGGCTTGGCGCCGAAGAGGGTGCGGCCGGTCATCCGCAGGTCCTCCCGCTGGTTGTACATCTTCTTATCCACCAGGAAGTACTCCTGCTCCGGGCCGACACAGGGCGTGACCTTGCGGGTCTCCGTGTCTCCGAACAGCCGCAGGATACGGATGGCCTGACGGCTCACGTCCTCCATGGACCGCAGCAACGGCGTCTTTTTGTCCAGCGCGTGACCGCCGTAGGAGCACAGGATGGTGGGGATGCAGAGGGTGCCCTCCTTGATAAAGGCAAAGGAGGAGGGGTCCCAAGCGGTGTAGCCACGGGCCTCAAAGGTGGCCCGCAGGCCGCCGGAGGGGAAGGAGGAGGCATCCGCCTCGCCCCGAACCAGATTCTTGCCGGAAAATTCCAAGATCACCCGGCCGCCCTCGGCAGGGGCGATGAAGCTGTCATGCTTTTCCGCCGTGAAGCCAGTCATCGGCTGGAACCAGTGGGTATAGTGGGTGCAGCCCCGCTCCACCGCCCAGGTCTTCATGGCCCCGGCAATCTCATTGGCGACAGCCAATTCCAGAGATGCTCCATCGGTGACGCAGCGCTTCCACGCCTGATAGCAGGCGCCGGACAGCCGCTCCTTCATGGTTTCCTCATTGAATACTCTGCTGCCGAACAGTTCGGGCAGTTTCAGCTCGCTCATGGCGGTCCCTCCGTTCAAGACGATAAAATATCAAGTTTATCCTACCATAAATTCATGTAAACGCAAGAAAAACATTGAAAAATCTCACAATATGAAACTGAGTGTATCACGGGGCCGTCCCCCTGTCAAACGGTAAACTGCACAAATACGGCTCCGTCCGGCGGCTTGGGTCTGTCTGCGGATTTTTTTACCTTTTCTTCCCCGGCATCTTTCCAAAACCGACGGCCTGTGCTATACTTTCATTTATATGTTTAAAAACAAAAGATAAGGGGCGTTCATCATGGGAGCCATTGGGTTTGACAATCAAAAATATCTCACTACGCAGTCTGAACAGATCAAAAAGCGGATCCACCAGTTCGGCGGGAAGCTGTATCTGGAATTCGGCGGGAAGCTGTTTGACGACTATCATGCCTCCCGGGTACTGCCGGGCTTTGAACCGGACAGCAAGATCCGGATGCTTCAGCAGTTGAAGGATGATGTGGAGATCGTCATCGCCATCAACGCCGGGGACATTGAGAAGAATAAAATGCGGGGGGATCTGGGCATCACCTATGATGAGGATGTCCTCCGCCTGATTGATATTTTCCGGGACATGGGGCTGTATGTGGGCAGCGTGGTGCTGACCCGTTACAGCGGACAGGATGCGGCGAACGCTTTCCTTCACCGGCTGGAAAAGCTGGGCATCCGCTGCTACCGGCACTATCCCATTGCAGGCTATCCCTCCGATGTGGCCCACATCGTCAGCGACGAGGGGCTGGGCAAAAACGACTATATCGAGACCAGCCACTCCCTCATCGTGGTCACGGCTCCCGGCCCCGGCAGCGGCAAAATGGCCACCTGCCTGTCCCAGCTGTACCACGAGTACAAGCGAGGCGTCAAGGCCGGTTACGCCAAGTTTGAAACGTTCCCCATCTGGAACATTCCCCTCAAACACCCGGTCAACCTGGCCTACGAGGCCGCTACCGCCGATCTGAACGACGTCAATATGATCGACCCCTTTCACCTGGAAGCCTACGGCAAGACCACAGTCAACTACAACCGAGACGTCGAGATTTTCCCGGTCGTCAACGCCATGTTTGAACTGATTGCGGGCAAGAGCCCCTACCGTTCACCCACGGATATGGGCGTCAACATGGCGGGCAACTGCATCATCGACGATGAGGTCTGCCGCGAAGCCTCGCTGAATGAGATCATGCGTCGGTATTTCAAGTGCCTCTGTGACCAGAAGGCCAGCGGCATTGTCAAACAGGAGCGCTTTAAGCTGGAACTGCTGATGAACCAGGCAGGCATTGCGCTTGGCCAGCGCGAGGTCGAAAAACGCGCCCACGCCACGTCGGAGACTACCGACGGCAAACCCGCCGCTGCCATTGAACTGCACCATCGTCACCGGCAAGACCGGCCCGCTGCTGGGCGCGGCATCCTCTGCATTGCTGAACGCCCTCAAGAAATTGGCAGGCATCGACCAGGAGATCGATTTGGTGTCCGCCCGCGCTATCGCGCCGATCCAGACGCTGAAAACGAACTACCTGGGCAGCAAGAACCCGCGCCTGCACACCGACGAGATTTTGATTGCCCTGTCCAGCTCGGTTTCCGA
>ERZ827452.1935-NODE-1935-length-17232-cov-5.674798_pt1 | contig 17232 bp, 10 predicted proteins | sample MGYA00519866_ERZ827452 | MGnify/ENA primary metagenome ERZ827452 (study PRJEB31778, sample SAMEA3449307) | human gut metagenome | biome: human gut; feature: human-associated habitat; material: faeces | place: United Kingdom | collected 2010/2012 ... | reverse complement strand
AATTTCATCAACGTACGCACCGCGTACGCCTCAGAAATTTGGGCACAACTGACAAAAAATCTTCTCGTAAAATCAAGCGCAGAAAGACTCCGAGAGTACATAAAAAAACAGCAGGAGGAAGAATCAATGGCGGGAATTTTAACAGCGCTGCTTTCCGGCGCACTGATGAGTATTCAGGGCGTTTTCAACACAGAGGTGACGAAACAGACGAGTACATGGCTGGCGGCCGGCTGGGTGCAGATTAGTGCGTTTGCCGTCTGTCTTGCGGCATGGTGCATCACCGGGAGGGAGCCCATCGGGGATCTGTTCCGCGTAAAGCCGTGGTATCTGCTGCTCGGCGGGGCAATTGGCGCGTTTATCACGATCACGGTTATCTGGAGTATGGCAGGGCTCGGCCCGGCGAAGGCGGCGATGCTGATCGTCATTTCCCAGCTCGCAGCGGCGTGGCTGATTGAACTGTTCGGCCTTTTCGGTATGGAAAAAACGGATTTCACCGTGCGCAAGCTGCTCGGCATGGCAGTGGCAGTTGTGGGAATTGTAGTGTTTCAGTGGAAATAAAGGTACAGATTTCTACTTGTATTTTTGCGGCATCTCCGATACAATAGAAACGTAGTTATGCGTACACAAGGGACCCTTGCGCGTCAGATGCGAAGCGGAAGGGAGTACACAGCATGAAATTGAAAAAACAGCAGGACAGAGGCAGAAAACATGCAAAAATACTGGCGGCGATGCTGGTTTTTTTGCTCTGCGGATGCAACCACAGGGATACAGAATACAAACTGTCAGATAGCACAGGCGGGAGTACGGCGGAAACCGTTTTCGGGAATCAGAAGGAAGTGGATGAGGAGCAGACGGTTTCCGAAAAAAGCGCCGGAGAAACCACAGGCATTCCGGAAAAACGTGAGGCACAGGAGGCAGCACCGGAAGAAACGGTGCAGGTTTATATCTGCGGTGCGGTCGCTTCCCCCGGTGTCTACACGCTGCCGGGCGGAAGCCGCGTAGTGCAGGCTGTGGAAGCGGCAGGCGGATTTCTGCCGGATGCTGAAGAAAAAATCCTCAATCTTGCACGGAAAATCGAAGACGGAGAGCAGATCACCGTCTGGACGCGCGAGGAGGCAGAAAACATGGAAATCACGGAAACGCCGCAGCAGAATACGGGCGGCACGGAGCAGGCTTCCGGTTCCGGCAAAGTCAACCTGAACACGGCCGGAAAAGAAGAACTGATGACACTCTCCGGCATCGGAGAGAGCCGTGCGGATGCCATCATCGCCTACCGCGAAGCAAACGGCCCGTTTGGTTCGGTTGAGGAGATTATGAACATTGAGGGCATCAAGGAAAAGATGTTTGAAAAGATAAGGGGTTCTATCGAGGTTTAGAACAAGAAGGAGAAGAAATGGCAAAGAAAGTTCTTGTAGTTGATGATGAAAAACTGATCGTAAAAGGAATCCGCTTCAGCCTGGAGCAGGACGGCATGGAGGTTGACTGCGCATACGACGGCGAGGAAGCACTCTCCATGGCAAAAGAAAAAGAATACGATATGATCCTTCTGGATCTGATGCTGCCAAAGCTGGACGGGTTGTCCGTCTGCCAGCAGATCCGTGAATTTTCCAACGTTCCGATCGTCATGCTGACCGCAAAGGGCGAGGACATGGACAAAATCCTGGGACTGGAATACGGCGCAGATGATTACATCACAAAGCCGTTCAACATTCTGGAAGTAAAAGCACGCATCAAGGCCATCATGCGCCGTGCGGCCCGCCAGGAGCCAAAAGAAGAGAAAGCAAAAGTCGTACAGGTGAAAGACCTGCGGATCGACTGCGAGAGCAGAAGAGTCTTCATCGGAGACCGCGAGATCAATCTGACTGCGAAGGAGTTCGATGTGCTCGAGCTTCTCGTCTTCAATCCGAACAAGGTGTACAGCAGAGAGAACCTGCTGAACATTGTCTGGGGCTATGAGTACCCGGGCGACGTGCGCACCGTAGATGTACATATCCGCCGTCTGCGCGAAAAGATTGAGAAAAATCCAAGTGAACCGAAGTACGTTCACACAAAGTGGGGAGTTGGTTACTATTTCCAGGCTTAAAAACAAAGAAAAATGGAAGTTTCTGCGGAGTCTGCGCTTCCGCATCACGGTGATTCTTGTGATCATCGGCATTGTACCGTGTGTGATCCTTGAGAAGAGCATCGTAAACAGCTATGAGGACCGTGCGGTATCGGTGCGCAGCATTACCGTAAAAAATCAGTGCGATATTATCTGCAACCAGCTCATCCAGCAGAATTACATGGAAGATCCTGGATCGGATGTCATCAACGGACAGCTCAGTATGCTGACGAATATCTACGGCGGCAGAATCCTGATTATCGATCAGGATTTCCGCGTCATCAAAGATACGTACGATATGGACCGCGGAAAGACGATTATCTCGCAGGAGGTCATCCAGAGCTTTCAGGGCAAGGAGACGAGCCAGTACGACCGGAAAAACAACTATCTGGAAATGACGGTGCGGATTCAGAATACCGAGACGAAGGAGACGCTCGGCGTTATGCTCGTCAGCATTTCGACGGATGAGATCCGTGCGAATATGAAAATTCTGGAGACGAAGGGAATGACGATTCTTTCGATCATTGCGCTTCTCGTGCTGGTTTTTGGCTATCTGCTCGCGGGCATTCTGATGAAGCCGTTCCAGAAGGTCACCCGTTCCATCGAGGACATCACCGACGGCTATCTCGACGAAAGCATTTCTGTTCCGGATTACCTCGAGACAGAGCTGATCACGGACGCATTCAACAAGATGCTGACCCGCGTCCGCACGCTCGACGATTCCCGCCAGGAATTTGTTTCGAACGTCTCGCATGAGTTAAAGACGCCGCTTGCGTCCATGAAGGTTCTGGCGGATTCGCTGAACGGGCAGGAGGGCGTTCCGGTGGAACTTTATCAGGAGTTCATGCAGGATATTACCTCGGAGATCGACCGCGAAAACCAGATTATTACCGACCTTTTGTCGCTGGTCAAGATGGATAAAAAGGTGGCAGACCTCAATATCACCCAGGTCAATATCAACGAGCTGTTAGAGCAGCTGCTGAAGCGGCTTCATCCGATTGCCGCACAGAAAAATGTGGAGCTCATTCTCGACAGCTTCCGCCCGGTCAATGCGGAGGTGGATGCGACGAAGCTCTCGCTGGCGTTCTCGAACCTGATCGAAAACGGCATCAAGTACAACAACGAGAATGGATGGGTGCGTGTATCCTTAAATGCGGATCACAAATATTTCTACGTGACGGTGGCAGACTCCGGCATCGGCATCCCGGAGGAGTCGATTGCGCATATCTTCGAGCGTTTCTACCGCGTGGACAAGTCCCACTCGCGGGAAATCGGCGGAACCGGCCTTGGCCTTGCGATTGCGCGGAGCGCGATTGTCATGCACCGGGGAGCGATCCGTGTATACAGCAAAGAAAACGAGGGAACGACATTTTCCGTGCGGATTCCTCTGAATTACGTGATGTAGGAGGTGGCGCACATGAAACGGATACTTGGCGTACTGCTGGCCGGCGTGCTGCTTCTTAGCGGCTGCGGGCAGTGGCAGAAGAGCCAGAAGGAGTCGGCGTATCACCTGTACTGCCTGGACAAAACCGGCACAACACTGGTGCAGGAGCCGTATGAACCAAAAGAAGGAACGGATCAGAAACTGATCAAGGAGCTGGTTGACGCGCTGCAGGAGAAACCTGCCAGGGACGGAAACCAGGCACTTCTTTCCAATGGGATTTCCATCAAGACGTATACGCTGGAGAACGGGCTCCTTACGCTGAACTTAAGCGGAGAATACGGAGAGCTTGCGCGGCCGCAGGAGGTTTTGGTGCGTGCAGGACTGGTGCGTACCTTTGTGCAGGTTCCGGAGGTGGAGCGCGTGACGTTTCTGATCGACGGGGATCCGTTAAAGGATTCCAAAGGACGCGAGATCGGAACGATGACGGCGGACAGCTTTCTGGAAAATTCCGGAAGGGAAATTTATCAGTATCAGTATGCGACGCTGACACTGTATTTTGCAAATGAAGCAGGCGATCATCTTGTGAAAGAGACGCGGCGGGTGCCGTACAGCACGAACATTCCGCTGGAGCGTGTCGTGGTGGAGCAGCTGATGAAGGGGCCGAAAGAAGACGGCCACTACGCAGTATTTCCTGAGACGATGAATGTCCTGAGCGTTACAACGTCTGACCGGATTGCCTATGTGAATTTTGACAAATCTTTTAAGGATTCTGCACTTTTGAGTGTGGCGGAGCAGATTCCGATTTATGCGGTGGTGGATTCCATCACGGCGAACTGTAAGGTGGATAAGGTGCAGTTTTCCATCAACGGAGAGAGCGATGTAACCTTCCGTGAAACGATGAAACTCAATCAGTTCTACGAGGAAGACCTGTCTTATCTGGAGGAAAAAGATACATGAGAAAACGGCCCATGTGCCTGGCGTGTCTTGGATTCATGCTGGTGCTTGTGCTGCTGCGGATTGCGGGCGTGCCTCTTGGCACGCCTTTTTCTGACCCCAAATACGAAAACAAAGCGCAGCAGGGCAGGAAGGTGTGGATTGCAGGGACAATTGAAACGTATGAGAAAAAGAGCAGCAACAACGGGTATGTGCTGCGCGGGGAGGGAAGCAAAGGGAAAATTTATCTGCTCGCAAAGCGGGGAGATCTGCCGGTCGGAGCCGCTGTGCGGGTGTACGGAACTGTAAAAAAGCCGGAAAGCCCGCGCAATCCGGGGATGTTTGATGAGAAAACATATTATGAGGGAAAAGGCTGTGCGTTCTACGTGATTTCGGAGCGGGAGGAAGTTGTGGATGTCGGGCGGTGGAATCTCGGCGAAGCGCTCCGGCTGGAGCGGGAGCGGTGCTGTGTCGTTTTAAAAGAAATGATGCCGGAGGAGGAGGCAGGTGTGCTTTCTGCGATGCTGCTCGGGGAACGGTCGGAACTCACGGAGGAGACGTATCTGGCGTATCAGCAGAGCGGTCTGCTGCACCTGATTTCCGTTTCCGGCATGCATCTGATGCTGCTCGGCATGGCACTCCGACGGCTGCTGATGGCGCTGCATCTGCCGAAAACTCCCGCGTCTCTGGCAGCGGCCGCCGGTATGGTGCTGTATGGCATGTTTACCGGCAGCGGAACGGCGACCGTGCGTGCAGTGGTGATGTTTGCGGTGCGGATGGGAGCTGTCGCAGTGGGAAGGACGTATGATTCCTTAAGTGCGCTCTCTCTTGCGGCAATTCTGATGCTGGCAGAAAACCCCTCGTATCTGGAGCAGAGCGGGTTCTGGCTTTCGTTTGGAGCAGTAACAGCCATTTCCGGGGTTTATCCGGTTCTGGCGGGGGAGAAGGCGGAACGGAAGAGACGCAGGGAAAAAACAGGGCTGGAAAAGCTTGCGGCGAAAGGAAAAGAGGCTGCGATGGTGTACCTTTCCCTGCAGCTTGTCATGATCCCGCTGCAGGCGTGGTATTTTTATGAGATTCCGCTCTTTGCGTTTCTGCCGAATCTGTTTGCAGGAGCTGTCATGACGGCGGTGCTGCTGACGGGTGCTGCGGGGCTTCTGGCGGGACTGGCAAGCGTGAAAGCGGGAAGTGTTGTTCTGCTTCCGGCGCGGTTCCTGCTCACACTTCTGCGGCAGATGACAGCGGCGGTCGCACAGATTCCGGGAAATGTGTGGATCTGCGGTCAGCCGGAAAAATGGCAGATGGCAGGATATGGAATCATTCTGACCGGTCTGCTGGTGATACTGTATGTGCGAAAACGAAAACGGGAGATGAATCCGGATGGGGCAAAACGAAAAGGTGCGCAGGCACGAAGGCGGGAGCGGATGCTCTTTGGTATTACCATGTTTTTTGCCTGTGTTCTGCTTTTTTACCGTCCCCGGGAAACGTTTTCCATTACAGCGCTGGACGTCGGCCAGGGCGATTCGCTGGTGGTGGAGAGCGGCCGTTTTGTGATGCTGAATGACGGCGGGAGCAGCAGTGCGTCTGCGATCGGGGAAAAAAGGATTCTCCCGTATCTGAAACAGCGCGGCATTGCCGCTCTTGATGCCGTTGTTGTCACGCACCCGGACGCAGATCACACGAACGGAATCCTCGAACTGCTGGAGCTGATCGGGGAGCAGAAAACGGCGCTTCGCATCCGCCATCTGTTCCTGCCTGTGTGGATGAAAGGAAGCGAAAAAGAAAATCCTTTTATTTTAGCCGCACAAAAAGCGGGAATTATGGTAGAATATCTAAAAAAGGGAGACGAGATCCGTGCAGGAGAACTCACCGTATCGGTGCTTCATCCGGGAGCGGGCGAAGACTATACGGGAGAGGAAAACGCCGGAAGTGTTGTATTACAGCTTTCCTGCGGTGCCTGCCGCGCTCTTCTGACGGGAGATCTGGAGGGAAGCGGAGAAGAAGAGGTCCTGGGGGCGGCAGAGCGGTGCCAGATTTTAAAGGTGGCGCACCACGGCTCGAGAAATTCAACGAGCGAGGCATTTCTGAACCGCATACAGCCGCAGATCAGCCTGATTTCCTGCGCGTGGCCGGGACGGTACGGCCATCCGCACCGGGAGCTGCTGGAGCGGCTTCGTGCCTGCAAAAGCCATATCTACGGAACACCGGTGGATGGAGCCGTGACAGTACAGCTGAAGCGTGACCGCCTGGCGGTTCACGGATACCGGTCGGATGTGGAATTTCCCGTCTCCTGAATGGTCAAAAGCTCCGGCTGCTGCGGCACTGCGCAAACGTGCTTCTGCCGGAACGAAAGAAAGAGGATGGAATGAAAAGCATTTTAGAAGATATCAAAACGCAGAATTTTAAGCAGGCCTACCTGCTCTACGGAGAAGAAGCCTATCTGAAGCATCAGTATAAAAACAAGCTGAAAAACGCACTGCTGCCGGAGGACGACACGATGAATTTCTCCCGCTTTGAGGGAAAAGGAACCGAGATTCCCAAAGTGATTGACCTTGCGGAGACGATGCCGTTTTTTGCGGACCGCCGTGTGATTCTGCTGGAAAATACAGGATTTTTCAAAAACAAAGCCGACGCGCTGGCAGACTACATGGGATCCCTGCCGGATTATCTGGTGCTGATCTTCGTGGAGGAGGAAGTCGATAAGCGGAACCGTATGTACAAGGCGGTGCAGAAGCAGGGAAGAGCAGTGGAATTTGCTCGTCAGGACGAAAAGACGCTGATGACCTGGGTACTCGGCATGATGAAAAAAGAGGGAAAAAAGATCACGCGCCAGGATATGGAAGATTTTCTGGAAAAGACGGGCGCGGATATGGGAAATATCTCGCAGGAGCTGGAAAAACTGCTCAGCTATACGATGGGAAGAGATGTGATCACGCGGGCGGATATCGAGGCAGTCTGCACAACGCAGATTACGAACCGGATTTTCGAGATGATCCGCGCGGTAACGGAGAAGAAGCAGCGGAAAGCGCTCGATCTGTATCAGGATCTGCTGGCTTTAAAGGAGCCGCCGATGCGGATTCTCTTTCTGCTGGCACGCCAGTTCAATCTGCTGCTGCAGGTCAAAGAGCTGCTGGCAGAGCACTGCGATCAGGCGACGATCGCAAAACGGACGGGACTGCAGAGCTTCGTTGTGCGGAACTATATTCCCATGTCGCGCCAGTATGCGGCGGAGGAATTAAAAGCGGCGGTCAATGACTGCGTGCAGATGGAAGAGGACGTGAAGACGGGAAAAATTTCCGATCTGCTGAGCGTGGAGCTGCTGATTACGAAATACAGCAGGGCGGCGTAAGAGCAGAGTTTTCTATAGCAAGACCCGAAAATAATGCAAAAAAGGCAGTGCTGCTGAGCGCGAATTGCAAGGAACAGATTTGAAGGCGTACCGGGGTACGACGAAAATCTGTGACGCAGTAATTCACGCTCTGCGGTGCTGAATTTTTTGCATTATTTTCGGGTCTTGCTATAAAAAGAACAAGGCGTACCGGTACAGGAAAACTGGCCGATACGCCTTGTTCTGTGTTTATCAAAAGATCTGTCGCGGCGCACTCTTTTGGTAAGCATAAAAAAAGAACCCAGCCACATGACGGTATGACTAAGTTCTCTTTGCTTTATATCTTTATTATGCGATTGAGTTTACAGCTTTGCTCAGATTGGATACTTTTCTGGCAGCGTTGTTTTTATGATAAACGCCTTTAGAAGCAGCCTTGTCGATGGTAGAGATCGCATTTACTAATGCAGCAGCAGCAGCCTCTTTATCGTTTGCAGCAACAGCAGCATCTACTTTTTTCATAGAAGTCTTAACTGCAGAACGGATTGCTTTGTTGCGGTCTGCCTTTGTCTGATTTACCAGGATTCTTTTCTTTGCGGATTTAATGTTAGCCAAACTGTACACCTCCAATATTTTTAAAATTAATGTGATTTAAGGGATGTTATTCAATGGAACAGACACGGGCGCTCCACTGAAACATGCTTTATTATCCTATAATATTTCGCATGTTTTGTCAATACATATTTTTGAAAAAATTGCAAAAACTACAACAAAAATACAGGAGAAGGAGAAAAGTATGATAGGAAAGTATAGGATGCGGACAGACCTGGCGATGGAGAATCAGGAAAAATTTGAGAGGGACCATGTGGAGATCTCCGGGGTCGAGATTGAGAAGAAGAAAAGAAAGGCGGAAATTCAGACAACCATTGTGAAAATCACATCGGAGCAGGGTGCAAAAATGATGGGAAAGCCGAAAGGGACGTATGTGACGATCGAAGCGCCGCTGCTTTTGACGGCAGACGAGGAGGAGAGCCGGAAAGCAGCGGAGGAGTTTTCCCACTGTCTGATGGAAATGGTGCCGGAAGCGTGCGGATCCGTTCTTGTGGCCGGCCTTGGCAACCGCGGCATCACGCCGGATGCGCTCGGGCCGGAGACGGTGGAGCAGCTTAACGTTACGCGCCATCTGGTGCGCACCTACGGAAAGAAGGGCCGGGAAGTGAGTGCCCTTGCTCCCGGCGTTATGGCACAGACGGGCATGGAGGCAGTGGAAATCCTGCGCGGAACGGCAGAACAGACCCATCCAGATGTGATTCTCGCCGTGGATGCCCTTGCCGCATGCAGTATTCACCGGCTGAACTGTACGATCCAGCTTGCCGACACCGGAATCTGGCCGGGCTCGGGCGTCGGAAACCACCGCAATGCCTTAAATCAGGAGACGCTTGGCGTGCCGGTCATCGGAATCGGTGTGCCGACCGTTGTAGGGGCAGGAACGATCGTCCACGATGCCGTCGCAGGCGTTCTGGAATCGCTGGAGGAGTCCGAGATGGATGAATTTCTGGGAGAAGTCATTTCACCGGCGCTCGAAAGCCTTTACGTGACGACAAAAGAGATCGACGAGATGGTCCGCCGCCTGGCCGGGGTTCTTGCGGCAGGTATGAATCAGGCATTTTCCGGGGAACTGTAACATATCATGAATATGGTGATAATATGTGGAATGCCAGGCGAAATGGACGATGGTTCGGATGGGGATGTCTTTTCCTGTCCTGCAGTATACTGCTGTTCCGCAGTGCAGCGGTTCTCCGGAAAAATCATTTCTCAGAGGGGAAAGTTCTGCTGCAGCGGGCGGCAGCACAGGCGGAGCAGTTATCCGTGGATGTGATGATGCCGCTTCTTTTTTATGACGGAAAAGAGGACGGAAGGGGATGGATGGAAAATCTCCTCGCGGCAGTGCGGGATCAGATACCGGCGCTTCGGGAGGGAAGCACGGCAGAAAATACGCTGTCTGCCGGGACAGAAGCAGCGGAAACGGATACGGCGAAGCAGGATTCGAATCCGGGACCGGGAGCAGAAAGAGGGCAGACAGAATCGAAGGAGCAGGGAACTGAGGAAGATCAAAAGGATGGAACTCAAAAAGATGAAACTCAAAAAGATGGAATGGAAATCACGGAGCCGGAGCAGACGGAAACAGGAATCACAGAACCGGCAGCCGGAGAGTCGGCATCAACGGCAGAACCCGAAGCGCCGCAGTCTGTCCCGGAGGAGACCATCGAAACCGGCGGCGCACCGCGTGAGATTCTCTACCCGGAGGCCGACACGATTCAGGAGACAATTTCCCCTGACCTTCTTGCTGACCAGCAGGCGCTCCTGAACCGCTTCTTCGTTGTCGATCCCAACACTTCGGTCCTGCCGGGCGAGATCGACGGCAGCACCCTGCTCGGAAAAGACCTGACCCTGCCGGAAAATGCCGAAGGCCCGCAGATTCTGATCTATCATACCCATTCGCAGGAAACCTTCGCCGATTCCCGTCCGGGAGAAAGGGCGGACACGGTAATCGGCCTCGGTGATGATCTGCAGGAGCTTCTGGAAAAGCAGTACGGATACGAAGTGCTTCATATTACAGAGGCATTTGACATGAAAGAAGGCTGTCTCGAGCGGAGCCGCGCCTACAACTACGCGGAGCCGGTCATCGCAGCGGCGCTGGAAGAACACCCGTCCATTCAGGTCGTGATCGACCTGCACCGGGACGGGGTCAATGGTTCAAAACGTCTTGTGACAGAAATCAACGGAAAGCCGACCGCGCAGATCATGTTTTTCAACGGCCTTTCCCGCACGAAAGAAAGCGGCGAACTGACAAGCCTGCCCAATCCGTATCAGGCGGAAAACCTTGCATTTTCCTTTCAGATGGAGTATGAGGCAGAACAGTATTATCCCGGCTTTTCACGCTGTATCTATTTAAAAGGCTACCGCTACAACCTCCATCTCCGCCCGAGATCTGTTCTTCTCGAGGTTGGTGCGCAGACGAATACGGTCGAGGAGGTGAAAAATGCAATGGGGCCGTTTTCGGATATCCTGCATAAGGTTCTGTCGGGCAAAAGTCCGGCATCAGGCGGATAAATTTATCTTGCTTTTTTGAGTGGAATTTCGTATCATACAAAATAGACAGATTGCGGGAGTACGAAATATGGAGCAATCTGGTATCGTAGGGAAAAAGCAGGAGGAAAAAACTTGTCAGGAATAGATCAGAGTAAAATTCGTAATTTTTGTATTATTGCCCATATCGACCATGGAAAATCAACCCTTGCGGACCGTATTATTCAGAAAACAGGCCTTTTGACCGAGCGTGAGATGCAGGATCAGGTGCTGGACAATATGGATCTGGAGCGTGAGCGCGGCATCACGATCAAGGCACAGGCAGTCCGTACCGTATACAAAGCGGCCGACGGCGAGGAGTACATTTTAAACATGATTGACACCCCGGGCCATGTTGACTTCAACTATGAGGTTTCCCGAAGCCTTGCCGCATGCGACGGCGCGCTGCTCGTTGTCGATGCATCGCAGGGTATCGAGGCGCAGACCCTTGCCAACGTCTACCTCGCCCTTGACCATGACCTGGATGTGTTCCCGGTCATCAACAAAGTAGACCTTCCAAGCGCCGAGCCGGACCGTGTAATTGCAGAGATCGAGGATGTCATCGGACTGGAAGCGCAGGATGCTCCGCGGATTTCCGCAAAAACCGGCCTGAACGTGGACGAGGTGCTCGAGCAGATCGTACAGAAAATTCCGGCACCGGAAGGTGATCCGACGGAACCGTTAAAAGCACTGATTTTCGACTCCGTCTACGATGCATACCGCGGCGTCATCATTTCCTGCCGTGTGATGGAAGGAAGCGTGAAAAAAGGAACGAGAATCCGCATGATGGCGACAGGCGCTGTCGAGGAAGTTGTCGAGGTCGGCTACTTCGGCGCAGGCCGTCTGATCCCGTGCGACGAGCTCTCCGCCGGAATGGTAGGCTATATCACCGCCAGCATCAAAAACGTGCGCGACACCCGCGTGGGTGATACCGTGACCGATGCCGACCGTCCGTGTGCAGAAGCACTGCCGGGCTACAAAAAAGTCAACCCGATGGTATACTGCGGCATGTACCCGGCCGACGGCGCACAGTACGGCGATCTGCGCGACGCGCTGGAAAAACTGCAGTTAAACGATGCATCCCTCTTCTACGAGCCGGAGACATCGGCAGCACTCGGCTTTGGCTTCCGCTGCGGTTTCCTTGGACTGCTTCACCTGGAAATTATTCAGGAGCGCCTGGAGCGTGAGTACAATCTGGATCTCGTGACGACCGCACCGAGCGTTATCTATAAGGTTCACAAAACCGACGGAACCGTCATTGACCTGACCAACCCGTCGAATCTGCCGGATCCGTCCGAGATTGATTATATGGAAGAGCCGCTGGTAAAAGCAGAGATTATGGTGACGACCGACTACATCGGACCGATCATGGAGCTCTGCCAGCAGAGACGAGGCCAGTATCAGGGAATGGAATACATGGAGACGACGCGTGCGATGCTTCATTACCATCTCCCGCTGAATGAGATTATCTACGATTTCTTTGATGCCTTAAAATCCCGCTCCAAAGGTTACGCGTCATTCGACTACGAGCTGCTCGGCTATGAGAGAAGCGAGCTTGTAAAACTCGATATCCTCGTCAATAAAGAAGAAGTGGATGCGCTGTCCTTCATCGTATTCGAGGGATCTGCCTACGAGCGCGGAAGAAAGATGTGCGAGAAGCTCAAAGAAGAGATTCCGCGGCAGCTCTTCGAAATCCCGATCCAGGCGGCTGTCGGATCGAAGATTATCGCCAGAGAAACCGTCCGCGCGATGCGCAAAGACGTCCTCGCCAAGTGCTACGGCGGCGATATTTCCCGAAAGAAGAAGCTGCTGGAGAAGCAGAAGGAAGGTAAGAAGCGGATGCGCCAGGTAGGAAACGTGGAGATTCCGCAGAAAGCCTTTATGAGCGTGCTGAAACTGGATGAAAATTAAGAGATAAAAATGAGACCGGCCTGTCGGCGCCGCCTGCTGTTGCGGGAGCGCAGGGGCCGGTCTTTCGATCGTACGGAGGAAAAGCAGAATGAATAAAAAAAGAAAACCACTGGAACTCTATGTGCATATCCCGTTCTGCATCCGGAAATGTGCCTACTGTGATTTTGTCTCGGGACCGGGCACGAAAGCAATGCAGAAGGAGTATGAAGAGGCTCTGCTGGCAGAAATCGATGCAGCGGAAGAGACGGCAGAAAGGGAAGTGATTTCCGTCTTTTTCGGCGGCGGAACACCATCCGCAGTGGATGCCGGAATGCTCGCCCGTGTGATGGAAAAACTGCGGAGCAAGTACGTTTTTTCAGAGGATGCTGAGATTACGCTGGAGGCCAATCCGGGAACGCTGGATGCGGAAAAACTGAAATGTTACAGGAAGAGCGGCTTCAACCGGATCAGTATCGGCTGTCAGTCGGTTCACGATGAGGAGCTGAAACGGCTGGGAAGAATCCACACGTTTGCGGAATTTCAGGAGAGTTTTGTGCTGGCACGGGATGCCGGGTTTGCGAATATCAACGTGGATCTGATGTCAGGTCTGCCGGAGCAGAGTGAAGAGAAATGGGAAGAGAGTCTTCGGACGATCGCGGAGCTTTCTCCGGAGCACATTTCCGCCTACAGCCTGATCGTGGAGCCGGGAACCCCGTTTGCGGAGCAGAAACTGGATCTGCCGGATGAGGACACAGAACGCGAAATGTATGCCAGAACGGCGGAAATCCTCGCAGAATACGGCTTTTTCCAGTATGAGATTTCCAATTATGCAAAGCCGGGCTTCGCATGCCGCCACAATATCGGCTACTGGAAAAGGACGGATTATCTGGGGTTCGGGCCTTCCGCGGCATCGTTATTCGGAAACCGCCGGTGGACGAACACGGCAGATCGATCTTTGTATCTGAAAGCGTGCGGAGCACTGGAAAAGATCCGTGAGGATGAGGAAATTCTTTCCCGGCAGGATGCCATGGAAGAATTTATGTTTCTCGGCCTTCGAATGACACAAGGGATCTCGACGGCGGAGTTTGAGGAGAAGTTTGGAAAGGAGATCCATGCCGTATACGGCGGGGTTCTGAAGAAATACGAAGCGATGCATCTTTTACAGGAACACAGCGGGCGCCTGGCTCTGACACGCGATGGGATTTCCGTCAGCAATGTGATTTTGGCAGATTTTCTGCTGTAAAAAGATGATAAAGAAATAGAACAAATGTTTGCATAACGCACGGCGGTGTGCTATAATGGGAGAAAACGAGACAAGATTCCTGTCCCTGTCCGGACAGGGATTCCAATTAATAAGAGGAACAGTTATGGCAGAGAAAAAAGAGTTTATCAGAATACGGGGAGCCAGGGAGAACAACCTGAAAGCACTGAATGTCGATATCCCCAGAAACCAGTTTGTTGTATTTACGGGCCTCAGCGGTTCAGGAAAGAGTTCGCTTGCGTTTGACACGATCTATGCGGAGGGCCAGCGGCGGTACATGGAGAGCCTTTCCTCCTACGCGCGCCAGTTCTTAGGACAGATGGAAAAACCGAATGTGGACAGCATCGAAGGTCTGCCGCCTGCTATTTCGATCGATCAGAAATCAACGAACCGGAACCCGCGTTCCACCGTCGGAACCGTGACGGAGATTTACGATTACTTCCGTCTTCTGTACGCGAGAATCGGTATTCCGCACTGCCCGAAGTGCGGAAAAGTCATCAGCCGCCAGTCGGTGGACCAGATGGTCGATCAGATCATGGCACTCCCGGAGCGGACGAAAATCCAGCTTCTCGCGCCGGTTGTGCGCGGCCGCAAGGGAAGACACGAAAAGGTGCTCGAACAGGCAAAACGCAGCGGCTATGTCCGCGTGATGATCGACGGCAGCCAGTATGAGCTGTCCGAGGAGATTACGCTGGATAAGAACCTGAAACACAACATTTCCATTATTGTGGACCGTCTTGTAGTCAAACCGGACATTGAGAAACGTCTGACGGATTCCGTCGAGAATGTACTGGATCTGGCGGACGGCCTTCTGGTAGTCGACACGATGGACGGAAATCAGCTCAACTTCAGCCAGAGCTTTTCCTGCCCGGACTGCGGCATCAGCATGGAGGAGATTGAGCCGAGAAGCTTTTCCTTCAACAACCCGTTCGGCGCCTGCCCGAGCTGTGCCGGCCTTGGCTACAAGATGGAATTCGACGAGGATCTGATGATTCCGGATAAGAGACTCAGCATCAATGAGGGGGCCATCACCGTCATGGGCTGGCAGTCCTGCGCGGACAAGTCCAGCTTTACCAACGCTATTTTACAGGCACTGGCAAAGGAATATCATTTTGACCTGGATACGCCTTTTGAAGATTATCCGCAGAAAGTTCATGACATTTTGATCCATGGAACGAACGGTAAAGAGGTATTGGTGCATTATACCGGTCAGCGTGGCAGTGGTATATATCCCGTCGCCTTTGAAGGTCTGATCAAAAATGTGGAGCGCCGTTACCGTGAGACCGCTTCTGAGAGCTCCAAGCAGGAATACGAGACATTTATGCGCATCACTCCCTGTAAGGAATGTAAGGGCATGCGCCTGAAAAAGGAATCCCTGGCAGTTACAGTATGCGATAAAAATATTTTCGAGATCACTTCCATGTCCATCCGGGATCTGCAGAAGTTCCTGGACACCATGACCCTGACGAAGCAACAGCAGTTCATCGGCGAGCGTGTATTGAAAGAGATCTGTGCCAGAGTAGGCTTCCTGGTGGATGTGGGGCTGGAGTATCTGTCTCTGGCGAGGGCTACCGCTACTTTGTCCGGTGGTGAGGCACAGCGTATCCGTCTGGCAACCCAGATCGGTTCCGGCCTGGTAGGTGTATGCTATATCCTGGATGAGCCCAGTATCGGTCTGCACCAGAGAGACAATGACAAATTGCTGAATACACTGAAGAATCTGCGGGATCTGGGCAATACTCTGGTAGTGGTAGAACATGATGAAGATACCATGCTGGCAGCGGATTATATCGTAGATATCGGACCCGGTGCCGGCTCCCACGGAGGTGAAGTCATCGCTTGTGGTACCGCAGAGGAGATCATGCAGATCCCGGAATCCATTACGGGACAGTACCTCAGCGGCAAAAAGCGGATTCCCGTACCGGAGACCAGACGTACACCTGCCGGCTGGATCAAAGTACTGGGAGCACAGGAAAATAATCTGAAAAATATAGATGTGGAGATCCCTCTGGGCGTGATGACCTGCGTCACCGGTGTGTCCGGATCCGGCAAAAGTTCGCTGGTGAATGAGATCCTCTACAAGCACCTGGCAAGAGAACTGAACCGTGCCCGCTGCATTCCCGGCAAACATAAAGGAATTGAAGGTGTGGAGCAGCTGGATAAGGTCATCAATATCGACCAGTCTCCCATCGGACGTACCCCCAGATCCAACCCGGCTACCTACACCGGAGTGTTTGATCTGATCCGTGACCTGTTCGCTTCCACCGCAGATGCCAAGGCGAAAGGCTACAGCAAGGGGCGTTTCAGCTTTAATGTCAGGGGCGGACGGTGTGAAGCTTGCGGTGGTGACGGTATCATTAAGATCGAGATGCATTTCCTGCCGGATGTCTATGTCCCCTGCGAGGTCTGTGGCGGCAAACGCTACAATCGTGAGACACTGGATGTGAAATACAAGGGCAAGAGCATTTTTGATGTGTTGGACATGACGGTGGAAGAAGCACTGCCTTTCTTCGAAAATGTGCCTTTTATCCGCAGGAAGATCGAGACCCTGTATGACGTGGGACTTTCCTATGTAAAGCTGGGACAGCCCTCCACCACCCTGTCCGGCGGTGAGGCACAGCGTATCAAACTGGCAACCGAACTCTCCAGGAGAAGTACCGGTAAGACGATATATATTCTGGATGAGCCTACCACAGGACTGCATTTTGAGGATGTGCACAAGCTGGTGGAGATACTACACAGACTGGCGGACGGCGGCAATACGGTAGTTGTCATCGAGCATAATCTGGATGTGATCAAGACCGCGGATTATATCATTGATATGGGACCGGAAGGCGGAGATCGTGGCGGCACAGTGATCGCCCAGGGTACCCCGGAAGAGATCGTAAAGGTGAAAAAATCCTACACCGGATACTATGTGAAAAAGATGCTGGAGAAGGAGTTGCGATAACGGTTCAGCCTCCATTTGCAAAAATTCGACAAATAGTCGATGATATTTGCATGGTTCTGAATAGTTATAAAAATTAATATTTACCCTCTATGAAAATGGGAAAAATTCAGTTATAATATGATATATATGACTAAAAGAGCGTGTAGAGTCAAGACTTATAGATAGATACCATCGGAAAGGGGTAATAAAAAATGCAGTGCACAGATATCGGAATTGATTTAGGTACCGCCAGCATTCTGGTATACATCAGAGGAAAGGG